>JAABUK010001176.1_pt1 | contig 50901 bp, 12 predicted proteins | sample 5559141 | NCBI WGS metagenome assembly JAABUK01 (sample SAMN10711869, study PRJNA513367) | rock metagenome | isolation source: Antarctica rocks | place: Antarctica: Victoria Land, Pudding Butte nord | collected 2016-01-03 | reverse complement strand
CATCTGCCTCCTTCTTGTTAGAAGCCTCCACCTTTGCTTTCAAATCTTTGTTTTGGGAAATTTTGGCTGCCATTTTATCGAACGCGGAGCATTTCATTGGTTGTGGTTGGTCTATGGCTTGGTCGATCCACCTGACTTTTAATTAGCTCGATGATCACTGTATGTTGGGTTGAAAGAAAAAATTGGGATAAAGAGTGTTCTCACCAGGGACACATCTGGATTACTGATGGTCTGTAGTCTTGGGTTGTACGCCAAGAGATAGTCCAAGCCTGTGTTTTGGAGGTAGGGCCAGGCAGGAAGCAATCTTTATATTCGTCATTCGACATCTCATAGTTCCAAACCGGATCAAGCCATTTGTCGTTCTTCCATTCTAGACGGTCCTTTGAACAATAAATCACCTGTATTTAAAAGCAATTAGTTGCAAGATTCATGCAACGAAAGCCTTCTTTCAAATGGGAGGAAACCAACAATTTCATCAACGTCGAGCACGTATGACGGCTGGCCCGATTTATCATCTTGAGTGTTGTCATTATCCTTGTCGCTAGTCTTTGCTATTGCGGCTCTTTTCGTCAGAGTGTCAAAATTATTGAAAACCTTGTCTAAATCCCCTGATTGAAAGAGATATGAAGCTACGTCCTCTACTTCTTTTCTGGCATCTGGCGCTCTGTCGATAACCTTTTTAAGTTCCTGGCCAGCATCTAAAACCCGCTGGAAGGCGAACGAAGTCTTATCTTTCAGGGTGTTCTGTCCTGAGAGAGGGATCAGTTACAGTGGCAAAATGGAACTGCCGAGTTGGCAAATGCCGTTCACAGAGGGGTACTTACTTTCCTTGCAATCCTTTGCGATTATGAAAGATGAGCCAATTCCACAAAAGACAAGAATGAGCAGAGCCGCTCTTTTCCAAGCCATTCTTCTTGCTAAGGCGCTCCAAGAGACAGGCGTTCTGGTTTACAATAGACAACAAATAACAAGCAAGGTACGTTTGCATGAAAAGTCAAGAAGATGTCCACGAACGAATTACGAACCACTGAGCTCTTCTTTATAGTTTTGACTCGAGGGTTTTATACTAACACAAGTTGTCAACCAAAGATGATAACAACATAGCACAGTCCTCTATGTAAGGCATGGGCTTCAGAAGGAGTGGTTTAGCCACCCCGCTTATGCTGGAAGCATCATGGCTGAGTCTGAAGGAGTCCTTCCTTCCACTCGACATAGCCGGCAGCAGAGACGATCACGCGACCCTGGTTCACTGGAGTATCGCTCTTGGTTGCACTGAAGCTATTTCAAATCATATTCAACATATTGACTTTTATTTTCCACTTGCCCCAGCACTGCCCGATGGGAAGGATGGCTGCAAATCCGACAGAATGATTATTTGCAATGCCCGTGAAGTTGGGTCTAGCATGCGCATTTGTGCCACACGTGCCGTGCCGTTATGTTGTACCTGCGCAATCCGACTGCAATGCATACATTCTCCTAGTCGAGCTATTTGCTACATATTGTTACCTTTGCCAGTGGGTGTGCAGCCATGTCCCGTCTGTTGCTATCGGTCATTGCTGCAGGACAAGTGACGTCCGTCACTACAAAATTCTCAGCCATTGGCCGAGGTGTTACCTATCCGAGGCTAAGCGTCTACGGATATCTGCGGCTATCACGTGACTCGGCAAGAGCCGTTGACCTTGGTGAAGTAGTGGCACGAATCTTTACCTTTACTAAGCCCAGCGCTGCGTGTCCTCTTCTCCTCTCCAACTTATATTCCTTTATTGTTTAGCAGGAAGACCCAACTACATCAGGTCCGTCTTAAGAGACTATTTTCTTACCATCAGCCACGAGGCTTGCGTGAAGGAAGTGCGGCGCTTTTGAGTAACATGTTGGAACCAACAGATACCGGCTTGTTCAGCCACCTCACGCACGTTTCCAGGAACAAGCTCCGTGGAATATCTGGGTGCATTATGGCATGCAGCCAGCGGGTTCGTGCAGGCACCGGGTGAAACAGATCCCGTGAACTCTATACGTCTGCTGGATTCCTGACTCCCCCTTACATCATTGTATTCCTTGCCTCTTCGGGGCTCTGTCAACCAACAACGGTGTTCAGGAAAGATAAGTCCAAAGGATCATCCGCAGTCTTCCAAGAAACATACATCAGCCATTCTGCGAATAATGCCGCATCCACACTGGAGGGACAACATGTCAGGGCGAGGCCTTTGAAGAGAAGAACGATCGTAAGATGGCGAAAGCCGTGAGGAGGATCCTTTCCACGTTTCACGTCGTCAACACATCAGTTGGAAGTTTTCTAAGAAAGGATCAACTTGGCCATCTCAGCCTACATATCAATTAGAAGTTTTCTACGAAAGGATCAACTTGGCCATCTCAGCCTACTGTTGCGAGACGGCTATGTACATTCCTAGATCATCATGTGAGGACAGACATCTGATAGATCATCATGATGGGACAGAAATCTGTCATGTCCCTTGATGTATATAAACCAGACCTCAGAGCATGAAAATAACTCAGGACGCTTCTAGCAATCGGAGACTTCATCTGAGCGCAAGAACAATCTCCGCCACCCTGAACAACTCCATACCCAGCTGTTCTCCTCACTTCATAAGAGATGTATCACACCTCGCTGCTGTTCTGTCTATTTGGTACACTTGGCCCGGTGCTGAGTGGTGCCATACCTCAAATTACACATGCGCCCGAGAAGCGAGATCAAGCAGCCATGGGTTTGAACCTTGGCGGCACCTCAGAATTTGACAAAACTACGGTAAACAAGCTCGGGCTCCTGCAAGCGAATTACAATTGACTTGTGTTAAAACAGAATGCGCCAACAGCGACTGGACAGAATATTGGCATATACCCTACCGACGCGCAAGACATCCCAGACGATGGAGCTTATTTTGTTTTCGGGCCTGATATTACCAAAGACATGCTGGACTCGGTGGGCGGGGACTGTGCCAAACTCGATGACCCCAAATGTCAAGCCAGCCTAGACAAAATATTTGGAAACGATGATAACAACTTAGTCGGGCGGAGTCTCAAGCAGTGGTTTAGGCTCGGCAAGGCAATTGGTTCCGTGAGGAATGTTTTTGTGGGGGCTATTGCCTTTCTGACGATAAAATGGAAGGCTAATGGAGGGCACCTGGACGATGGACAAGGTCTCAAGCTTCATCTCCCATCATCTGCTCTTTCAGTCATTCAGGGTGCATCTACGGCTACTAGAGTTGCCTATAAAACGGCAGATAACGATCCAAGCGCCGTCACAGCAAATATACCAGCATCAGCCACGGCGAGCCACGGCTCAGAAGGGCTCTTTACCATTCTGGACGCCGATGCCAATGGCCATCAGAAAGGCGATATCGAGCTTACCGCCTCCTCCGATAACGATGCCAATGCCCTCAATGATTACTACAAGAAAGAAGGTATTTGCCCAGCTGGGCCAAAGAAACGTGGAATACAAGTTGAGAAGCGTGTCCCCAATGTTGCATTTGATGTCGATTGTATAGTGAACGACGTCCACAATATCTTAGACGGGATGGAGGGTAATGGACCTCTTGGTGGGTATCGTGAGCAGATGATGCAACTTGCGCCGATGGCTGATCCGCCGAACTGGGCAAGTGAAGTAATTGACGGGGCTTGGAGACAAGTCCTAGTGTATGCTGGCGGCAGGATGCCCAACGCTCTGGGCATTCGCAATGAACAGGTCCCTGCAGCCACGAGAGCGGTATTCTTCCTGGCAATTGCTCAAAATCACGCGATCAAAATGGTGGCGAGAAGTCTATACATCGAGGCTCAGGGACTTCTGATTGAGAAGGGCATCTATCTCAAGTGTCCAGACAAAAACAACAAGTGGTTTCCCAAGTGCGACAACTTTGTTTGTCAAGGCAAGGATGGAAAGTGTACTACCAATTTCTTGAAACCTTGCGAGTGTAATGGAGGCGATCAAAGCAAGTGCCCCGCGGAGGTGGATAAAAGGGTATGCTCCTTCCCAGTGTCACTTCCATGACCGATAGGACTTCGCTGACTGCAAAATCTTCAATAGGCATACTGTAATACATGTGACGGGCAAGGAGGAAAGTGCACCTCCGGCGACCAAAAGGGTTGTCAATGCATCGGTGGTGGGGTTCTGATCAGCGATCAATTCACCCCCGAAGACTGGCCGGACACGCTGCAGAAAGTGCTGGCCGCAGTTGGGGACTTTGTTCCTGGGTCTGATGCTCCGACTACCTCACCAAAATGTGATATGGATAGGGCCTCGTTTGTCCTCAACAAACTCTTCAGGGCTACCCCGGTATATGCAAAATTCTGTGAAGCAGTGGCCAAGGACCCGAAATCGGCTTTGACCCAGATCGTCGATGATCTCGGCGATGTCAAACCTACTAAAAACAAACTTAAGCGAACACCACCTGTCGACCCCTCTGCTGATGATGGAAATACCTACAGCCTTGAATGGACTGGTGGTGATGGTAGCTGCCCAAGCGGATGCAAGGAATCCTATTATACAATCGGCCAGTCTCCGTGCGCAAATCTTGGGGGCGAGCAGAATCTAATTGCTCAACATACTGAGCTAGACACCAGCTGCGGTATCTACAAGGTCACGGTCAACCCACCTCCCGGAACAGATAATAAGGTACCCTCAGTCAAGGCCAGTGAGATCACGTGTAAGAAATTCGACGACGCTATCTACCACAAATGCTTCCAAGATATCCAGCCAAGTATGGTCAATGACACTAGTAGCGCTTTCGCCGGTCAACTCGGCTCGGACGAGCAGAAGAAGGTGGGCAAAGATATGCGGGACATCACTCAAGTTTACAGGGCCGGAGGTGGCAGTAAAGGTGTTACCTACCTTGTTAATATTCATTGGATCCAAGGTTGTACAGCCTACGACAAAATGGTAGTGGACAATCCTATCAGCGGCAAATCTGGCCAAGGGCTCGGCTATTCCGACATATTCTGGACTATATATAACACTTGCGGAAATAATGGAAACCATGGTCTCGGCGGGTTCCAAGATTACGGGTGCCTGAGATACGCCTTTGCCCCCACCAATGTTCCAGGAACTTGGGCAGCGCCTCCACACCCGGAGTATGCATTCAAAGCCACAGACGGGAGAGGGGACCTCAACATCTGTGATCCGAAGTGCCTCACTCCGGATACGTGTCCAATAAAGCATCCCAAAGATAAAAACGGAGTGGTTACAGACCCTACCAAGAACTTGGGGTGTGATTCGGACCAAATGGATGATCGTTGCACGCTGAAGCCAACCTGATAACTTTTGGTATTTTGTATTAGGCAAATGGATTAGATTAGGACTGTACAATAGGCGTTCGAAAATTATGATACCTTCCACACTTATTCATTCTGTTCGATTTCCTTTTTGTAAACTATTGTGTCTTTGCAACTGTTGCGTAAGGTACATGACGAGGCTGCTTCCCTTGTTTGGAGAGAAAGTACATACTTTTAAATACGTAAAACATGTTCATGTAAGATAACAACACTGCCCACTGCTTTGAATGACGAATAAGCTAAAGGACCCTCCAAGTTTGCCGGCCCCTCTACGGAGTAGTTTCGGGCTTCGCTTTATTTCCGAATCGATTTTGGTTTGCAACCGAATTATATAACTTTCGGTAAAAATATGTTAGTAAATTGATGAAATTAACTGACTCTTTCCAATAAGGCTCTCAGACACGTTCACATCTTCGGGATAGTATATAATCCATTATGCTCTGTTCAGTCTGCTACCATCTCAATTTCAGGTCCCTCGAGGTTTGAAATAAGTTTCAGAGGTTCAGAAGTTATATTAACCATGAATGGCAGGATTTCGACGCTCGTCATATAAGCGAAGAAATGAGCGGACGGCATGGAGACTATCTTGAACGTTCTGTATATTGCTTACATCATAAGGATTCGAGGGTCTTAGTTGACTCAGCTCGTCAAGGATGTCATCTATGTGCGATGATTGCTTATGGTCTTTTCTACGATGAGTCTGTGAAAGCCAATGATGAGCACCTAACCTTACCAGAGCCGCACGGCCATCAACCTGTGGTGCTTTGTATTCTAGCCAGCTCCAGCAGGCCCTGGTATGAAGCACCTATGGGAGAATGGTTTCATGTCTACTGTGGAACTTTTCATTGCAGGCTTACTATCATGAGCGCTGAAGATAGTAGGTAAACGCATCTTACCAGACCAGTCACCGATTAATAATGGCTCAGGCAATTTTGGACACTATGCCAGAGAGCTTGAAGATGTGTGGACGATACGTAGGGCACACGAATACGCCTCAACCTGGTCACCTTCCAACGCTCGCCTCGCCACCGACTGGCTTCAAAGGTGTAAACGAGATCATCACAGCTGTAAAGTCTCGGATGACGTTCTCCCAAAACGGGTGCTTGATCTTGGCTAGTCTGGCAAGGACTTACAACCGTTGCTCGTCGAGCCGGGGCGGGATGCCCGGGGCAGTTAGACTATTCTGAGTTACTATTGGGGCGATAACAAGCCTATGAAGTGCTTGCAAGATGACACTCAATCCAATTGTTGGCATCTTCCGCCTTTGTCTGAATGGCCACGGACGTTTCAAGAGGCGGTGAGGGTGACCAAAGATCTTGGGACGCAATTTTTATAGATAGACTCCTGTTGCATATTCCAAGGGTCTATGAACAAAGGTGATTGGGAAGCCGAGTCGGCGAAGATGGGCCATTACTTTCGTAATGCGACGCTCACTATCGCCGCAAATTTTGCCGCTTCTGGGAAGGACGGTCTGTTTTGTCCAAGGAATCCCATATTGAACTTCCCCTTCAAGATTGAACTTGTACCCCCAGCCGGAAGTCGATGCTGTAAATATATCATATGTGGAGACGAGAGGTTTAAATATTCGATAAGTGTAATATGTTTAATTTCCTATCTTATTTAGCCTAGTTAGAACCGGGGCTATATACGAAATCTCTTATCCCGCTTTATAGATTAATAAAGTATACCTTAAGCTCTAAATCACTTAAAGGGCTATAATAGTCTCGTATAACTAAATTTCTAATTATAAATACAGAACTATCTCGTATTATAATAAGGGAATAGTAAGCTATAAAATAAACTTGTTAAGTAGTCTTAAGTCGATTAATAAGGAAGGTTAAAAATAACTAACGACGTTAATATTATATTATTAAATACGGTTTTATCTGAAATCTAATTAATTAATAAAAGCGGGCTTTTAAAGCTTATAAAAAATATTATAAATAAACTTCGCTTCTCTTAATTTACTACCGAGTCGATTGAAAAAAAAGAGTAACTTTAATTAATATTAATATTTTTTTTAATTTTATTAGTCTAATACGAATAATAATATTAAGTAGCTTAAATACTAATAAGTCTATTATTTTATTAATATACTTATAAGAACTTTCCCTGTTTAGGAAATTATAATAGTACTTTAGCTTAACGTTTATAATAGTAAAAGCTTTTATATTTAAAGAAAACTAACGTATTAAACGGCGTCTTTTAATTAAATTAAGTTTAATACGCTTAATATAATATATATCCTAATAATAATACTAAAGATCTTAAATTAAGTCGAAAAAAAGTATATACTATAAATTAAGATATAAGACTATTTTACTTTTACCTATTTTTATAGATCGATTATATTTATCTTTAAAATATTAGAAACATTCTTATAAGTACTCTTTTTAACTTCTTTTAATAAGGAACTAATAAAAACGTTTCGTTAATAAAAGTTTTAAATTAAAAAGATAAAAGAGATACTACCTAATAATAATAAAGGTTTAGCGGAAGATAAATAAATTATATTAAAATAAGAGCGTTTTAAGGATAGTAGAATAATATTAATAATATATAAACTATCTAGTCTTATTAGTAATCTATTTATTATATTAAAAATAGAGCTTAATAAAGTCGTATTTCCTTTCAAAATTACCCTTATAATAACGGTAAATATATTTTTACTTATTACTTATATTAATATTATAAAATCGAAGGGTAATTAGCAAGTCCGTAATAATTAAGTATTTAAGAAATAAGAAAGGAAAAGTAGACGAACTAATTTATATCCCTTATATATTAGGATATAAAGTAATAACTATTTATAAGTTATAAGCTTAAATAATAGACTATTCGCGGATTTTCTTTATATAATATAATTATATCCTAAAATACGCTACGGCCCTATATACTACGGAGGGGAACGTTAAGGAATAATAAAGACGCTAGCCGATTACATAATAAATTTAAATAGTAAATCTAGTTAAAATAGCTTAATAAACTTATAACTTAAAATACTTTATCCTCCGTAATTAAGGTAATCTAATATAATTAAATTTATTATTATTTATTAAGCTTCTTAGATATAAGCTAGCGTTTTCGTTAATATTTTTTTTTTATTAAGCTTAAGCCGACTAGACTTTATTTTTTAACGTAATACCTTAAAGCTTTTCCTTTAATATTTCGATCTCTTTATTAATAAAGATGAAATTAATATAATTATTTAAGTTAACTTTAACCTTTACGGGTAATAATTATAATAGCTAAGAATAATAATAAAGTAATAGCCCGCGAAATCCTTTAAAATAAAAGATATAATATTTTTTATTTAAATAATTTATTATCTTATCTATAATATTTAGCTTAAGCGTATATAAGTTAAAAAAAGTATCTACGTTATTATAATTACTAAATTTTATCCTTTTAATAATTAAGTAATTATTATCTTTAGCTAAGTTAATATATCTTAATAGTTATATTTTATTATTAAGAACTTATTATTAGCTTTAATAAAGACTTCTTTTTAAATATTATATATTTTAATATTTTCTTCGTACCCGGCGTAATACCTTAGATCTACTATTTAATTACTAAACGAGCCCGCTTTATAAATCTTTTCTATAAGTATAAAAGGAGTATCCTCTTAAATAGGAGTCTAAGGTCTATAGTAATATAGAGGAGTAATATCTCTATTAGTAGTAAGACTAATTACTAAGGAATTATAGTTAATACGTAATCTTTATAAAGATATAAAGTTTTTAAAATATACTTAACGCGCGCTAGTATTACTATAAATACCTTTATAATAATTACCTCCCTTTTTATAGTTATCGTCCTCGATAAATCGTATAAACGAGCTTATTAAAAACCTTTATACCTTTTATTAGGAATAAGGAAAAGAATCTTATTTATAGAATTATAGTCTAACTATATATTTTAGTTACGTAGAATATACGTATTATATCCGTAATATATATTATTATAAGTCGTTAATAATAGACGTAATTTCCTTTTTTAGAAGAGTTTATTATAGTTATTTTTATTTACGTATTACCTACGTAACGCGTATATTAGACCCCCGCTATATCTTTATCTCTCGTACTTTACGTTTATATTTTCTTTCTTAATATTAATTATTTTTCTTTACTATATTTAATTAGTAAGTATTTCTTACTCCTATACCTCTTAATAATCTCGTAGGCGTCTCGCTTCGTATTAGCCTAAGTAAAGGTCGCTTAATACCTAATTTCTTTCCTTTTAGTAGTAATATATCCGATATATAATATAGTAATAATAGTCCTATATTTAGCCTACGATCCTCGTATAATAAGGATAAGACTATAATAGTTAACGTCCCCGTATTACCTACCGTATTACTTACTTTACTAAGTCCTCCTCCTAAGGTAAGTTATCTACGGTATTACGTATACGTTACTAATACGCTTCTAGCCTAAATACTATTTAATTATCGAACGTAACGATGACGTTAAGCTTACGCTTATTTATTAAACTTATATTCGCTATACTTATTACTTTAAAATAGATAGCGAGACTACCTATAATATTATAGTTAAGAATAATAGAATAATTATAAAGTATTAGCGTTATTATCGTAGTCGTTCTAGGTATATTCCGGTATATATACGCTTTCGTAACGTATTTAAATTGTAGCTAACTCGTAAGTATTCTTAAGTACCTAGTTATTCTATCCGAAACGTTAACTAGGCGTATACGCTAGGTAATACTTACGGCGCTACTATTAAGGCGGTTTATAATAATAAGGATAATAATAAGGTAAATACCTTAGCCGTAATATTAATAGCTACGAGGGCTACGCGTACGGCGTATATACGCTTCCTTAATATTATACTTACGGCTCGTAATCGTATTAAGAGGCGTATAAGCCTCTCCTATACTTTTAATCTCCTTAGTATAAGCCGCTAAATAATAGCTAAGATCTATTAGATAAATACGATACTTCTATATATATACGATATATAGCGCTATTAGGTTTATTTTATCTTACCTCTATTACGCTTATTATTCGCTTCGATATTAATATCCTAATAGGCTAACCTTCTTATAGATAAGTAAATAGTCCTAGTAAATAAAGAGGAGGTTACGGATAATAAGAGTACGGTATAAGGGAGTAAAGGCTACGCCTCGCCTCTAATAAAAGGGTAATTAACGGGTATTTTTTTCTTTTCTTTTTCTTTCTTTCTTTTTTAGTAAACCCGTAGACCCCGCGTTACGGGGCTAAGATATTAGGAGGTCCTTTCAGATAGGTTATTTACCCTAATAATTATCTTTTTTTCCTTTTACTTCTAAGCTTCGTAATTATATCGTATTTATCTTATAATACTTGCGCTCTTTTTATATTTACTTCTCCTTCCTAGAAGTTATCTTTTTCTAAGAATCCCTTCTATTATATTAAGTATTTAAGTTTCCCTTAATAATTTCGTTTATCTAATATCTTCTTTACCTCTTATTCTTACTTATTCTTAATTAGATCCGGAGGTAAATATTCTAATATATTAGGATCGTTTCGTTTACGTTTATACGGCTCTAATAATAAAATATAAAATATATTATAGATTTAGTACCTTAGAGGTAAAGCGAGTTTATAGATTTATTTACCTATTAATTTTATAACCTAAAATAGGCCTAGGGCTTTATAAGATAGTTTCCTATTAGGTCGTTTTTACTTTAGATTTTTTACTAAAAGTATAATTATCTTCCTTATATTAAATTATTATAGCTTATACTTTTTATTATACGCTTTTTTTTACGATTCGACTATATTTTACTATTACTTATTTAGTCTTTTACGTATCTTATAAAGTAATTTTATTCGCTCTTTAGTTATTAGTACCTCCTTTCTTTATATAGCGTCCTTAATACGCTCTTAAAACGTAGGGATATAGCTATATAGTATAAAGAAAGGTATTATACCTATTATTATATTAATAGCCGAATTATATATAAATTCTACTATTAATAATAGATTAGTCTAATTATCCTAATTATTATTATAATATACCTTTAGGTAATATTCTAATATCTAATTCTAACGCTCCGTTTAGTCGTTTATTTATAAATAGAACGCTATATTAAGTCTATATTTTACCTTCGCTACGTAATATAAGTCTACCTAAAAGTACTCGTAAAAACTAAGCTATAATCTAAGATAATTCCGTCTAATAGTCCGAATTTTAGGAAGACCTTATTAATAAGTAGCGTAGCTAAGTTTATTAAGGTAATTATCTTATTAGCTAATAGATATTTTATATATTTTATAAATCGATTTACTATTACTAAGATCGTATTATAAACGTAATCTTTTCACTTACTTAGTAAAAGGTCTATAATAAAATCTATAGTAATTTTATATTAAGGTCCTCTTAGCTATAATAAGGAATTTAAATTCCTATAAAGATAATACCTTTATACTTTAACTTTTTAATAAATATTATAAGAATTTACGTATTCTTTAATATTTTAATTAATACCCTTTTAATAATACGATCGACTTAAAGTTTTAAAAAGTCTTTTAATAATTAAAATAACCTATATATTAATTATTATAATAATATTATAATAATTCCTTTCGTACGGCTTTATTATCTGGTATATAAACTCGGTCTTTATATTTTAAAAGCCCTTAAGAGTTAAAAGTCTCCTCCTTAACGTTTCGTATACGTTTTAATAGCGTAGCTCTTTCTTTATATAAGATAATAAAGTTATTATTATCCTATAAAGCCTTAATAAGCTTTATAATAGGTATCGTTTCTAGGGAATATATCGTTTCGTATAGTACTATAATTCTAATAACTATACGTAAAACGAGCTATTTCGAACTAGTAATTTTAGTAATAGGATTAAGCTTTATAGCTACGTTATATATATATATATTCGAGGTCTCGCCGTCGCTACCCTTTATTAAGGATTAAAAGTTTTTAATTCTCGAGTTATAAATTACGCCTAAGTTTATAAATCTAATAGCTATAGTTAATATTCCTAATAAATATCTATTACGATTATTTATAGGGCTCGATACTTCTATATCTAATATATTATACTCCGTATACGTTATATCTTCGATTATTAAGCGATTCTACTTTAAAATAATAAAATCCGTTATTATATAGAAAATTAGATTATTTAACCTACCTAATATAACTAGCTTATTTTATAATATAGGTAATAACTTAGTTATCGACTTATTAGTAAAACGATAATCTAGCCGCCTTAAAGACGTATTAGCTAGGTTCATTTTATTAGGTCAATATAATATTATAAAATTAAAAGTAGATAATTTAACCGCCTAAAGGGCTTATTTACTATTAAGTTATTTAACGTTTATAAAACCCTTTAGGTTATTATAATCCGTCAAAACTTTAATAAGTTTAAAACTACCTTTTAAGTAATATCGCTAGTATTTAAACGACGTAACGATTACGAGTAACTCTTAATCGTAAGTCTTATAATTTCGTTTTACGGGAACTATTTTTCTAGACTAAAATACTACTAAATACTATTTATAGCTATTAAATAGCTATAACAATATATTAGCTAATCTAAAATTAGATATATTTATCTTAAAATATATCTTTTCTTAAGGACTAAAGTATTATAGAATAATCGTTTCTAAAAAGATACTTTAGAAAATACGAAATATATCCTTTACGCTATTTAGCTATATAAAAGGTCCTGATTTCTTATCTTAAATACTTTTACGTAGAAGTTCTATTAAAGGCCTAAATATCTAGGAGAAGCGATATATAAAACGCTTAAAGAAGTTAATAAAGTCTAAGAAAACTTATATATTATAATATAATATAGGGATAAACTACGAAGTAATAGTATTTATTCGACGCTTATTTATTAAAACGCTTTTAAGGGAAATAATAAACCCTAAGAATTTAACTTATAATATATAAAATTTATATTTTTTTAAATTAATATATAAACTTAAACGTCGTAATCACTTTAATACTTACCGAATATAATTAATATATTCCTTTTCTATATTAGAGAATATTAAGATCTTATCTAAACATACTATATAAAATTTATCTAATAAATCTACTAAGGATTTATTAATATATACTTAGAAGGTTACTAACGCGTTAATTAATTTAAATAATATAACTATATACTTAAAGTAGTTATAATGTATATAGAACGCTATTTTTTACTCGCCTTTTTCTTTAATACGGAGATAGTAATATATATTCTTAAGGTCTAGTTTTATAAAGCGCTTAAAATTATTTAACCGATCTAATATCTTACTAATTAGAAATAGAAAGTATCGATTTTTAATAGTAATCTTATTAAGGCCGCGATAATCTACGTATAGTTTAAGTCCCTTATCCTTTTTAGGTACGAAGAATATAAAAGCTCCTATAGGACTAATAAAATAACGAATTTATCCCCTTTATAAAGTATCTTCGAGATATTATCGTAATATAATAAGTTCGATATTTAAGAAATTATATAAAGGTTTATATAAAAGTTCTTTATTAACTTCGATAATATAATTATTTCCTTAATAAGCTAATAAAGTCCTTACCGCTTCAGCTAAAAATACGTCGATATAGTCTTCGATTTCCTTAGGAAAAGTATTTAAAACGTATCCGCTTCCCTTATAATCTATTAACGAGCCTATTTATATAGGCTTATCTTACTTTATTACGGTAATTATTAAAGCGTATATAATTAGTTTTTTTTCGTAGATCTCTAAGAAGTTACTCGGAGTATATAATTTATTCGTAGCCGTATCGAGTTCGAAACGTTAGGTCCGCGTATATACGTCGATATAAATACCTCCGATATCTAATCTTAATATTCTTAAAATAATCTTTAGCCCCTTTTTATCGATAGTATAAAATATATTAATAATATCCTTTTAACATTCTTAGGAGTTAGTACTTTATAAGGTAAATATATATAAACCGTAGTAATAAACTAATTTTCTATTTATCTATTTAGGTACCGGTAATATAACGTCGGGTATACGAATTAATCCCGATTTAATTACGAAATATTAACTTATTATATTAACTTTTATATTAATATTTAGATAAAGTTTAATAATATTTAATAGATCTTTTTATTTTCGTATTAGCTAATATTAAAAGATTAGAGTTAATTTACTTAAGACTTTTACTTTAACTTTCAACGGCGTAAAGTCTTCTTTAAGGGTAAAGCTTTTCCTGTTCTTAATATAACGGCTCCGATTTACGTACGATTCGTATTCGAGGATAATAATTCTAAATAATTTAGGATAATATAGCCCTTTTTATAGTAGCGATAATACTTTAGTTATAAGTAATTAAATTTTTACTAAGCGGTAGTATTTCGAGGCCGGTCTTCTTATAGCTTATTATTATAATAAGGTATATTCGTATTTTTCTTTCTTTAAGACTAATTTTAGCCTTTTTTCTTATATTTCTTATTCGTTTTACTTATTCTTCGATAACGATTATTATTCTTTAGCCGAGTAGCTAAAGTAAAAAGTCTATTCCTAATACTAGGTATAATTTAGATATCTTTAATCTTATTCCGTAATTCGAAACGTAATTTATTAAATAATTATATCGCTCGTTACATTTTATCGTATAAGGGTAGTTAAGCTTTTAAAGATAATAGATAAGCGTTAAAAACGCGTATTAATTAGTTATTTCTTTACCTCGTATTACTATATATTTAAAAGACGTTTAGCTAGCGATTAATAAGGTTATTAATTAATTAAAGTAAAAACTACGAGAAATATTCCTAAATATAATTATTAATTACGTTATTCTTTTCCTTATAATTATATTATAGCTCTTTCGAATCTTTCCTTAATAATTATATTATATATAAGATTTTATCTTTGTCTTTAATAAAATCGTAGGGTACTAGGCGAAATATAACCTTAGCGTTATATACCTATTCTTTATACTCTCTTATACTCTTCCCGTAGTAATCCCGTAGCTTAGGTACCCGTATTAACTTTTTAACTATATTATTTTTTTATAATAAATATATATTTCGCTTAAGATTTATTTATATTTCGGTCTCGCTAAATATAATATAAGATTAAGAAATATTACTTAAAGGTATTTCCTCTTCTTATCTTATTTATAGCGTTTATATTAGCTTCTTTCGTTATAAATCTCGGATTTCCGTCCTTAAGGTTTTAAGCTAAGTATATTTATTAAGTTCGTCTCGCTTACACTTTACTTACGCGATTAGTTCGTTTAGATTTAATAACTCTTAATCTTTTAGTAAACTTAAATTTACTAACTTAATATTTTCCTTTTATTCGTTATTATCGACTTCTTCGATACGTAAAGGTATTAAATCGTAGACTTAACGTATAGTATTCGTACTCGTATTATTATTTATATTCTAACTTTGCGACTATATTACTCTTTAACTTATTACTCTCCGGATCGTTATCTTAGATAAGATTAGTAATTAGAATTATAAAAAAGGTATCCTCTTAAATAGGAGTCTAAGGTCTATAATAATATAAAGGAGTAATATCTCTATTAGTAATAAGACTAATTACTAAGGAATCGTAATTAATACGTAGCTTTTACGAAGATATAGAGTTACTAAGATATACTTAGCGTACGCTAGTATTACTATAAATACCTTTATTATAATAAGTCTATTCGTAGATATAATTTATAAAAAGGTATATAAAATATACTCTTTTTAATTCGAAGATAATATAAGGACTTATTTATAAGTAATAAAATCGCCTTAATTTCTTTAAAAGACTTATAGTCCTAGAAGATATTATTCGCTAAAGCGATTACTATTAAAGGTAGTATTAGGTTCGTAAATAGCGGTTTTATATCCTTATATATATTATACTATAGCCTAGAATTATATTAGATATAAGCTAGGAGTATTATATATAGTAGTTAAGTAACTACGAATCCCCTACGAAGGCTCTACGAGATCCTTACTAGAGTTAATTAGGAGGAATACCCCTATCTCTCCGCTTAGGCGGTATAGTAAAGTAGGGTAATCTAGGAGGCTATATATATCTTATAAGACTCCCTAGTAGATAGACTCTTTAAGAGTTAGTTTCCTATATATAATAAATATATAGGGGTTCTAGAATATATTAGGTCCTACTAATCCTCTACGGTTTCTCTACGATTCCCTTACGGAATACCTACGGGTCCTTTATCTTTATACTTTATACTACTTTAAACCCTCCTAGACGCTTAGGTATTATATTAGAATAGTTAGTAAGGATTACTTTTAGCTATAATCTCGAAGATTTAAATAGTAAAGTAACCTTTTATATAGTATTTCTGAAAAGTCTTTTACGTTTTTTATAACTCGTATACTAATTTTAGTCTTTCTTTTCTTATTCTTAAAGATAACGAAGTTAATTATTTACTTGTAGTATAAGCGTAATACTTGACTACTCTTTTAGTTAATAGTATTTTATTAGATTAGTTTATTTACCTTATATAATAGTTTATAGCCGGAGCCTTTATATATATTTAATTTAAAATACTCGTTTACTCGCGCTAATAAATAAATAAAAAGTCTATAAGTAATATAATTCTAAACGAGAATTCTTTTATATTTATATTAATACTAATTCTTTATCTATATATATTTAATTATAATAACGAAGTAGTTTATTATTATAAAATACTAAGTTCGCTAAGTTATTAAAAGATTAAATTTTTACGTAGCTTAATTTATATATACTAGTAAAATTATTAGTTTTTATAAATAAAGAGGAAAAGTAAATTAGAGATTAGGTACGAATAAAAAATATAAACTTCGATATATTAGGAGGAGTCTTATTATTATTAGGCTACCGTTTTTAACCGGTGTTAAAGTCTATTTATTTCTAAAGTATATAATATATAAATAGTTTTTTCTTATTAATATAATAGCCGCGTATAATACTCTTTATAAAGTACTTTATCATATTTAAATAGTAAAGGCTTACGCTAGGATTTCTTTTTTTATATTTATTTTAGTAAAACGAGATATAGTTAATAAGAATTTTATAAAACTTTATAATAATAAAGAGAAACGTAAAGATCTACTTATTTTAAAGAATTAATATTTAATTTTAATTAATTTTAATATTAGACTTAATATACTTAAAGATTATATTATTATTAATATTAACGTTATTTAAAGACTTATAATTATTTAATTCCGTATTATTAAAGAACTACGCTATAGTTCTTTTCTTTTTTAATATTAAAAAGGAAATAAAAAAAGAAATTATAATTAAATAAAATTACCTTAATTACTAAGACGTATATAGTAAAAAGAGAAAGAAAGAGAGAGATATATAAAGTAAATATAAGATAATAATATTTATAATAATACGCTTAGTATACTAACAGGTTATTATAAAACGTAAATAATTAGAATTAAAGGTAAAAAGTAAAAGGAAAAAAGTAAAAGGATAAAAGTAAAAGATAATATAATAAGCGGTTAATAAAGTTATAACTAGCTTCTCTTTAATTAGTATTTAAAATAGGCTAACTAAACGTTTTCGTTTAAACTTATAAGAATATAATAGTAGCTAAAGAGTAAAAAGTAGCTAAAAAGAAATACAGGGGAGTAGAAAGAGAGTAAGGGGGAGTAGTAAGGAAATATAAGGGAATATTAAATGAATAAAAGGGAGTACTAAAGGAGTAAAAGGGAGTAAAAAGAAAGTATATTAATAAAACGGGCGTTAGCGGGGGAGTAAAGCGGCGGTACCTTAATTAGCAGGCGGTTACGTATTAACTTAGGTTCAGGGATGTTATATATATATATATAGTGTCCTCGAACCTAGGTTAATAAGTAACCAGTCGCTAACTAAAGTCCCGCCGCTTTACTCCCCTATTAACGCCTATTTCGTTAATATACTCCCTTGTTACTCCCTCATGCTCCCCCTTTGCTCTCTTCTACTCCCTTCTGCTCCCTTCTTGCTCTCCCATACTCCCTCCCTGCTCCCCCGTGCTCCGCCGTGCTCCCTCGCTACTCCCCCGTATTCGGTCCCTGCTTTCCTCTACTTTTTTATAGCCACTTCCTATTCTTTTCCCGGCTGTCGACTTTTTACACATTGTAGCGAGGTTGTTCGTATTGTGGTGGGGTGGCATGTTGATCACATGACTTGATTGCTTGGCATGCTTGCAGTACTAGCTTGTGGCCCATGATGGAGCGCCTACGTAGCATCTTACCTTTCTACACATTTACTACATAGCGAATTGATGAAATTGCATGCATCAAGACCTTCCTAGACGACCAATTGATCTCTCCAAGTGTATGCTGGACCTCTGCAGTAGCTGCCTGCCCTGGCAAGTCCTAAATGGGACAACAAGGCTGATCATATCGCAAAAGGCTATATCGGTCGCATCATGATGCACAATAACGTGTGGAGCTCGACGGCATTCGAAATCCATCTGCTGTTTCATCATCCCCCCAGCCTTCATCGCAACGGGTGTCTACCTCACGCTGAAGCACATCGTCATTGAATTCGGCGCCTCGTTTTCCGACTCAAGCTCAGGCTGTACACATAGGTCTTCATCCTCTGCGACATCCTCTCTCTCGTCTTACAGGGCGCCGGTGACGGTATTGCAGTTACCGCCGACAATGGCAGTAATCTGCAAAATGTCGGCATGGACTTGACGATCACTGGTATCGTGATTCGTCCCTGGCTTTTCCCAATCAGCCTTCCAAATCCCTCTCTTCAGTTTTCTCTGTAATGCTACAACGTCTATCATTTCTGTGTGCAGCGCGACTGCTAACTACATCTATTTTCATTCACAGTGGCAAGTGGTGACCCTATTCTTCTTCGGCACGCTGGTAGTCGACTATTTCGTCAAATGCAAGAAAATAACCCTCGAACCCTCGGGCGACGTCCTCCTGCACACCATCAAAATTCAAGCTCTTCCTCTTCGGCTTAGTCATCTCCTTCTTCACCATCCTCACGTGTTGCATCTGGCGTATCGCCGAGCTGGGCCCTGGGTGGCAGAATCCAATTATGCAGACGGAGTGGGAGTTCATGGTATTCGATGGCACGATGATCTTGATTGTGTCGACGTGTCTGACGGTGTTGCATCCGGGGACGTGCTTCAAGGAGATACAGATGCACAAGAACGGCGTTGCTGTCGCTGCGGGCAATGAGAAGGAGGGGAATTTGGAGGCGGGGACGGCGAAGCCGAAGAGGGGAATGTTTGGCAGGAAGGGCAAGGCTTGATTGAGATATCCCATTACACTTGCGTCAATTTGATATATTAAGGTATGGCCACTACCTTTCATCTCACGGGACGCGGGGAGCTCTGCTCAAAGAATTACGGCCCATTTTCATCGAAGCATTCAATTTAAAGAAGGTCTCTGTGTGAGAAATGTCATAATAGATCATACTCAGCGTACAACTCAAAGGCTCATACATCAGTGAATCTCACCGTTCAAGCCGATATTTCATGTAACCACACTTCCCCCCTCTCACATCCAAACGTTTCGTTTCTCAAATCGCTACCGCTTCGCCAAGTGAACAGGGCGGACAGCGTTACTGCTGACTGCCAGGATTTGGCTTAATATTAGGTCCTCAAATAATTATACGACTCCCAGACACCGACTTCTCCTGTGTCGAGCCTTGGAATCTCGACACTGCCCTTCGCTTCGAATACGAGAGAGAGCAAAGCCGCTAGCCGAGATCCAGCCACGACATGAGCGAGGCTCATGTGCCTGCGCTAGGACAATCGCGTAGAGCGTGCATGGGATGCTCGTAAGGCTAAGGCTATGAATGGACATATTCGTCTGCCTCGCGCTTTTTGGTCGCGTCTGAGATAAGGTATTTGAGGGTATCCGCTTTGATGTTAGGTACTCACATAGGGTTTGCACATCGGAAGTATAGATTCTGCGGCATAGGCCGCAGGATGTCATTCGTTAGATGTCAAGTCCATTCGGATAATATACGGTCAACATACATCTTAACATCCCATATGTGCCTGACGAGAGGAGCTCCACATGTACCCCCTGAGCTGTGCACAATGATGGGTTGCGCTCACTCCTCGCAGAAACCCAGTGCTGTGCGGTATCTCACATTGATTCTTTTCTCGGATAATTTCGCTCAAGCTGAATGAACACCGCCTTCGGCCGCCGTCCTGTGGAATAGAATCCATCAATAGTGGTCCTTTGATACGAGGACACTGCACGGCTCCTTAAGAACATCGTTCAAGTCTTGTCTCAAAAGGAATAAATGGTGTTCAACGATGGTTTCTACGACTGGGTCGTTCACTGTGACTAGCGTGCACCTTATATGTTGGCAACAACGCTCATTCTGGGACCTAATTGTTGTTGGCCGTGGATGAGGTATACCGATCATTCATTTTCGCTATAGCCAAATTTTGCTTTGTATTGTCCATTACTTCTATCGTGTTATTGTGCTGCTCGTCCTTGAAGTTTCCCTGCTCATGGTCTCTCTCGTCGTGACTGATGGCCCGAGCGCCTTCCTCACGATAAGACGAGACTAAATCCAAAGGCGTCCTGCCATCTACATCCTTCGCCTCTAGATCTGCTCCATGCTCCAGGAGTAATCTAAAGATGGAAGCCCATTCGCGGTCGAAAGAGTTTGCGGATGAATTGATAGCGTTGTAGACAGCTGAGCGATCTTCAAGCATCGCTGGATCCAACAGGTTCAGTATGAGGCTACGTTCGGCGAGTTGTTCTAAGTTGAATATGTAATGCAAAGGGGTTCGGCCTTTCGCGTCAGCAGCGGAAGCTTGAGCTCCGTGTACAAGAAGACATTTCACTAGAGACGGATGTTTGAGGATTACGGCGAACCTTAAGGCCGACAGGCCTTTGCTATTATTGATCCGAGGATTCGCGCCTCGCTCCAAAAGTAGCTCTACGGCCGCCAGATTGGGTTCCCTAGATACGAAAAGTAACGGAGTGTCACCATGTGAATTTTGAGCGTTGATATCAGCGCCGTGATCTAGCAGCTCGCTTATAGAAGCCGTCTGGTCCGTTTCGGCCGCGATATGCAGTGCAGTCTCCTTGAAATTATCTGTAATAGTCAAGTCCGCGCCATTGCGAATCAAGAATAAAATGGCGCTTTGTCGTGCCTCTATGATCGCTAGATGTAAGGGGGTTTGGCCATCGGAGTCACGGCGATTTACATTGGCGTGCCGAGCAACAAGAAGCTTAAGCACGTTCGTGGCGCCAGAAGCTGCAAATTTATGCACCACGGTTTCTCCCTTTGAGTCAGCTGCTTCAAGATCCGCACCAGCATCAAGAAGTAGCTCAACAATCGCCTCAGCAGTCTTCCGATTGTCATACCTGGAAGCCGCGATGAGTGGTGGTTCATCCCACCATCCACCCTTGAGATTGACATCTGGTCCATTTAGCAAGAGCAATTCTACCGTCTTGAGCCTGCCACACGCAGCCGCTCCAGATATTGGGGTTCCGAATTGACCGGCACTCAGATTGATGTCGGCCCCCTGTTGCAAAAGCAAAAGAACAGCATCTTCATGGCCGTGCGCAGCTGCAGCACTGAGGGGATTACCGTAGAGTCCACCAACGTGATTCAAGTCCTCGTTTCTATCATTAATCAGAAATTGCATTGTTCTGACTATACCCCATAGCGAAGCGTAGAAAAGTGGACTGGGATAGGACTCTCGAAACCGACTGATGAACCTCTCATACGAGCCGTTTGCTCTTCCGCCCACCACCTCCGAGTATGAAAGCCATTTCGCATTCTGTGGATCTAGGAGTTGATTACCCAGAGTTATGATGGATTGTGGCAAAGGCCAACAACGGTTTGTGTGCAATCCCCAACACTTTCCGGCGTAGCCTAGCAAAGCGTACTTGCGATCCTTCTCGTCAAACTCTTCCAGGGTGGAATTGACGTGCTGCAAGAAGTCGTCATAAACGAGATACTGGAGACATGTCCGTGCCAATCTTTCATGGCAAAAATTTCGATCCGAAAGTTGGAGCTTGTTCATTTGAGGAAGTTTGACGTCCGATGTACTGAGGAGATACTCTTGTACCGAGAAGTGAACGAAACGTACGATCTGATCAGACTTAGGGCCGCCTTCACCTCCCCGAAGTTCTATAAGCGACCCGCAGGTTTTTAGTAAATCATATACAGCAGTCTCGTCAGTCTCAAAGTCCGGCACTTCAGAAAGCGGTAGGTAATGCCCGTCCGTGGAATCCTCACTCTGATCATCAGTGTCACTACCGTCACTGTAGGCCTGACCGCCGCCACTATATTCACGTTTTATTGAAATCTCATCGTCACTGGAGGCTTCGTCTTCAAATTCGACAAGCAGCGCCTCGGAGAGCTGCCTAATGGTTAGAGGTTCGAACGCAAACATAGTCCACCGCAAGATAGCAACCGCTCGGTCTCGTTCTTCGGCATCAAGACTCAGTATATTGAGAAGATCTCGCTCGTAGGCTTGATCTAGACCACTCGGTGTATCTCTGATTATCTTCCGAAGTCCGGGGGGACTTTTACTTCGTGAAAGCCGTTTGTGCAGTAGCTTGATCCAAAGGAACATTCCTTCGGCTTTGCTCGCTGCATCAGCAGCTAGCTCTTCTCGAAACTCGATGTCGCGATTGGGGATTCTGAGATTCATGATGCTTTGAGCGAACTGTATGATGTCGTCCGACGTGTCTTCCAAGGTAATCTCATAATCAGTCCATACCGATTTCTTCCCACTTGCATCTTCTATATTGGCCTGCATTTGATCTCTCACCTTTGGGTCGGGACGGCTCACGATCAATATGCGAGCTTGAGTGCCATCGACTGCCTTGTTCAACTCTGTCAAGAATTTCGTTTTGGCATCCAGTAAAGAATGGTTGGGAAGGGAGTCGTCGTCCTTCTCACATTCATCAAATCCGTCTACCAGGAAGTAATACGGTACCGGCTGCGCAATAAGGTCCCTAAAAAACTGCCAAAGTTCAATATTGTTTGCGAAATGGCTCTCTCTATCTTTATAAATTGTAAGTGCAGCGCTACACGCCTCATCATCTTGCTTGACAACTTGGTGGATTCATGCCCTGATAATGTTACTACATTTTCGTTTCTTTTCACTTCCATAGAAGCAGAAGAAATACGCAAAATGGGCGGGACATTCCTTCATAAGACACTCTGTAATACGTGCGCTGAGAATTGTTTTACCGGTTCCATGTTTCCCGTGCAGCCATAGAACCTTGGATGATCTGTCAGAATCCAACCAGTCCGTAAATTCCTTTCGCTCAAGAATCCAATCACAAGTACCGCTCTGTCTAGCATTCTTCGCGGTGACAAAGTTCTCATATGTCGATGTCGCGTCGATCCATTGAAGCAACTTATCGCGCTGAGCGTCAGCAGGAGGGGCTTGTCCAGATAAGTCAACCCGTAAGTCTTCGATCTGCTTACTGACTCCTCCAACCCGGTCAAGAAGGCTGGAGAAGCCACCCTCCATAGTCTTGGAAATCTCTCTTAGATATTGGGCATCAATAAGGCGTGCTATACTATTGACTTTCTCCTCCTCATCTAACATTGCCTTGAGATACTTTTGGACTGCCTGATCGTCGAATTGAAATAAACTTTTGAGGACACGCTGATATGTACTTTTAGAGTAGTAGTGACGCGCTTTAGCCAGGAATTGAAGTATAACAACGTATAATTTCTCAATAGCATCTTGAAGCTGGTTTCTCATCTTTGAAGAGGCATGGAGATATAAAGTCTCAATCCATGCATAGCGCGCGATGACGTCGGACACGTGCTCCAAACCGCCCATCATGCTAGAGTAGATATGCTGTTCACTTGCAGCTGCTTGAAGGATGACTCTTACGGCCGCCCAAGGTAGCGCAGCATGTCCCGGGTCATACTGTACAATGACGTCCCCAACCTCCTTGAATTTGGTGATATAAGTGACTATCTTCGCGAAGATTTCCCGCAAGACGATCGGTTTACCATTACTCCGTCGAATGACGAGTTGCGCTTTTACATTATCGTCTTTCTGGACATCAACAGTCTGAAGGAGAGATTCGAGGGCGGCCCGCTTGTCATCTTGGGAAAAATTGAATTGAAGCTGATCATCTTCATTCAGACTCTCCACAGCCTTGGTCCAAAGATCTGGGAGCACACTGGTATTGTTCAGCATACATCTGAGTGCAAATTTCATGAGCTCTTACAGGCCGCTTCTTGCTCTTCGAAGCATTGTTTCAGCAGAAAAGGAGAAAAGAGACTGATTGTCCACGTGGAGCTATCTTTATTAACGTGCCAATAGAACCTGATTGTCGTTTTGTGACAGATCCGAGGAATCGTGACCGATTTGCTTGAAGCAGCAGTCAGACTTGGGCGCGAGCAGCCAGAAGAGAATTTCGATACGGCGGAAACTTCCGATTTCTCCCAGCAGGATCGCGTTGCTCTAGGTGATTGCACCTAGGAAGGCGCAGAAACCTCATCAAGCCATTGCCCAAGCGATCTTCGCTGCCTTCCCGAGGTCACAGCGATGTGGCTGCAATTTGCCTCTCACGAGCGACCCGAATAGCAAGCTTTCCAAAACATGACCAGTGTTGATCCAGTCTTGGAATGCTCAAGGATGAGGCAGGTGCGGGTAAATGAAAGCCTGGTTTATGTAAGCACAGTGGCTTCTTTACCCTTTTAGGCAGGTGTCTTCGATGATTGGTGGATGCACTACGTCCAATTGTATACGAGAGTAAGTCCTCGAAGCACTGATCGCCAATCTGCTACGATCTCTCAAGTACCAATGTGAGCTATGCTTGCAGTGTTTGCGTCGCCTCACAAATCATCTCACGCTGACGATGTCACATTGTCAAACGCAGCGCCGGCATGAGAAAGTATTCTGCATCATCGCTTCAGTCTCTACTAGATGCTTGCTGTATGTGTCGATAAAGATATATAATACTCCTATAGCAAACGCTGGTGTTTGCGTCCAGTGGCCTTATTGAAGTTCGACCCTCTTCTAAGCCATCTCTTCAATATCATCTGCCTCCAGCATTCGCCCCACCAGCCCCACCAGCCCCACCCTGGATCCCCTGCAACATGCCAAAGAAGCGCACCCACTCCTCATCCGCAATCGTATTCTCCGCCTCTTCAGCCACCCCCATGCCCTCAGGCGCGTGCACGCCCATCCCTCTCAGTGTCTCGCCTATGGCGCTCACCAACTCCGCATCACTGCAGTCCCAACTCCACGGCCTTTCCATGCTGTTGCCATTTTCATTCGGTGGACCGCGTAAGCCTTCATTGAATGCCTTCATTGAACGCCTTCAACAGCACCATTCCCAACGCTCTGGCTTTTACTGCCGTCGACACATTTTTGGCTGTCTGAGGGAGGGGCCCAGCGGTATGGACGTAGCGGGAGCCGGGGTTTATGATGAAGGGGATCTCGTCCGGGGGTTGGAGAGGGACATTATGGACGGAGATGTGCCAATGGTTTGGGACTGTGCCGGAGCGGGAGAGCTTGTTGCGGGCGAGGGCGTTAAAAGTGCTTATAAGGGTTGAGGGGTCCATATTAAAGCATGGGATGTGCGATTACCAGCTTAGGTGGTGTATGTACAGTGATGGGCTTGCGGGAATCGATCACCCTGGAATGATTTCCTAGGGTTCGGAGGTCTCGGTGTTCATAATTACGGAGATACTGCGTTTATTAGTCAGCGGTCACGTGCCTTGCTTCACAGCAAGAATCGAGCATGTCACTAAAGTATATTTAGGCAGCAAACGCGCTTATCCGATGCTGCAATATGGCGAATTTGCAATCGATCCCAGAGGAAATTTTCGCGATGATTCTGTTGCTTGGACATGCTAGCTCTCGGGCTCGATTGCATGGATACAAACAAGAAGCTGTGAAACGTGCGCACATCATTCACTTGCGGAGCACCGTGCCTGCAGAGCCAATGCCTATCAACGTGTACCGTCAAAGTACTGGCGTTCTCAAAGTAGCGAAACGTTTTTGGTTCGATTGAGTAATCAAAGACGAATGGAAGCGACTGATACTTTGCACAGAATATTTCGAAAATCTAAGGAATGTATAAGTGAGGCATAAATTCTTCGCAAATTACTCTTCTGGCAAAATGCATAGCGGGACAAATCGCCCAAGTACTCGGTTACGACCTAAAGGTAGCTACTTAGGCGCCGCGTTTTTCCCTTTCTCTTAAGATCCGCTATCGTCCTTTAGTAGTTTACCCTCTTGTTCATTAATGTTAATCCGTTATTAAAGTTTTTCTGCTAGAAGGATCTAGCGATCGATACGAAAGGGTAGGTAAGGCGAAAGCTTACCGTTAGCTGTTAATAGCTTATCTATAAGAGGAAGAACGTATTTATTGAAGATAAATACATTCTCCCGAAATAGGAATTCTGTACCTAGTATCACGTCTACGGACCTATATAGAGCGACAAGGAAACTCGTAATACAGGAAACTTAGCCTCGTTCTAATTATTAAGTATATCTAGTAGGTTATTTAGCGGACTAACGGAATTCTTACCGTCTTTATACTATATCGCTTCGACCTTACTAAGCGGTTATATTTTATTACTATCTAATAGCTAATATTTATAATATTTAGAAGTTAGATCCTTGATCTCTATATCGATACGCTTTATAATATCTTTAGATATCTAATTTAAGTGTAACTATTAAGGGGTAGCGTATACCGGCGGAACGCTAACGCACGTAGGTATATAAAAGACGTAGAGTTACTAAAGGGTCGTTAGTTTAGTAATAGAATATAGTTATATTACTAGATAGATTAATCTCTAAGGAACTCTAGAAGTCCGAGGGATCTTAAGATAATAATACCTTTACTAAGTCCTAGTCCCTAGATTATATTATAAGTACTAACCCTTAAAGAGATATTATATTATTATATACGCTAGCGGTACTACGGCGTATATATAATTAAGGGTTAATAATTACCTCCCCTTTAAGGCCCTAGTCTCTAGGTATTATAGTAACTATAAGAATAGATTACTTATTAAAAACCCTTTAAATCTAATAGGGAATATAAGGGAAAAGAGTTAATCTATATACGATAACGCTAAGACGACGTATTAGCTAACCTGTTATTAATATATTAACTTATTAATATAGTATTAATAATTCGTATTAATAGCTTAGGTCCTCCCCTAAATTTAGGTAAGGATACTAACTATTCCTTATTAGAATATAGTTAAAGCCTTTCCTATAGCTATATACTAGCGCTTAATATCTACTATAGTAACTAGAAGACTATATAGTAGTATCGTAGCGTAGGCGTAATATTTTTATTTTATAATTATAAAAGATTAGATCTTTATACGCGTTAGCGTAGAGCTAGCGTATTATTATATACTAGCTATTATTATTATAATTTACCTTAACGTTAAGTAATAACGTCGCCTAAGAATAAGAATAATAGATTCCGTTCTTCTACTTTCTCTTCTTTATATATCGTTTACTTCTAGTATATACCTCTAATAATAGCTCTCTATCGTCGGTACTAGTACTTACTAATATATTAATAGTATCTCTCGTTATAATATATATATATATACTTTCTTTACCTACTATAAGTACTATCGGCGTGACGGCGTTACTATTATTATTTATTAATATACTAATATATATATAGCTTAATATATCTTTCCCGTATAAAACTTACTTTTATAGCGGATATAAGGATTATAATCACGGTAAGTCTCTACTTTATAGTCGTTATATTAACGGTTATTATAGGCTAGATCGCTATTACGAGATAAGTATACCCGCTATCACTACTACGACGTATACTAATTATATTTAGATCCTACCCCTTTTCTAGAGAACGACGAGGAGATTACTACGACGCTATATTTACGAAGGCTAGTTAAATCGCGTATAACGATAACGAAAGAAGCTTGGTAAATAAATAACCTAGTAACGTAAAGTATAGGGGTTAATAGTAGCGTTAGATAGATCTACGTCGATAATTATTACTAATCTTTAAATATAACTTAGTACGGCCCGATAACGCGTTAAGGAATTAAAGAAGATAATAGTAGATTATCTTAAGGAGATAGAGAGTCTTTACTAATATATCAAGACTCTTAAAGATAATAACGCCTTTAAGGGTTCGCCTAAAAGGGGTAATTCTAGTTCTAACTAAGTTATATATCTATACTTCGACGCGGAAGAGGCGCTAGTTTTTCTTAATCTTTAGTATTTATTTATATTAGATATAGACGACTTAAGATTATCTTTCTATAATATCCCTTAAGAATCTAAATATTAGATCTTATCTAAATTAACGTACTTATATACGATATATCGCCGCTAAAATATAGTATTAGTATAGATAGTAAATCTATATAAGCGGATTTTAGCTTATATTAAGATATAAATAAGTAAGTATAGTTATTATATAGAAGTACGCTCGTAGTATAAGATTATTTACTCTAAGACTTATAAACTTTATAACTTATTTCGTCGTCGCCGCTTATCCGCTATTATTAATTATAGTTATTTACTACCTTAAGACTACTTACGCTTACTCCCCGCCTACTTATTATAAACTTAAGTTAATTTACGAGTACCTTTAAGTTCTTTATCTAGTAGTTATTAGTTATATTCTTTCCTCTAGCTAGTTTATTTAATCTTATACTAGACGCCCTCTTTATTTCGTACCTTATCTACGACTTCTTTAACCTCTTATATCTTATCGTTATCGATAAGTTCGAAGGCTTATATAAACTCTTCCGACGCGTTATCGTAGTCGCGAATATAATATAACTCTAATAACGAAATATAGAAGATATTATAAATTCTATAGATCTACGGTAGAAGTAGATAATAAGTCTACGCTTCTACTATATTAATAATCCTAAAAGGATCTATAAATTTATAAGATAGCTTCTTACTTAAATATTTTTACTTAAGGTTCTTTATTAATAGAATTACTAAATCCCTGATATTATAACTTTAAGACTTATAATATTTATTATACTACTTAGTTACGAAGTCTTTAGCGTATTAAAGGGGCTCCGTAGCTTCGTCTCTTAATACTTATAATATTTTTATCCTCTCGTTTATAACGGGTATCCTCCTCTTTAGAAACTCGTCTTTAAGCTTCTAACGAAGCTTAGGATAATAGCTATATATTAGAAAAAACGGTATCGTTTCGATAGAGATATAGTAACTATTTATATATACGAACTTAGTAATTAGTAATTAGTCTATCTAATACGTTTACTTATTATTTATAGATATACGTAAATAGTACTTTAGTACCTAGTTTTAGCGTTTAGTTACGCTACGTAGCGGGGCGGGTTCGCGACGGGTTTTAAGTACTTTAACCCCGCCCCGAGCCTACCCCGTTCTTAGCGGGTTTAACCCCGCCCTGAACCCGCCCCATTAACGGGTTTTCGGGTTTTAAACGAGGACTCGTTTACCCCTATAATTATAGGGCTAAGCGAGAGTATAATTTTATATATATAAACTAGTTATAGAAGAGTTATAATTATTATTCTAATTATCCTTTAAGTTAAAGATTATATTAAGCGTCTCTTAATAAAGATTAAGACTTTTATTAATAATAAGTCTAATTTTTAATAATACGAAGTATAATCGAGTATACTACGGTATTTAAAAACTAAGTAAACGTCCTCCTCCGTAGCTCTATATCTTATCCTTCTCTTTATCCTCTCCTGTTTACTACCTATTCCCCTAATTATATCTATAAAAATCTACTAATTAATTAGCTCTATTATAACTCTAATAAGTAAATAATACTAACCTAGCCCGCCTAACTTTATATGTAGATTATTTATAAGATTTATATTCTTAACTTAAATAGTAATACGCTTAGCGTAGATTATATATAAACTAGTTACTAGAGTCTTCTAATTAGTAATAGCTAGCGTTATAGAGTAAGCGATAATTTATAAACTTACTTTCGAACTCTTTAATTAGAAATACTTCTATAACTTCTTAGAGATATTTAAGGGCGCTACGCTAGAACCGAAGATTACTTTTTATAGTTTCGACGATTTTACGGACTAAGCGCTAAAAAGGGAGCTTTCGTACTAAGAGTTTAATAGTTTTCTAATATTATTCAATCTATCGTAATATAACGACTAGTAATCGATAATTAGAATAATAGTTAGAACTTTATTTATTTATTAACTTACTACCTAACTTCTACTTCCTCTTAGTTCTATTATTTATAGAGATAGTCTTCTTCTTACTCGTCTTATTATCTAGTAATTTACGCGTAGCCTTAGCGCCGAGATTCTTTTTAACGGTCGTACTATTAGTCGTAGCCTTTATCGGGAGTATAAACGTTTTTTATACCTTTTTAGAAAAGCTAGAGATCCTCTTATTTATTATAGCTTATTTATACTTCTAACTATCTTTACTACTATAGTTAGTTCCTTTATATACGTAATAACTCTTAGCCTTTAGAATTTTATTATTAAATAGGAAGTTATTATTATTAGAGTTAATATTATTTATATATTATTTAACTTCGTTTAATTAACTAAAAGCTCGCCTAAAATACGGAGTATTAATATAAATAATTAGAATAATAATTAGAGAAGGAGACTCTATATAAGTTATTATCTTTATCGTAGTTATTAGACTTATAGCTAGGGTTATTCGTCTTTCTTTCTATACTAGAAATACGCGTATTAAGATCGATAGTTATAACGATAATTAGAAAAGGATAGGATATATCGTATAATATCGCCTTAAATATTACCTATTATTAAGTTATTATCGTCGAAAAGGTTATAATCGTCTAGAGATTATCTACTAGTATTTATAGCTCCGCTAGACTCTTAATTTATATTTAAATCTACTATATTATCTAGAACGTAAGTTAAATAATAAAGGAAATAGATTAAGACTAATAATCTACCGTTTATAATACTAATATTTAAGAAGTTATTAGTTAATCTTTAATAATTTCATAAGATAATAACTTACGAATTCATTCCTAAATTACGAGAATATTTTTAAGATAGGAGATCTTTTATCGATATTAGTACTACTAAGAATTTTACTTCTTAAACTTAGAAATATAGAGAAGGAGGATATAAGACTTAAATAATATTTAAAGAGATAGTATAATAATAATAACGCGGGAGTTCTAATTATCTTTTTAATTATTTATTTACTAATAGATTCTTTAAGTAATTTATACGCTTAGCTAACTAAAGATCTTAGTAATTATTAAAAAGTCTTATTAAAGAAACGTTTATATAGTAGCTCTTAAGCGTATATTAGCTTTATTATATTATCTATTAGTATATTCGAATAATATAGTAGATTTAGCATAGAAAACATTAAGCTTAAAGTATACTTACCTATTTATTATATTATTAATAGAGGAAGGAATTAAACTTAGAAGTAGAAATAAAAGCTTGGCTAAAAGTACGCTAGTCGATTTTTATACTAACGTATTTTATACGATTACTTTACTTTCTACTTAATAAACTTTTCTACTAAGTTTACTAACTAATACCTTATCTTAAATTACTCGTAAGTATACTTAAATCTTATTTTTATTCTACTTAATTTATAATAATATTAGTCGCGATAATTAAAAAGATAATAAGAAAGATTTCCTATTATATAGTTAAATACGAAGAATTCGATATTCTAAGTATTAATATATATAATCTTAAACTCTACCTTAATAAGTTTCCTTTTTATTATATTCTTTATTTAGACTTTACGAGCTATAGAGTAATAGTTAAAATAATAATTATAAATATATATATACTATCGCTTCTTATAAAATATTCTATTCTTTATTAATATTCGAACTCTTATATTTTTAAAATAATTTATTAATAGTTCTATTTAAATACGTATTCTTTATTAGCTCTTAGTATCTTTTATTAATTCTTTTAACTACTCTATACTACTTATAGGTATTATATTAAAAGATACTAACTTCTCTCTACTTTAGTTTAAGAATTACTATAAATCTCGAGATAAGCGATATATCTATTATAGGAGAAGATACGAGTAAGCTTATTAGGTAATAAATAATTAAAATAATAATTAAAATACTAATAACTTTTAACTATAAATAATCCTGATAAGCTCTATCGAATAATAGAAGAAGATAATATTATATCTCCCCCTATTTTATATCTCTATATAGGTCGCCCTATTAGTATATATAATAGAAAGCGAAAGGTATTATTAATCTTATCAATAAACCCGTATACTAAGAAGTCTTATAATAGAAAGACTTTTTTAGAAATTAATAATCCTAATGAGGCGCGAGTTAATAAAGTTAAAAACGTAGATTACTAGATTATAAGTAGAGTTAAATTAATTATAAAAAAGATAGATACCTAGAAAAGCGCGTCTACGGAGAAATAAGAGAGAATACTTAAGAATATTAAATAAAAAATAATTCTTAAAAGGTAACTCTTAATTTTAGGAGACTATATTTCTAATTATTATTCTAATTATTATTCTAATTATTCTAATACTCTTCTAGAATTATAAATAAAATTATATACGTCTATTATTATCTTAAAGCTTAGTATATTATTATAAAAAGATAAAGAGATTATTATCGATCTCTATAATCCTCTCGAAGAATAGGAAGACTTTATTAAGAGAGAAATACTAAAGGATCCGTAGTATCTTATATTCCTCTATTATCTAGAGAGAGAAGAGTATAGATTAGAAGATAAAGAATTAACTAATTAAATCGAGAATAACGATTCGTTTATAAAGTTACTATAAGTAGTAGCGGAGCTTAAAGACTAGGGGTTATATAATATATAAATTATAACTCGTAAGTATTAGTAGAAGGGAATTCTAAATTTAAAGAATAAAATTAAATACTTTGAATTAAAGTATAATAAAGTATCTTATAAGATTATTAACTACTAGTATTAAGTATATAATCTATAAGTCTTTAGTCTCTAGATTAATTATAAGATACGCGATTTATATTCTTTTAAATTTTAATATCTTAACTTAGATACTTCTAGACCGACGAGGTATTTAGTATTATTATCTAGAATTCTTAGATAAATTATTTCTAATTATTATTCTAATTATCCGTAATAGATACTAAGAGATAATTAGACTAGTAAATTACTTTTCAAGGTCCCTCTATTATATATTTACTTTACGAAGATCGAGCGCGCTATATAATATAATCTTACGACTTAGGATCTTAATTCTATATTATAATAGATTAATTTACCGGGTCTAGCGTCTTAGTAATCTAAAGATTATAATTACTAGAAGTATAAATAGGAGGCGGATAAGGATAGTAATAGAGCGGAGGTAGTATATAACCTTATAACGTAGGGCTTTAGATACGAGATTCTACTCGACTTTATAAGTATCTTACCTTGGGGTAAGCGTCTTAAAATAAGATAATTAATAATTAAATTAATAATTAGAAATTAATAGACGATTAAAGTAATAATTAGAAATTTTCTTAATTATTACCTTAGAGATTATTAAAGACTTCTAATCCTTAAATTACGATAATACTATAAGGTATAGAATCCGCTTTACTTAGTCTATCCTTCTTCTTCCTTCTAAGAAGTCCTCCTAGTCTAGCTTTATTAACTCGACTATATTATCCTCTAGTAGTAAAGAGTCTCGTCTTAATTTTACTTTACGTTATCTCGCTAAGAATTATTTTATTATAAAATATTACTTATAATTAAACTAATAAGTATAAAGTCTAATTTAACTATATTTTAAGATTAAGTTATATTTAGATAATTAGAAAAATAATTAGAAAGATAATTAAAAGATTTTATATTATTACTCTAGTAATATAAATATATCCTTTAACTCGAGTAAATATAACTATTATATCTCGAACTTCCTATTAAGAAATCCTTAGAAGTCTACTCTTTACCCCCTACTACAATACCGCGTATTATTCGTATAAGTTCTATATCCTTCGGGGTAATAGTAATTCTCTTATAATAAATAGTATATAAATTACTTACTAGTAGAATATATTAGTCTTATTCTACTAAAAGAGCTACGGCCTTATAATAGAACTCGGTTATAAGCTACACTTCGATTACTTCTTATAAAGTAGCTAATATTAAGACTTAAATCCGTAAGCTACCTTTTAATAATAGGGCCTTAATTATTTTACGAATAACTCGAGCGAAAGGCCTTTTTAGAAGTAAGTTATTAATCGACTTCTAATATCTTTTAATCTCGCGTAATATAACGACTAATATATTATTAATTATTATTAAAAGTAGCGCTTTTACGTACTTACTACCTTTTTTAAAGTAACGAGCCTTTAGCTTTACCTTTAAAGATAATAATATAGTTTTTTAAAACGTATTAGAAACGCGGAGCGACTATTACGTCTCTACTTCTAGTAAAGATTTTTTTATAATCTTTTTAGTTTAGCTAAGCGCTTTTATAATTCCTTTTATCGATTCGACTCCTAATCCTATAACTACCTTTAATATAATATCGTTTATATTATTAATAAGGTTATCGATATTAATATTATCTTCCGTAACTACGGGTAGTATTTCGACGGTTAATATATTTTTAGGGGAAAGAGGAAGAAAAGAAAAGAGAAAGAGGGGAAATAGCGGGTCTAGATAATAATCTATAATTTTAGTTCGACGTTAGAGCTTATTAAGTAGTAGTCTCTAATAAGGGTAGAATTTTATCTAATTAGAATAATTAGAACGATAGTTAGAATTCTACTCTATTTAAGAATACCTAAATAACGTTATTATAATTTTAACCTATATTAGCTACTAGACTAAAATTAACAATTAGAGTATATATCCTTTATAAAAGTAGGTTTCTCTCTAGTATAAATAATTAGAATAATAATTCGAGTTTCTATCTACTCTAAATAAAAGTCTCTTCTATTCCTCTTTCTTATATGTATAATAAATATAGCTTTTTCGATATATTTAGATATCGAAGTTTTAAATAGCTAGTCTTTATTCGATTCTAACTAGTTCTATAATTCTAGCGAGTAGACGTACTCTAAAGAATTCGTTCCCGCCTTTATAAGTATCGAGTAACTTTAGATATAAGGTAATAAATCTTACTATATATATTCTATAGTAGGAAATAATATCTTTTAGAACTAGTAGAAAAAGATTAAGTAGTACTAGAATAACGAGATTAAAGAGAAGAAAAAGTAGGTTCTATAGAAAATAGAAAAGAAATCCCTTATATAAATTTATTTTACTAAAGCCGCTATAAAGGCTAGAGGAGAATTAACGGTTATATATTAAATATATCTAGTAAATCTTAAGTATCCTTACCTATATAGAATCTTAGGAATAATAGATTATTTAATATCGTCGAAATATATAGGAATATCGACGCGAAAGGGACTAGGTTAATTAAATAAGTAACTAACTTTTAGATAATCTATAAGTATAAATAATTAAAAAGATAATTAGAATTTAGTTAACTAGTAATTAATAGTTACTAAATATAAAAGCTAGTAAATAAAATTTATATAACCGACTAGTACGAAGAGAGGACTAGGAGGATTAAATAATTCGAATAATTATTTCTCTACGACTTCTACTCCGTTACGTTAATAATATTAAGTTCTAAAGATCTTATAAGTACCTTAATTCGACGGCGGAACTACCGTATCCTAATATAATAAAAACTAAGATACTAAAACGTTATTATAATATCCGATCTACTCTATTAAATACCTTTCTACGTAATAGTACGAAGATTTTACTATCCTACGATAGCTAGTCTTCTAAGAATAAGTAATATTATCTAGTCTTAAACGTATACTTTCTTAACTATAACTAGTATTATTATAAAGTTCTTCTAGTATTTTAATATATTTAGAGCTACTATACTAGAGAGAAATTAGCGTCTATTATATTAAGAGGAGCTTATATTTTATAAGCTTAAATATCTAATCGCGGTGATAACTATAAATAATACCTCGAATAACTCGACTATAAATACTAGTATAAAGGCGGCGATTTAATAAAGTCGAGTATAGTCGAATATTAATATTAATACTATAAAGGAAGGAGAGAGCGAGTTTAAGTATCTTCTATATCTTATATATATAATCTAACTAGCGGTTTAGAATTTATTTAAACGGATTCGAATTAATTTTATAAATAAAGATTTTTAAAAGATATAGAATAATAATAAGAACGGAAGATATTTTAAATAAAAGATTAAATTTAGCGTTCCGCTAACTTTAGCTAAAATATAAGTTCTAATTATTTTTCTAATTATCTTATATTACTTATAAAGAACTCTACTATAGGTTCGAAAAACTACTATTTATATTAACGTAAGCTTATTACGAAAGAAGACTTTTAATTAAATCTAAGAAACGAGAGTCGCTCGCGAGAAATTAAAGTCTAGTTATCGACCGCTCGACGCGTTTAAAAGATTAAAATTAAATAAATCTAAAATTTTAAAGGTCTTAAAGCTATTCTAGGACGTTAAAAGTAAATAGGACTTAATAACATATATACTCGTACGATATTATTAGCTAAAGTTAGATTTAGTATAATTCTTTACTACTAGAATAAGAATATTCCTTAAGCTAGAAAACGTAGTATAGTCTTAAGTCGAGTATTTAATTAATATAGTAAAACCCTTTTATAGATATATATAATTAATCGACGCTATAAAGGTTCTAACTATTTATTAAGCTTTTAATATCTACGATAAACTCTTTATATATCTCGACGAGGTTAAAGCTTTACTTACTAAAAAGTATATATCTTAGAAGGTTTAAATACGGAAAGCTATTAATATAATAAATATAAAACTATAGAAGTATTATATTAAGACTTAATCCTCTCTAGAGTTTCTCTATAGTAAAGCGGTATTACTAAATTCTAAGAAAAAGGATCTTCTTTTTTAGTTAAAATTATAAAAAGATAATATAAACTAAATAGACCTTTATTAGCGCGCGCTAAAGAAGGATTTTAATAAATATACAATTATCGATCCTAATCTCTCTTTATTATAAGTAAATACGTTAATAGTAAAACGTTATCGTAAAGTAACTAACTTAGATATAATTCTTAACGACTTAAAGTCGAGTATAAATAGAGATAAGTTTAAGAATTATAGGAATTTAAGTAAGAAATCCGCGATTCTAATTATTATTCTAATTATCGCTATAGTCTAATAGACTTTAGTATATAATATCTCTAGCGATATCCTCGAGTATTAGAAATAAATAGATCTAAATTTTAGTCGAATAAATTATCTAGCTCGTATAATCTTAGTAACGCTCGTTATTAGTATTAATTATAAACGAGTCTTTAGTATTACCGACGATATATATAAGTTAAATTAATATTTCGATCCCGAGATATTCGTAGCTATAACAGTTATTAATCGCTACGATTTTAAGGAAAATCTTAAGATATATCGATTTTTAGATCGAGTTTATAATAAGGAATTAACTAAGTAATAGCTTAAGAAGGAGATAACTAGGTATAAAGAAGAGATTAAAGAATCTATAAAGTAGAAGTATATTAGTAATTATAAGAAATTAAGTAAAGATAAGGACTTCGATATCGAGAAGGATCCGCTTAAGGTACGTCTTAATATAAATCTAGCTTAAAGAATCGACTAATAGTCTTTTATATAGGAAGATTCTATAATAATAGATATTACGAATTCGATTATTACTAATCTACTAAGCGGAGGTAATTAGTTAAAGAGATCGTATTTAGTATAATTATCTACCGCGAATAACTAGTAGATAAGAAATAAGAGAGGTAAGAATTATAAAGTCTTCGATTTATCAACTTAAAGTAAGTCGTAATATTTAGGAAAGCGGGTAGAAAAGCGATTTCTAATTACTTAAAATAAGACTTTTAAGTAGCGAGATTATATAAGAAATAGCGAAGGGATTACTAACTCTTAATACTTTAATCCTAAGTTTAATAAGAGGGTAAATTATTTATATTTAATAATAGCGAGAATAAATAATCTTTTAAAGAAGAAAGGGGATAAGGTATTAATATAAAGAATTTAGCGTAGTCTTTCTAATAATCGTTCTAATTATCGCGATACTTTAGTAGTACGAAGATAACTAATTAATTATATATTCGCGAGGATCGATCTTAGTAATCGCTCTTTATATAAATATTATACTCTTACTTAGCTCTATAATTATAAGGGTAAACGGGGTCCCCGTTTAAACCCCGAAAACTCGACGACGGGGCGGGTTCAGGGCGGGTTTTCGTTAAGGGTTAGACCTCGCCCCGAAAACCCGCCCCGAACCCGCCTCGAACCCGCCCCGAACGAGTTACCTCCGCCTCGCTACGTAGCGTAGATAGAAGCTAGATAGTAAGTAATATTACTACTAGACTTCTAATTATTATTCTAATTATCCGCTATTAGCTATTACTCTACGGGAATTAAGCGCTATTAGAAGAGTATATAACTTCTATTAAGAAAACTTCTTTTCTAGCGTTTCGTACGCGAAATCGCGGAAGATTATAAGGGCGGTCTTCGATTTTAAGTAATAGCTATCGTATATTTATAAGAAGTCGTTGAAGCCTTTCTCGTTATAGAATTTTTAAGTAGTACTATCGCTAAAATTAATATCAGGTATTACTAACTAAAGACTCTAGTAATAAACTTATATATAATCTACGCTAAGCGTATTACTATTTAAACTAAGAGTATATAACTCGTTAATACGCTACGTATAGGACTAGGTAGTTAAGGTTAGTAATATATACTAAGCGTAATATTAACGAAGCTAATACTTTCTTATAAATATATATACGATATAGACTTAAAAAAAGAGGTAGTTGTATTATAGATCTAGCGTTTATAATACCTATATATATCGTACTTATTAATAGACGTTAACAATAGCCGGTATTTTAGTCTTAAATTACTAAATATTTAACGTAATATTCTACTAAAAAGATAGTTAGAATAATAATTAGAAGTATTTAGTCCTTTTATATATATAAAATTATATAACCGCCTAGCTCTATTATTGTAAAGGTAAACGAGATCTTAGGTTAAACTCGTCTCGCTACGTAACGTAACTATAGTTAACGTCTAATTAATAGACGAGTACGTTATTCGATTATATTCGCTGACTAAGTACGGTACTCGTTTAGATCTTCGAAGTCGACTAGATTTAATAAACGGAATTCAAGGTTAGCTAGATTTAATAAATCTTCCTTTATAAGAAGTCCTATCTTCGCGGCTATAGAAGTCGTAGAGTTACTCGTAAGTAAGTAAGAACTACCCGAGTAGATTTATTTAGATTAGTTACCTTATCGTAGCTTTAGCCTCTCTAGCTATTATAAATATCTTATATAGATTATTCGTCCCCGCGGTATTAATTAAGGGCTACCGACGGTCCTAGAATCTAGAGTAATTTCTAAGGATATATTTTATATTCTATCGACGCTAGCCGTATTTATAGCTTACGGAGAATATATCAGAGACTTTATACTTATATAAGAAGTTAGCTAGACCGATCTATCTTATTCTTATTTAAATAAGTATTAAGCTCTCGGCTTCTATAAGTTCTCTATAAAATATAAGTCTTTTTATTTAAAGATTATTATACTAAATAGAGAAGTTTTCTTTACTTCGAATCTCTAGCTAATAGTTACTCTAGGCCGCGTTCTATTTAGAACTTTACTAGAGTTATATTAGTTTCTTAATCTTTCTTAGATTTCAGGTATTATCTTCTCGGATTACCTCGTTCTAGTTACTAAGATATAGAGAGCGTAGAGTCTACTACTTCTTCGCCTTTATTACTATTTCTAGTACTACTCGCGTCTTTACTCGCTTTAGTCTTAGTTTCCGTCGAATATAAGTATTTCTAATCTTCGTTATAGAATAAATATTCTATAGGGTTTATCGGCGGAGTATCGTCTAGCCTAGTATAATTTATATTAAGACGATACCCGCCTCCGTTTATAAAACTCTTATCGAGGTAGTACGATACGCCTCTAGAATTCTCCTTAAATAATTATTTTATATAATCTCGAGCTTCTTAACGTATATCTTCTTCGCGTCTTATAAATCTTAGAGAGTATATTAGTAGATCACTATATATATTATTATAAGACGTACTATCGTACTATAAACTATTCTTACTCGATTTAGTATTACGCCTTAAGTTAAGGTAGTTATTATCAAGAGAATTAGTCCTTATATAGAGAGCTTAGTCTAAACCCTCTTAATATAAGAACTCTATTTTAGCTTATTATCTATATATAAACCTAATATTTAAATTTCGATCTTAGACTGAGTAGAGATCTAGTTTAAATCTACTACCGCTTTTATATTAAATCGCTTAGAGTAGCGACTTAAATAAATTAACTCGTACTTCTTTAAGGCGAAGCTAGTCTCGTATATTAATATTTATTTAAGATAAATCTTATACGCCTATTTAAGGATCTTATAATTAAGTATTATACTCTTTCTATATACTAGGAGGTAGATATTATCGACGAACTCGTCTACTTATAATCGAAGCTTAGTCTTTACATATTCTTCGATTAGTAGAGTATTAAAGAATAGGAATAGTATTAGTAATATTAGCGATTTTTATAGAATATCGATTCCTACTAGTTTAATTCTACTAATCCTATTTCCTAGAGTTATCGATATTAATCTATTAATAAGGAAGCTCTTCGTCTATCTTATAATTCGTTTTAAGACGCCTTTACTCTAAAGGTTATAAATTAGCCTCTCGTATAATATATTATCGAAAGCGTTTACTATATCTAGCGAGAGAAGACTATTTATGTTATCTCTACTATAATTCTAGATCGTATATATTATATCTACTATAATTTTAAGGGTAGTTTCGATAAATCTCTTTCTTCTCATCTTTATTTACTTTAATAATAGAAGATTATTAATCTCCGCGTAGTTACTTAAATATCTTACTACTATCGCTTTAAGAGTCTTATCGAGTATACTTAATAAAGTAATTAATTAATATACTTTTAACTCGAAGTAGTCGTTCTTCTTTAATTTTCTAAAAATAATTATATTTATTTTCTTAAATTCTTTCGAGTAATATTTAAGCTAGAAGTATATATCGAAGAGATAAATAAATCTTATTAGTAGCTTCTTTATTACGATTCTTAAAAATTTATTTAATATTCTATTAATCTCTAGAGCCTTATCCTATTTAGGTTAAAAGATCGCCTAGTATATCTTATCTATTAAAAGTACGTTTATCGTAGACCTTAGCTCTAGGTAGATCGTTCTCGCTATATTAGTAAGATCTACTTATAAGGGCGGTAGAAAGAAGGTATCACGTAGAACGGATACCTTCTTCTTAAATATATATACTATTTCCGTTAAACTCTTCTTTAGAGGGGGGAATTTCGAAAGAGATTATAGTAGTATATTATTATCCCTTATTTATCTTACTAGGCTTTAAATTCCCTTCGTCTATTTTATTATAATATAATTACCCTCGCGGAAATATAGGGCCTTAATTTTATAAAGTATCTTATTCCTCTCTTTAATTATACTACGCTATTCGCTCTCGAAGTACGCGTAACGGCTTTATTAGAATAACTTCGCCTTCTTAAAGGATTTACTTATAGCCTCACGGTAGTTAAAGTTCTAGAAGAATTTAGTACGTCCTCGAAACTTAGTCTATAATATTATTAACTCGATAATTTCTAATAAATCTTAGTAAATTCTTACTAGATACTAATCGATTTATTCTTTCGTTAGGAGTAGCGTTAGTAGTAATATAAAGCCTAAGACTTAGATCTCCTCTTCTATCTTCTTAGAAATCGCTATCTTTTATATTCTCTAGAGTATAGTAAACTAGTCTTCGATACTTAAATTAATCTTAATATATACTAGTAAATAGTCTAATTTATACTATAACTCCGGACGAACTTGATAAACTCTAATCGCTTCCTTTATCTCTAGAGTAGCGAAGATTAAGTTAATAGTACTCTCGTATCCTTAAGCTCTCTATATTATTAATTTATTAAATAGTATTGATTCTATATTATTAGCTACTATTATTATTATTAGCTAGTCCGCTTCTTAATAGATCGTATACCGTCTATAATTATTCTAGTTAGAATAGTAGAGGTTAAAGTCGTCGAGTACGATATATTCTTCTAGATATTATAGTCTCTCTTTAATAATAAAAAGGCTAAATAGGTTTTCGTTCGTTACTAATACTAGGCTTAAATTATAAACGCTATATAACTAGAATTTAACTAGTCGTATTATATTATTATCTACTCTTAGTTAGAGCTTTAGCGTAGCTATATCGCCCTATTTCGAATATTATAATATAGTTTCTAGATCGCTAGAATATTTATATTCTAGATCGTTCCATCTACTAAAAGAGTAGTTATAGTATCTAGTTTATTCCTAATATTATACTATAATATTTTTAGAGTAGGCGTATCCTTTATAGTTATAAGACTTAGTTTAATTCTACTTTAAAGATAATTTAGTCGGCCTAGTCTATATTAATAAAGTTTACCTCCTTATTAAATACCTCGAAACGTTTATTACTAGATAGCGGATTTATATTATTTATAGTCAATTTATTACCTATAGGACCTATATTAACTATAGTTAATATTAAGTCCTTACCCGTCGATATCGATCTTATATTACCTTAATCTACTTTCTTCTTTATAATTAGAGTTTATTATTTTTACTCTCTTACTATAAATTTCTTTAGTCTCCCTAGTTTATTAATCGACCTTATCGTTATTATAGCTATAAATTCCTAACTATCTAGAGTATTAACGATAATTTAATTACTTATTAACTTCCTCTTCTTCTTAACTCCTACTATCGTAAATTTCTTCGAGTTAATAGTTATTTTTAGTTACTCCCTTTAAATATCGTATAGCGGTATCTTATTAACTATTCTTTAAGCTATACGATATTTCTCCTTTATCCGTACCGAATACTTAGAGTACTAGGCGGGGTAGTCTTATTATCTATACGTTATATATATTTATAGTACCCCTCTCGCCTTCTCCTAGTAGTCTCTTATACTATATACTTATTTATAGTTTATATAGTATAGCTTATTTATATAGCTATAAGTTATATACCCGTATTTCTAGTAGTTAAAGTACTATATTATTATAGTTAACTATTCGAATCTCTCTATTATCTTTATTTCGACTACATCGACTAGCCGCCGTCTTACTAGGTCGTCTACTATCTCGGGGGTAGCGACGTTTACGATAAGGGTAGAGTACTACTTCGCCTCCTCTTAAATTATTAGCCTTCTCGCGCTAGAGGTTTAACGTATAAATATTACCTCTAGACTAAAGTAGAGATTCTAGTTATTTCTCTTAATCTTTTCCTTAATAGCTCGTTAGTTAGAAGTATCGAAGAGGGATATCCTTATCCTATAAATTATTACTTCGAACGATTTCCGTACTACCGCTATCGACTTATATTCTTTTATTATTTATAATAGATTCCTCTTTAACGCCTCTCTCGCCTTTATTAATATAGTTTATAGTAGAACATCGCCGCTCTTTAATCTACTTACTACGATAATTTTCTCTATATAAATATTTCGGGTATTCTAGAATTCTATAACTAGTATCTCGCTAGTTACGTTAGACGTCGCTTTCCTCTCCTCCTTATTTAAAAATCTTACTAGTACTTACCTTATCCGCCTCGTATCCTCGATTCTCTACTTCTTCGCGAGTTAGTTACTAGCTAGTAGAATTATAAATCCCGCCGCGAATAAGTTACCCTAACTCTATCTACTAATCGATAAACTCTACCTCGTAGACGTACTAGCCTAGCTCCCCCCTCTATTTTATATACGCCTCTACTCTTTAGTTTATTATCGTTAGACCTTTAATTATAGCTTCGTTATATACGTTTATACTAGGCTAATTCCTCCCGTTAGAATCGTCTAGATAGACGCGTTTAAGTTTATAAAAGGCGCGTTTTTAATAATCTCGAAGATCGTAATCGTTATCTCCGCTTAAATATTTACTTTCTTTGTTTTCCTATCCGCGTTTATATTATTATTAGCTAAGGTTAGACCGGTCGTACGTAGGACCTAAGTCGCGGTCCCTTTATTCTAGTTATCGCCTCTACTACTACTATTATCCTAGTAACTACCTCTCTCTTCGGGTACTTCGAACCCTCGACTCGTCCCCGCCGTCCTCTTTTATATAATACGCTTTCGCGCTTCGAAGGCTACGAGTCCTACTAGAGTCGTTATTTTCGAGTAGTAATATAATTAACCGTAGAGAATATATTATCAGTCCTCGTATAGTAGATTTAAATACGTATTATAGAGTAGACTTAGGTATATACTATATATAGTATATATTAAGTATTATATATTAGCTAAGGTCTAGGAGTTTACCCGATCTAGCTATTCTTAGAGCTGAGATTCTATATATTAGGATCCTTTATACCTAGATAATTCCTTATCCTTTTACTATACTACTATATTTAAATATCTATATATACCCCGTATTACTACGAATCTCCTAGACGATAGCGTTATTATCGTAGTAGATATTTAGTTACCTATCCGAGAGAGAGCGGAGTTATTTTTAAATAGCGTAGAGTATAGCTTTTATCTCTTTATACTAGATATCCTTTTTTATTAGTCTTAATAAGAACCGCGAGTTAAAGATATACCGGATATTTCTTAATTAAGTTAAGTCTCTTAGTAGATACCCGTCTATACTATATTTACCGGAGGCGTCGATTTATAAATATATTATTTCCCTAGCTTTAGTAAGACGTAAGAGTCTAATATCGTCCTAGTCTTATAGGAAAGTTTACTACTATTTAAGATTAGTCTTAATATATCAGTTAATATAAATTAGCTTATTCTAACGTCGTAGTACGTTAAATAATCGCCTTAGGAAGATTCTTCCTAGGATAATAACTTTTATAGCGAATAATAGGAACCCGACTAGGAATTTAAGCTTCTAGTAGAAGAAAATAGACTTACTTAGTAGCGTTTTAACTACTTCTCTCCCGCGTTTAAGTTTATTCGATAGAAGTCTAGCTTATATCTTAATATTATCTAGTTTAATTTCTAAAAGCTTAGCTATCGTAGCTTAGATATCCTTTTTATAATTAATAGTAAAGTCTAATTACCTATATATCTCGTCGAACTATCGATAATATAACTCTATATTAATATATAGTAAGAGGATAACTAAGAAGTTATCTAGGTAATAGAGGATAATATACTAGCCTAGTACGACGGCTAGGATCTAATAGAGTCTCTTAGCGAATAGGTCGAATATATACGATACGGTACGTAGACCGAATAAAAGGAATTTATCGATTTAATAGCTATCGTCGTAGAAGAAGTCTAAGAGCTAAAAATCTAATATAACTACTAATATATAGCGGAAAGCGTCTAAGAGGTCTCTTTTAACTAGAATTAATCCTAGATCTTAAGTAAGTAGGGTAGTTATTCTATTATCAAATATAACGTATTTAAGTATCCTATCCTCTTACGGTATCTCGTTATTAATTGATTTATTATAAGGAAAGGATAAATCGTATATTCTTCTCTATTAGTCGTTATATTTTTCAACGAGTCCTAGAGAGGACGAAATAAATAGGGGTTCGGGGGGATAATGAATCTTAGTAAGACGATTATAGAGGACTTATCTTTAAAGGTCTACGATAAGTAGTTTCGATACGTTAAGAGTTAAGGGATAGAACGTATTGAATAGAAATCGCTAGGGTTCTAAATATTCGACTTTTACACCCTACTTAGTGATTAAAACTAGGATCTTAGCGAATATCTTATCTAGATAATTTTTTAATAAAACCTTCTATCCTTTAGTAATTAGTAGCCTTGACTTACTTAGCGGCGGATTTAATAATACGATAAGGTCGTATAAAAACCCTTTAGTTATCAAGAGTATTAACGATAAGACTAGTAGGCTATAGATTTATCAGGATATATATTACTCTAGAGTAGTTATATTTACTAGTAAGACTTTATAAGAGCTAGATCCGTAGCTAACTACTCTATATCTTTCGTACGCGTATCGATATCTATAATTATCACCCCGCGTATACTCCCTCTTCTAGAAGTTACGATATAGGGCTACTACCTATAGATTTACGGCGGTAATAATAATAGGGAAGTCTTATTTATATAGCGTCGTATTCGGGGCGGTAGTATCTTTTCATCTTAATTTCTAGCGTATATCTTCTACGATATCCCTCTAGCTATTTAAATCGTTCTAGCGGTAAAGGATAGATTTATATATAAAAGAAAAGTAGAATTCCCGTAATTATTCCGTACTATACATGAATATTAACTATTCGTAAATCGTATACCCCCTATTTCGCGAATCCCTTATATCGTTTATAAATACCTAGTTACTTTCATAAATACGGCTTTAATTTCCTAAATATATAGTTATTTACTAAATAGTATATCCAATTTATTAATAGGTCGATTATTTCCTAAATATCTATACGTCGCTCTTACCTACCTATAGGAGGCTTATAGTAGTAGAACCCTAAGTACCCTAAGTACCCTACCGTCGCCTCGACTATAGTATATACCTTATCGTCGCTAGGGCCGGAGTCTAGAAAGTATACTAAAGGACGAAAAGAGGTAGTAAATAAGTAGAAGGCTTGAAATAGTATATATTAGTATATACCTACTTAGACTAGTAAGGCTTATTGCGATATAGGCTTATAGTAGTATAGAACTAAGAGCTATATTCGTGAACAAGTAGTTATATTTACGAAAAAGTCGTGTATTTAGGAAATAGATATAGATTTGCGAAATATAAGCCATATTTAGTAAATAGGCTTATTCGCGTGTAGGTCGGAATATAATAATTCGAACGTATAGTATATTAAGTTATCTAAAAGCTTAACTCGATAGTTAAATAATACTTCTTAAAGAGCTAGAGTCTTGATAGGGTTAGCGAAGTAATAAATAACTTCGCTATAAATTTCGAAGTAGCGGAGTAAATAGTTTATACTTCTAGCTTCTAGAGCTTTCTTATCTTTATTCTTTCTAAAGTCTTTAGATTTTAAATCGATAAACAACTTAATTAAATTATTAGAGTTAAACGTTATATAGAAGATCTTAGTAAAATACTTCCTAGAGATAATACGGTAGCGTTTAAAAATTAAGGAGATCGATATCTTATCGTATTTATAGTATAGGAAGGAGACTCTTATAGTCTTATCTTTACTAGAGCTAGTCGACTTATCGTCTCTCCTACGACGGTGACGAGAGCGCGATATCTCGCGTTCCTTATTAATATCCGTAGTCTTTAGACGAGAACGGATACTAGTTAGGTCCTTATTTAGTTCTAGCTCTTTCTTATATAAGCTTTTAATCTCTTATAGACGTCGTAGACAGTCCCGTTACGTAGCGAGTTACTTATCGATAAGGATATTATCGGTAAAGACGTTACGAATAAAGATAGTAGAACTACTATTAGCTAATACGTCGTCGACAGTAATAATAAAAGGGTTATCGATACCGGTAGTATTATCTATTACCTTCAATAACGGGTTACGAGAGCGACGGGGTCTAGGAGTTATTATACGTATATAATTCGCTTATTAATAGCTAATAGGATAAATAATAGATAAATCCTAATAGGATAGATAAAATAATTATCTAGAAAGCTAGATATCACTATTTTTACTATTCTTACTAAAGATATAGAGAGATAGGAGATAGAGGAAAGAAACTACTTATAAGCTCCTATTAAGAGGCTATAAATCCCCGTACTAATAGCGTATACGATATAGTATACGCTAAAAGAACTACCTACTAACTACTAATCAAGTTGAACGAACTTTATAAATTCACCGGGATAAGCGGTATTATCTAGAATTCATACAATCTTTGTAAATCAATAAATTTACAAAATTTAAAACTTTGATATAGACTATGTGAAGGTTTTTTTGATAGTTAGACTTTGCTTATACTTCTTTCTCTACTTAACTCAAGGGCTGTAGCACCCTATAGAGACTGTAAAGGTTTATCTACCTCTGCTTCTGCCTTAGCCTCAGCCTCAGCCTCAGCCTCAGCCTCAGCCTCTGCCTCTGCCTTCATGACCGGGTCGCATCGGTGGTAGCAGACCTGCAGCAGCGATGGTGGTGGAGCCTGCGGTGAAGGTGTAGGCGGTGGTGGTGGCAAAGTATTGGCGATGGATTCTCGTGTATATTACTATTCAGTCTATCATTCAGTATTTATGTACCTCGCGTGCCTACTAGGCCTTCGAACCTCATCGTTAGTAATTTTCTACATCTTTACACTACTCTTCAATCTATGTTAATAGTGTGTATGTTCCTCTTATTTTCTGAATGTTACTACTTAATATCTTTTCTATTTGATCTCTTCAATTCAGGCTTAGACATTTTGAAATGAAGGAAGTTCCAGAGCACTCTTTTGTGAGTATGAAGAACGTCAAATAGTTGTCATCTTGTTCAAAGAAGTCCGCATTTGACTGCTGTAAGAGGGGCTTGTTGAGAATGACTTCTAGATCAGGCAGCTGATCAGTAGCACTGCAGATTCCATCATGATGAATTATAACATATATGTTGTAGATATCTGTAGTGAACGTGTAGAACACTCATTTGTCTTTGCCACCTTATTCTGTAAAGTCGAAATTTCATATTGTTTCGTGATCAAAGCAAGTCTCAGCTTCATTAATCAGTACCTGTTTTGTGTAGAGATCAAGCTTCAATTCGGACAACTTACAGTATTCAATGACAGGCTACAAAGGCAGGCTGAAGTGGATTAACAGAGGGCGCGCGGAGTTTAGGTAGCAGGAGGCTGAGCCAGGTAACAGTATTCACGAACGTTGTTATAAATAACGTGAGCAGCTTTAACCGGATACAAGGCAGCCAATTCAGGCTCCTCTGTACTATGCCCCTGTGCTACGCCCCGTGCTCCCTTGATACTCCTTCCTACTCCCTCGCTGCTCCCCTAATGCTTCCCCTTACTCCTTCGTACTTCCCTCTACTCCCTTGGTACTCCCTCTAAAGCGGCCCTACTCCCTTTCCCGATCTAAAAAGGTAATTATTAATCCTAAGTTCAGGGTATATATAATATATATATATATATATTCTACGAATACTTCTATAAAGTTATAGGAGTAACTTTATAATAATTAAATAGATTAATATAAACTTATAATTATTAAGCTAATATAATTATTAATAAAAGATAAAGATATTATTAATTAGATATTAATATATAATTTTTATAATTTTTATAAATAGTCTTATATAATTATAGTAATAGTTTTATAATAATTAAATAAATCAATATAAACTTATTATTACTAACTAATTATAGTTATTAATAAAAGATAGAGTAGTTATTAATTAGATACTAATAATATATAATTATTATAATATTTTATAAATATCTTTATAAAGTTATAGTAATAGTTTAGTAGTAATTCTATAAGTTAATATAGACTTAAGTTAATTAAGTTTACATAGTCTTTTATAAGAGATAGAATAGTTATATAGTATTATAGGTATAGATTTACTAGGTATATCATGTTTTGATATTCGTCCTCGGGAACGCTAAGCCTTACCCGTTAGATCTTATAGATCCTGTAAACACGTCTATATCATAGATTTCATCCATGTAGATAGTTAACAAATACATGATTATACTACGATATAATAGATCCTTAATATATAGTTAGATTAAGCTATAATAATATAGTTTTTACGTAAGATTATATTGTTATAAAGGGGAGACTATTAATAACTAGGTAATATATACGTATCTATGTTATAACTATTAATATCTTGATTAGGCTTAGTCTTATCTTAGTACTCTAGTATATTTAGCTTTTATTATATAAGTAGATAGCTTCTTTATCCTTTATATTATAGAAACTTATATATATATATATATTAATAGTAGTAATACTATGTTAACCTTAATAAATATTAATTAATTACTTATTAAGTAAGATCTAGAGCCTACTAATATTAATATTAGACCCCTACTAACTTCTAAGAAAGCTACCTACTCTTATATAAGGTAAAATCCTAGAATTATAAGATATTTATACCTATTTATAAGGTTAGATAAATTCCTATTAACTTTAATAATCTTATTAATATTAAATTAATATTAATATATTAAGATCTATCCCTTAAATATTAAGTTATACCTTATTATTATTATCTTAAGGTATTGTTAATAAAAGGTAATATAGCTTCCTAAATTTATTATTATAACTTCTTTAATTAGTTATAAAATAATTATTTTAGCCTTCTAATTATATAAAGTTATAAAGATTAGATATTAATACTTAAGTCTTATTAATAAAATTAGCTATTTTATTATTATATCTCTTATAAAAGATAATTTTAGGCCTTTTAAGTAAATATATTAACTTTTTATAAGGGAGAATAAATAATATTCTTACTCCTCTTTTATTAAATTTATTAATTTAATTAATATTAAGGAATTTAAGTTATCTTAATTATTAAATTAAGCTATTAATTAAGTATTTATATATATAATAGTTATTAAGTTTATATAAGATATTATAATTATTTAATAGTATCTTAAAGAATCCTTTATAATAATTACCTTACTAATATCTACCTTAATAGCCCTTATAATATTAGTTACTTTAACTCTTAAGACTTCTTAGGATATCTTATAATTTATTAAAGAGATAATTTA
>JAABUK010001175.1_pt1 | contig 50904 bp, 69 predicted proteins | sample 5559141 | NCBI WGS metagenome assembly JAABUK01 (sample SAMN10711869, study PRJNA513367) | rock metagenome | isolation source: Antarctica rocks | place: Antarctica: Victoria Land, Pudding Butte nord | collected 2016-01-03 | reverse complement strand
TCATATGGACTGTTGTTGCACACATCAGGTTTGATATCAGATGTGCTTCATTGCTAAGCGGCTGTACTGTGCATCAGAAGACGCTGTGTGCCCAGGCAACTAGCAATAAGGATTGTCTTGCTTGCAACTTGTTGGTCAAGGATGTGGTACTGCGTCTACCTGTGATATTGCTGTCAAAGCTAGGGAAGAATGATTGTTCACACCTGTACAGGGCTGTGGGAGGGTGGTTTGCCCCAGTGGAAGTGTCTGCCCACTGAGACATGGCTTCTGTGCAGGCCTTCTCAGCCTCAGGAGAAAACACCCTGCCTTTTGCTGCGTCAGTGTATGAGACCTCCAGTTGGGTGCAGTCCACCTTGTCAGCACTCAACAAGAAGAATGCCTTGGCAGCAGAGCAGATTGACGTCAGCCAGCTGGGCTGCCCAAGTTCCAAACCATACATCAGGGGGTAGGTTGATATGCTTGTTGATGCTTTCTGAGCTTTGCTGCGAGACTGCTTGGCGTCTTTAGGTCCATCATCAGCTGTCTTGCTGTCATGGTCAGGCAGCGTCAAATAGAACTTGTGATCCATGCGGGTCCAAGGAATGATCTGCAGCACAACACAGGCAGCAGTGAGGCTGTGCGCCAGGCAGAGTTGCGCCTTTTGTGGGCTGAGTGCATCTCAGACAAATGCATTCTGTTTGAGCAAGGTTGCAACAAGCACTGTCACACGCAGAAAGTCTGTTAGTCACTGAGAAGCACAACAGACATCAGCAAGGTCACACAGCAAGTGGGCACCATGGTGGCATGTCACAAACGGCGGGTGTGCAGGCGACACTTGCAAGTTGAGACGTCAAGTCTGGAGTACATGGTGGTTGTCAGCACAGTTCAGAGAATTGCTCTACACAAGCCTACTCCCTTGGTAAGCTAGGGCAGATGCAGGGACCTGGGAGGTGCTTACAGCTTTGACAAGCTCAGGCTGGCCAGCTTGCATGGCATAACCCAGGGCAGAGCACTCCTTGTCAAGCTCCTCCAAGCCTTTTAGGCGATATTTCTTGGAGGGAAGGATGAGCATGTTGACAAGGTTCAGTGGGTGCTGCTTCTGAACAGCTACACACAGGGGAGGCCTGCAACATGTGGGACCAGCTTATGCATTCACATCACACAAATCTCAACGCGTGCGTCACATATGTACCACCAGCATGCCACCGGCATTATGGGTCACAAGATGCTGACACCAATGACCAAAATGATCTGCATCACGCAACTGATGCACTGCAAGACCTCAAATCACTTTCTTTGGCCCAAAGGAGTGTGAATAGTACAAGGATGAGGCAGAGCTTACTTGGCGCAATTTCCTAGGAGGTATGCATTCATCTCCAACATGATCGCCACACCAGCAGTTTGACCTTGATCAATGCTGTTCTCCAGCAGCTGGATTCTTGGTGGTTGCAGCTAATTGGAACATGACAGCTTCTCCCATGTGATGCTCCTGAGACATAAGCCATTGGTGAGGTGCGTGATCCCACAGGAGTTCAGGGCAGCTGAAGCATGGCAGGCAAAGGCATTCTGAACGCGAGCAGGCAGAAGTGTTCAGCAAGCCAAAGCAGGTGCTAGCACAGTCAGGCTACATTACATGGGGCATGTCAACTGACCTGAGGACATTTGTCAGTCCAGGAATAGCTGCAGCTTTGCCATTGTTGGCAGCAAGCAGCAGACCTTCACACAGTCGCCTGTTGTAGGACATAGCCAGCTGGGGGTTACTGATCAGCGCCTCAATGTTATCTTCAGTTAGCAGCACTGCCATCTTGATCTCGAAGTCTTGCTGGTTGTTTTTCTCCCATTCAGAGCGTGTCAAGATCTCTGGCAGATTGTCAAGGACAAGCTTTGCCAACCTGAGGTTCTCTTCCCGTTGTCTCCTGCAACAGTGCAGCAGGTACTGGATCTGTGTTGACAGAAGCTGCAGGGCTTTGCGCAGTGCTCCACAGCTGTGCCCTTGCTTGCAAGGATAAGTGTTTGGCTCATTGCAAGCATGTCAAAGCTGTCTACAAATGTTGCGGCACGAGTGGATTGTGACTTGTAAGACAAACTCAAGCAGCGTTTCAGTGCAATGTGGTGAAATGATCACAATGCACTCAGGAGGCAGGCAGTGATGGAAGGAAGATGCGTACTGCTTTTGCTGTTGGAATTGCTTCTTTTTCTTCTTGAGCTCTTGCGCCGCCTTTGCAGCCTCTTGTGCTTCAATGACCTCACTCCTGCAAGCAGTGTAGCAGCGCTTGTATCAAAGAAGCTAGCGCAACTAAGGACATATGTAGCATGACATATTACCATGTGACAAGCCAGAGCAAGCAAAAGACAAGTCTGGGCAAAATGTATCAGTCACTGCTTGTGTGCACTGTGCTGCCCACGCATCATGCATTCCTGCTGGCCCAGGCAAGATGCTCTGACGCACTGCAACAGCCGCTGCTGCAGCTTGCCTTACCCTGCTTTAGCTGACATGTTGTCTGATAGCATGCGTGTCTTGCACAGTATAACGTGGAGGCCTGACTTTGCCTTGGAATGCTGAGTCAGGTGACATAGCATGAGCAGGAGAAAATTTGCAAGAATACCTTCGTGTCTGAAGCTGATCACGCAGGGTTTGGTAGTAGGTGAGGGCATCAGGCTTCCGAGCGACTCCTGGCTTCTTTAGGCTTTGTAGGACATAGCGCAAAGGGTTAGGGTCCCCTTTAGGAGTGTCCATCTCCCATAGTGATGCCACACTCTTGGGCGACAGTGCAAGCACAATACTCTGGGGCACTCGGGAGGTTATGGCCAGCTCAGAGGGATTCATGTCATCAAAAAGAGCATCCCTGGAAAAGAAGTCAAACGTATTCTTGACCCATACAGACTGGTAATATACCCTGCGGCTTCAATAAAAGTGACATTTGGAGTAGACAGAACTGACAGCACCATCTGTCAAGCGTGCTGATGGAAAGTACAGACAACTTGGCAGCAGAGAAACACAACCTGAAATACATCAATGCCAGTCTCCTCATCAACACAATCGTTTGTCGCCACAGCACATGTATGCTTGCCTGAAGGACAGTATGCTGCTGTTCTTGGCCACTATCAGCTCCACAGTTTCACTCATGCTAACAAGGAGAATGTTCTCCTTGTTAGCATGCACAACTGCCTCATGCAGCAAAGACTTGGATCTCAGTCCAAAGGCATGGAGTAATGCCATTGGCAGCTCCAGCTGAGTCCAGCAGCCATGGATGGCCTCCTGCCAGATGCCACCAGGCATCACTATTGCCTGTGCAACACATGTCTACTTCTGAAACTGTTTTGACACCAAAGATGATGCACCAAAGATGGTGCAGTTAAGCAACATGGACGCGACCTGCATTGTACACAGGGCAGGAGCTGCAGAATAGGGTCAGCAGGCAGCATGGCAAGGTAGATGGCACTCAGATGCATGCTGTATTGTGACTTGCATGAGGTCCACAGTAGCACTTGGTCTGTCTGTGTCTGTGAGGAGGACACACCTTGAGCATCCTGAAGTCTGTGTCATACACTGCAGTTCGCCACACCAGCTCAGCAATACGGTCCTGCAGCAATCAGACAGGTGCACTTGTGGTACATGAAACCAGATGCAAAGCATTCTGGCTATGCAAAAAGCTATCATCAGTAACATGCCTGATCAAACAAATGCAAAATGTAATGTGATTAGCACACACTGCTGTAGCGATAGGACACACAAGGAGCATATGCTGTCTAAGCCTCCGCAGCAACTGTGCATGTGATCAGCTGTTTCTATTACTTGATGCAACTCAGCAGCGACAGTAGCGTTTCATGGTGTGTTGCGGAAGTGACATTGTAGATGTGCAAAAGTACACTTAAAGATTGTTTTGATCTGGTGTCAAGTCAGAGTGACCATGCCTTACCTTGCCATAAGCATTGCGCTGTCTGCGTAGCTCTTGCTGCAAAGTATTGAAGTTGTGAGCTCCCATCGTGTTGCCAGCTCTGTTCAGCAAGAGCCCCATTTCTGTTTGCACATGCTTGTCACCTGCTGTGCGATTGACAGTTGCCTGCAGTCAGCAATCAGCACAGCTCTGGGGTTGAAGGCTGACCTGTTCAAACAGTATTGCCACAGGACAGCACATGCCAATGAGACACAAGGCTGCAGTATACAGTGAAGAGTCGTGAACACGGCAAGATTGATATCGTCCAATTGTGCCATTGCGCAAGAAGCAATAGGCATACACGCGATCAGCATTGTGCTTCTCAGACAGTGCTACAAACAGCCTGGGCAGATGCACCATATGTGCAGCAGATCATAATTCCTATCAGCGCTACACATACCTGCTGACGGCCAGCTGATGCTGCCACAGGAAGCTGCTTAGCATTGTGACTCTGCATTCGCAACAGGCAATAGATGAAGCACATAACTGCCAGTGATCAGTGAAAAAGAAAGCAGACAACTGGCACAACTCTATGCACCGAGGTCTGTCACTTTGCACTGAGCTTGTCGTTGCTTTGTTGCAAGGCAACGGTGCGCGACATGCGACAATCTCATCAATCTTCCTGACAAACCTCACCGCAGAAGCCTGAACGTTGAGCTGCGATGACGACATATGTGCCAAGCCTTGGAATGCTGTTTAAGTCAACGCCATCGGCCACAAATCAATGCTGTCACTATTTCTTCGCTGGCGGCCCCAGGCTCTTCCGGCAGCAGAGTAAATACTGCCGAAGCAAGTGTTTTTGGCTGATTGCTCAAAGCAGTACTGGCCAGGGCACTAGTGATGGGATGGCGTAACATTTACTGTATGTGCCTGACGCTCCTCGCTTACATACTGTAAGCTAGCTATCATCGCACAGCTATACAGCCTTCATGCTTTGCTCAACGACCGTGCTTTGATGTGGTGTCATGGATTCGGAGCTGACAATATTTAAAAAAAGTCATATTGCACGACCTCCCAGTGCATTCCTGATGACAGGCCAAAAGGAACGGAGCAGCCAAGCAAACGTGACCAGGCTCAGCCTCAGATCCCTTTACAGCTCACAGTATGTCAGCACTCAGCCATCCCTTGCTGTAACACAACACTTCCTACATGCACATGAAACTCCTACATGCCTGCCGACACATTTTGCAGTTGCGATGTGTCGACAGGCATGGCATACATGGAGAGTGTTACAGTAACACTCTCTATGTATACGGTACACTGATCCCGACAGTTTAGCGAGCTTTGCTGAAGAGTGCAGTTTCGGGAATTGGTCATCGGATTCATACCACTAAGAAAACGAGACGCACTGTACCATCAATATTCACTCCGAAACTTGAATACATTGCTGCTTGACCCAAGCTGGCTGCAAACAGTAGACACTGCACAGAAATGAACGCATGACGACTTAGGCACTCAGTCTTTTTAAATTGTACATGTGACCAAATGGCATAAACGATGCAGTCAGCCTCTATGGTTTGTACGTGTGACCAAATGGCATAAACGCTGCAATGTCATCTTCCTGACAACACTCAAGCAGCAGGGTACCAAAGTTTGACAGTGCTGTCTTCTGATCAGGACTGCATTGCGGAAGAGGGACCGGGCTGTGCTGCAAGTGGTGTGACTGCTGGCGCTGCATTATTCAGTGGTGCACTGGCAGCAGGCGCAACAGACTGAGCTTGGGCACTTATTCCTGGAAGTGGTGCAGGGAGGCGCTGGGTAGCTTGGTGCAGCTGCTGTGCCTGTTTCTGGACGACCATCTGCTGCTCTTGAAGGCCCAGCCTGGCTTGCAGCATCTGATGTCGCTGAGCCTGTACAGCAGGAGCTTGCTGATGTATGATGTCACGCATGTTGAATGCGTGATCATGCTTTTCACTGCTGCGACATGTTGAATGTCGCAGCAGTGAAAATCATGATGCAGGACTGCACACAGCATCCTTGCAGAGACCAGTCATGTCCACAAAGTATGACAAGCCTGATTGCATTTGCTGTCTATCTCAGGTCAGAGTGCAGATCAGCAAATGTAGATAAGGAGCCATTTGCCAGAGGAAATTGCTCAAGATCACAAACCACAAAATAGACCAATACTCAACTGCAATAGCAGAACATCCTCAGCTAAACATTGATTGGTCATGGAACAGCCCATTTCCTTTTCTTGTACGTTTGCAGAGAGCAATGTAAGCCTGCGTCTGGCAAAGGAGGAAGTGCATAGTCAGCAGAAGCTCCAGAAGACAGACCTCCATGATGCTGCGTTCCCTCTCCAAAGCATCCTCCAGGTGAGTCATGGAGTTGAGCTTGAGCTGCACTTTCTGCAGCTGTGCCTCTATGGCTATTTGGATCTGGCGCTGTACCTCACGCTCTTCAGCATCAGCCATCATCTTGGCTTTTACTGCTGCTGCCCCTAAAGCTGTTGCAGCAGCTACCCTCATCCTACTGCTGCTCACTGGAGCCTCTGCATATCACAGCATCATGCAGCTCATCACAGCATGCCGCAACTATACACATTGGTGTATGAGGCTGTCTAGCGTCAAAGGGGAGCATAGCATGGGAGACTGTCAGGAAATTGCTACATTCACGTAGGGCTGAAACTGCCTGTGTAGCATAAAACTTCTAGCTTGAACGCGACTGTCACATATTCTTAGCAACATCTGGCAAACTAGCTGCAGTGGTCAAAGATGATCTCAGAGCATACACTCCTCAGCCTGCTAGGTTCTGTCAGGCATTGCAGCTTTGTAGTGCACCTAGGCAAGACCAGACACATGCATAACCATGGCTTCAGGAATGCAGACCTGGTTCAGCACTGCGGTCCTGGTCTGTCTGCTCTTTGTTTTGAGCAGCTGCATCCAGAGCAGCAGCTTCAGCAGCAACAGCAGGATCCTCTTCAGCCAGCACTTCCAGAGCTCTTTGAGCGGCTGCAGCCGCCACCTTGGGCCCCACCATTGCAGCCAGAAATGCCACCTGCACCATGCACACTTTTCATGCATCACCAACTGGTTGCTAATTGGTAAAGGAATTGGGAGGAAGGAATTTGGAAGCCTCTGAGAACCTGCAGGGGCAACCTGCAGTTCTTGCAGCTTGTTGGCAGACACAGCACTGACACAGTTGAGAAGGGGCTTGTGAACTTACTTCATGTTTTTGTCTGCTTATGGTGCTGCAGATGCCAAGCCCCCCATGCGCATTAAGCAGACCAAGTGATACAGCAAACCCACAAAGCAAACTTACCTGTGGACGCTGTTGTTGCCCCACAGGACTCAGCTTGTTGCTGGGAGTTCAGTGCTGAAACGTATAAGCAGATCTGCTTTTGCAATTGATATTCATACAGACAAACATAGCTCATGGGAGTGCAAACCTGTGACAAGACTGGATTGCCAGTGTCTGCAAAGGGAATGAGAGTGTCCTGAGCAGCGCCATCTTGCTTGTCAGCGTCCTGAGCAGACCTGATGACGCCCGCAGGCTGGCCGTCTCTGCTCTCCAGCTCATCCAGGAACTCATCCTCAATGGGTAGCTGCAGAAAGTGCAGGATGCACTGCACCTGGGACTTGGTACCCACATGCTCTGCAATGTCTGCCCATCTGTCCTTGTGCAGTTCCAAGCCGTCCAGAAGCAGCAAGGTCTCCTCATCTGACCACTCCTGAGGCTGGCTCTGCACAAATTCAGCACACACACTTCATCGCCTTTTGAAGACATGCATAGCATGAACTGTGTGCATAGCATCACTGTAATAGCATCTACTTGTGGTTCTTCTTGTGCCGCATTCAGGTTAGCACAGCTTGCATTTGTGTGCTTTGACTGCCAGTAAAGCAACTTCTGCACACCCTTTCAGCAAGACATGGGCAAAGCCAGGGATGTCAAGTCATAGCTTGTCCTTACCGGGCACAGCAATTGTGCAATTCAGTTTGCAATGCAAGGGTTGTCTGCTGTTGTATACCTGAAACTCTGCTTGGTCAATGCGCACAAAGTCCTTGGAAGAACACCCTGGAGGGAATTTGCCATCTGTGTACGCTGCTGGGCTCAGATCCACATCAGGCATCCTTGTGCAATGATAGCGGCAGGCACTGCAATCCTCTCCAGTGGCATTGCAGATGTACTTCACCTGCGTTGACGCACCCATCTTCAGCCAACTGCCCAAAGAACGAAGCTGTAATGCTGGCAAGTCATACACATAATGTGCACGCCAGCATCGCATCATCGACACGCTTTTGGGGAACCAGGAGTGCACAGGGAGGGATGGAGGTAAGGAGGGCCAAAATGCGCATCCACAACCCTGTTACTGGACTGGATAAGGTGTATACCAATGAACACTGCAGCACAATGCAAATGCTGCTCAAACCTTTCATGGCACAACTACAGAAACCATGACATGCCTCTGTGACTGTTTGTACACCTGGTTGTTGCTGGGCTGGGAGGCTGACTTTCCATAGCGATCTCTGCGGGTGATGAGGTTCAAGCCATCAAGGCCTCCAGATGCTGCAGCTGCCACCCCATCTGTGGCTTGGGGAGGAGTAAACTTGAACAGGGCAGCGCCATTGTTGGGCTGAGCAGCCAGCACCTTGAGCAAGCTGGGTGGGCCTGTGCAAGCACAAGCTGATTGGCTGAGTCAGAACAAACAATTTTGTTTGCCCAAGCACATCAGGCTGCATGGCATGAACTGTTGCTAGACAAGACTGCAACCTCAGAGCTGCCAGGCCCATTGAGTCCTGCAAATCTTATCAGGCAAGCTGATGCCTTGGAGGTTGAGAGTCCATGGGTTTCCACTTACCATCTGGAGCTTTTGTCACTTGTGCCAAGCAGCATTGCAGTATAGCTTTGAACAGCAATATTCTGCTGCGGCTGCAAAACATCCAGATGCCACGCGTGCCCGTTGGCCCTCACTGGCAGATGCAGCCATGCATGATGCTGGCATGACCATGCTGGAAGTTTATCACCTGCAGGCTGCACAGTAAGAGGCAAGCCATCAGTATCATCTGCAGCTCCTGCCCCGGCCTGGTAGTTGATGATGCCCCAGCTGTCCAGAAACTGCCACACCCTGAACACCCCCATTGCATCACCTGTGAGCAAGCGCAATAGGTATGAATCTCACATCTCTGTACAATTGCCTACTGAGATACCACAATGCAATGACTCCAACATACCCTGAATGTACATCATTCAGACCTGATGTGGGTACTGAACTGTATGTGCACTTAGTAGATGGTGAGATGCAGACATGACAGCAGACATGCTTCTGGCCTTCAACCATCCTCATTTTAGGCTGTTACAGGGTTGAGCTGCATAAAATGATTTATGCACCTGCCAGGAGCTTGCGGCATTCAGTGAAGGTCAGTCGCCGCTTCACATCCTCTCTGTGCTTGTTGATCATGAAGTTGCGGTACTCCTTGTACACCTGCATCTCAGACAACACATCAATGTTGAGACGAGTACAGAGAAGACAGTGGCTGAACAGCACAACAGCGAGTACAAGACAGGGACAATTGTATGTGAAATCAAGCTTGTGTAGAGTCTGGTGCAATCATAAACTAGATGATGACATTGTCCTGTCCCATGAGGATGTCAGATGTCAGGTTTGGTCACCGTATATGTCATTTAGCATGCATGCAACAACAGACAAACCAAGCATAACGAGAGAGAGCCATACCTTCGGGGTCTTTGACTGTGCCTTGCCATTGAAGAAGTCTGGCACAGACTTGCGCTCAATGTCATGAATGGCATTGTAGCCAAACCATGCAGCGTGAGAGGGCACTTTGTACAACTCTTGACTCAAGTCTGCCTCAGCTGTGGGTATTCCAGATGACACAGGATCTGGCCCAGCAGCTGCATCAACAAAGCTCAGTCAGAAAAGGTCAGAAAGCTCAAGCAAGTGTACAGCATGGCAACTTTCAAACATGTACAGGCATCACAGTCTCTGACGTGCCCTGCAGGCTGACAACAGCCATCTTGACAAGTGTGGTAGGGGATACCTTGTGGCAGCTTGTATGAGTTTGAGCGCATTGGACCCCGTTGCTGGCCACGTGATATGTTCTCTGCAGATGCTGAGCCATCCAGAGAGCGCCTCTCAGCGTCTGAGACTTGGTTCCAAGCAACATGAGGCGGCAGCTGCTGATCAGGACCTGCCTTATGCCAGCCAGCGCCTGTTGTCCAGCACCACTTACTCAGTCTTTCTATTAAACACAGGTTTTGAAGGCCTGCCAAGACCACTAGACCAACGTGCAGGAAAGGTCATTCAACAAGCTGCAACATACTATGCAAGACACATTCACTGGCTGCAGTGCACTATGTTGTTTGTGTTGATCTGGATGGGCTGTTATGGCTGAGGGGATCTGAAAACATTGTGGCTAGGAATGCTTTCAAATTGTGCGCTGATGACAGCTCGAGAAATTTGACATGGAGCTCAAGAAATATGCTGGACCACTGTTGCATGCAAGCATTTTGCGTACAAACCAGTTGCTGCAACTGCCTTGTGCCCATATTCCTTCCACGCCTGACAGTCAGCAACCCATCTCTCTGGCTGTTGCATCTTAGTAAGAAGACAGAGACATCCTCGCAGCAGATAACCAATGCAGAAAGGCTCTGAACCGGCAAACATTGCTGCGTAACTTATGTTATGCAGCAATGTCTTCCGACTTAGAGTGCTTCTGTATTGCCAATACACCGTGGTAGAATCTCTGTCTTCTCACCAGGATGCTACTGCCAGAGAGAGATGACAATACAAATGATAAACGTCAGACCTTAGAGCCAAGAGGAGCACGGGCCTTCCGTTCGATGTCCATGGCTGATCAATGAACATCAGCACATCAGACCATAGCACTTGCCCACACAGGAAGGTTACCTGGGTCCACGCGCTGCCTTGCTGCAGCTCTCCTGGCCCCTGTTTCCCCTCCTGGTGAAAACTTCCTCTTGTTGCCACTGCCTGCGAGAGCATCTGCGCCATCTGCCTGCCCACTTTTGGATGCAGCTGACTGGTTCTGGTCCATTGCTTCCTGCTCTGCTTGATATTCTTCTGTCTCATAGTCTACAGGATTCATCCACTCATTGAACTTCTTGGAGTCCAACAGCCACCGGATGTAAACCTTTCTGGGGCCTGTATGTAGGTGTCAATCATTGTGTAAACGTTGATTGAGGGCTGACCTTATCAGCAAGAGACCTATCATGAGTACACTACTATGAGTAGATTGAGACAGACACATTCTGCAGATGTTGATTGAACTGTAAGTAATTATTTATGGCTGACTTTGTATACAATGGGCCTGTTATGAGTTTATTACTATGAGCAGATCAGGTCTGGCTGAGACAGACACATGCTGCATGAGTTGAGGAGGTGAGACCGACCTCTAGCTGGCTTGTCAGGGTCATCAACATCTGGAGCCTGATCAGCTGGGATCCATGAGTCATAGCTGTCTGGCCAGTACCACCAGTGCACTCGAGCATCTGAACCCCTGCACACACACTCATGCACATCAGCATACCCAAAACATACTGGAGCACGGTACTCAGGTGTCAGCTTGGTGTGTGTATTTTGAGCTCAACAACTAGACCATTCGACAGGTCCATGGGCAAATCTGCAAGCGCATCTGAGGTACTGACCTCCTGTCTTGGACTCTCATGTATTGTACACCATCGTCTGGGTCCCCATTTGGACCAAATGGATACACAATCTGTGATACGTCTGCAAGATCTGCAAATGCACAGCAGAAGTCAGAGCAATGATAAGGGGAGGACATAACATCCCACAAATCTCATTGTGCAGGCAGCAATTTTTGCGATTTTTGATGCTGCTGCACCTGCTGACTGTGCTACTTCCCCGCCTATCTCAGATACTATGCGTTGCAGCTGGTCAGCTTGGTTGCCGCAGCTTGTGTGCACATGGACTCTGGGAGGCTTCAGGTAGCCCTCACGGTGTAGTGCACCTCTGATGGATGACCAGATGTTGACATTCTGTGAGCAAGCTGGAACTTGTATCAGCAGTGCAGACAAAACTAGGCTCTATGCAAAGAAGTCGTCATGTTATCTTGCATGTAAAACGTTGCATACCTCTGTTCGTTTTGCTGGAGATAGGAAGTCAATTCGCTTGACAGCAGGGTTGCGGGCTTTGAACTGGTGACATGCCGCAGCAATAACAAAAATGGGACCGCGAGGAGCAAAGCTGTGCAGCAGCTTAGACGGTATCTTTGGCTGCTTTCTGTGCTGTCCTTGGATTGCCTACAAAGCCAGCATACGCTTACCTGCTGAACACCCGTAGTGCTCACCAGACGGCATCTGACAACGACTTCCTGTCTCAAAGCTTTCGCACAGAGCGCACTAAGACAAAAACGTAAGTGAAACATGGTGTGACCTCACGTTCACGCCTAGCGCATCTTCCTGAAATTGCATAAGCTGTCCGATCAGTTGGCCAAGACTCCTCCTGTCGTAGCTAGCTTGCGGAAGTTCCTCGCGCAGCTGCTCAACCACAGGATCCAAAAGCTGCAGGAAAGACTCAGCCTGCGCACACAGCCAGGCACTGTGTGAAAAGGGCGTAGCACGCGAGGTGCGAGCAAAAAGGCTAGGTCAGATATCGACATACCTCATAATCTTGCAGTCGGATCTTTCCGGTCTTGGGTGGTTCAGTCATTGAAATGCAGATCTCAGCTACCAACGTGTGACCCGAAGCGGGTGCGCTGACCTTCAGTGTGCGAGCACACACTCATCAACCGTCATACAGTACCGTCATCATAGTAAAACCTGGCGTTACATGCTGACTGAGAAGAGCATGATCCAGCAAGGCCTTTCTCGTTGGTCGAAACACGGCACATACATTGACAGACGCTCACTTGCGGGCGCGTGACACGCACGCTACTTGTGACGGGCTTGAGGCCTGAGGGTAGTATGCTGTCGCTGTAAAGCAGATGTACGACTACATCGCACAATTTTCGTTCGCGGCTATATGTCTGTTCATTCCTAGTGTGCCCGTCACACATTGTTTGGGTCTCGTTGCGCATTCTCCAAGGTCCGCCAAGCTCAAATACTTGCTCCTGTACCCTGTGAAGGGGGGAAGGCATCACTTCATATTTCAGACAATCTCCTGGGTGCGCACCATGCATGGTGCTCTGTGCATCGTGCAGAATAAGTTTAGTCTGAAAGTGACGACACACCAGGGGGTCTAGGAGTTTTTGGGTTTTTGCTGGTTGATCTTCACACTGACTACCTTGGGTGCTACCTTGGGTGCAGGGAATTTGGGTAGCCTCGATATTTGTGGCATTGCCAGTTCTGCTGCGCACCCACAAGGCCATACGTGCTGCTCATGTCGAGATCCTGTCAGGCTCTGCAGCCACAGGAGCAGTGTTTGCAGAGTTGTTCATGATCAAGTCCTTACTGGTGTTCAACCCAAAAGCCAAGGCAACCGATGATGAGTCATCCTCGCCTCGATGGAACACCAGCAGGGTAGATACCCAGTCACTGCCTGCATGCTATATTGCAGTGCAAACAGATTCATGCATAATCTCATGACAAAATGTACAGATTAGCTTTGGTGTCATGCGTGGTCTTGACAAGAGACATACCTTGAATCATTGCTTATCATATGTACGTGTCTGCAGTTGCCAAGCAAGGGTGCAGCCTCTGCAGCTGTCATGGGCCTGGGGCTGGTATGGGCTGCCCTTGGCGGATCCCTGCTACTTGCTACTGAGTACCTGCAGGATACAGTATCCAAGTATGCTGCTGCCCCAAGACTAATGTTCTAATCGAGTGGAATCACATCTGGCCACATGCTCATAAGTCTTTCACACTTACTGCAATCGCGTAGCATAGAGAATTGGTGGAGAGTATAATATGTATCAAAGGGATTGATGATTGATTACGTGATGGGTTTGACTCAATGTTCCTGTTGTGAGTCTCGGTCAGGCTCCTGGCTTTGCTCAGTCAGCGCATCACATCACTGCAGGCTGCCTGCTGATGCTGCCATGCACCTAATGCTAAGGTATGGTCTGACTACAGGGAGGTATACTTCTTCTTGGCTGCATGCTGCTTGCTGGTAGGAGCAACCACCACTCATGGCCTTGGAGGCTCCTTGCGCCACAAGCAGACAGGGCCCTTCACCATGGAGCTGGGCGCCGATGTGGACCCACGTCAGCCGGATCCTGTCACCACCTGGAAGTTCTACCAGCCCTTCAGGTGCTGTTCCCAATGTCAATACTCATTAGTGTCAGTCCTGCTGTTGTGCTAGGGCTGTAACTCACCTGCCACCTGCCAGGCCATCTTGGGGATGTCATCAGGAAATTTCATTTGATGACATGACTGACATGACTATGATGGCATACACTTCAAATGCCCTTGTGTGTAATCGCATGGAATCTTACATCATCTGACGGTTGCATGCACTTTGTTGTGGTGGTGTTAATGATGTTCAAGCTCAATGCATTTGTTGATAATCCACTTTACTGACAATATGCTCGTTCCTGCATCCCTTCCAGAGCTGACTGTCCTTTCAGACCATCCCAAGCGACAGCATATCAGCGCATCTTGCTGCCCAGTGAGACTGGTGTGTGCATGTGCAGGGGGGGCGCATGGTTTGTGGCCACCCAGGCCATGGGGTGGGCCCTCTTCAGCATATCCATTGTATGCCTGTGCTGGCTGCTGCTGCAAGTGGTGGCTGGTGTGGCCTACTGTATACGCTGCTGGGCCCTCATCACTGGCAGTGTCATGTTCTGTGCCCAGCTGGTCAGCCCCTTGCCTCACCTGCCCTCCCACGCATGCCATGCAATCATTACACATGCAGCTTTGACATGATCAATCAACTCTGCTGTAGCAGCAAAAGCCCAGTATGGCATGACTCAAATGTCATCCTAATTATGAATGTAGCAGCGCAACCAGAAATGTTTATTACGCGGGTGCAGTCAAGCGAGTTGTCGTAACTCCTGCCAGAAACAAGTCAGTGCATGACCATGGTCGATCACTGCTGCAAGCATGTGTGGACCAGCAGACAGTCTCTGAAGAGGCACAGTATGCATTGCTTAGATTGCTTAGATTGTAGGAATTGCCGCCACTCAGCTGGCAAAATCGTGACAGCATGTGTTGCATGACTGCAGTTCCTGGGCATGTCCATCTGGACCTGGAAGGAGGGCAGTGTGGCTCAGGGGGTAGCCCAGACAGTGAGGCAGGTGGTCACCAACCCCGCCCAGGAGGCGGCCTCCTGGAGTGCAGTGTGGCTGCCCATCCTGATGATGTACAGCCCAGTGCAGGTGGTGTGCACCGTCTTCACCCTCTCCTTCATGCTCCTCCCTGCCAGCTTTGCTGCTGCGATGTGGGTGGGGGGGCTGGCTCTCTACTATGCTGTCACCCTGCCCGGGGCTCCTGAGCACACAGGTCAGCACAAAACTAACATGCTTGCAGCACCTACTCTGTATGTACACATTCGTGACTTGTCTGAGGGATGCAGAAGAATTGCTGATCAACGTACGCTGTCAGCAGGATTACAGTACATGACACAATCCAAGGGTTGAGCACAACATGTGAGTGATTTGCGTTGGTGCGACAGATTCAATGACGGAGTGTGACAACAAGCGTCATGTGTGCTGCTGTCTCTTTGATCACAGCAACCTCTTATGATCATACTTGAAATTGTGGCATGTATGGCTGAATGTGTACAGGCCGGAGGGAATCGGCACTCATTCAGAAGTGGTGCCATAAACACATGGAGACTGCCTTGAAGGCCTGGTTTGGCAATGTGGAGGTAGTCAGGGAGGGAAGCACCCCTTTTGACCCCCAGGACAGATTCATCTTTGGCTACACCCCACATGGCTTGTTTCCCATAGGTACGACGATTCCTTGTAAAATACCTGCTGTGAGCAAACCTCTATTGCGAAACAGCAGTGTCGTTGCATAGTATGCCTCATCTCAGTGCATAAGCTAAGGCAATGACCACAGCAGTCACAAACCCCTGCTCATGCATTCTCAAACCCAAAAATCAAAACTTGCGGCATCGACACGCAGGTCATGAGTGCAATACCCACTTCCGCCTCTTGAGTATGTACTGAAATGTAGCACGCCTGTTGCATGCAGGAGCGGGCTTTCTGCCATACATTCCTGCCTGGGGCAAGCTGCTACCCGGTATTGTGCCTGCCACCCTCGTGGCCTCCATACTCTTCTTCACCCCTGTAAGTATGGTGCTGCACCTTTTGCATGCAGAATGCTGCAAAGAGCGCTGCAGCATTTTCAGTCTGTGCATGTGCTGTGTGATTGCAACTGTGGCCTTAACAACAGATCAAGCAAAGCTGGAGTTGTGACATGCCAACAGCTTTTTCCAGATGAGTGGCGCCGTTTTGAAGAGACACTGATACCGTTGCAATACCCCAGCAACACAGATGGAACGTACAGCGTCCGTACAATGTTGGAGGGATGTGACAGCTTGTGTGGGTGATGCAGCTGGTGAGGGACCTGGTGAGCTGGTGTGGGCTGCGCCAGGTGAGCCGGCGCACCTTCGTGCGCGCCTTGCAGGACAAGGGCAGCGTCATGCTGGTCCCCGGCGGCCAGGCTGAGCTGGTGCACACCTGGCGCATCAAGCGCAGGCAGGAGTATGTGGTGTACAGTGGGCATAAGGGTGAGATTGTGACTGCCACAAACCAGGCCTCTGACAGGTCAAGACATGTCAAGAAAGACATTGGTCAATGAAATGACAAGAGAAAGAAGCAGTGGAGTCTTCCCTGCCATCTCTGCTCGTGCAGGGAGAAAGGTCACGCTCATCTGACCTTCTCAGGCGTGACCATTGTGCGGACTGGCAATTGCAACCAAAGCATTCTTGGGGGCACTGTCAGTAATGATGTTGACTATACCGAGCATGACCCAGAGACAGGTGTCTAGCTGTGATTGTGGCTGCTCAGGGTTTGTACGCATGGGCATTGAGCACAATGCCAAGCTGGTGCCAGTGGTAGTCATGGGCGAGGTCAACGCTCTGCAGAATCCCATTGACCTGCCAGGGCTGCAAAGGTGGACCTACAAGAACCTGGGCTTCCCCGTGCCCTACTGGGTGGTGGGGCGGTGGGGTGTTTCCCCGTTCCCAAAGCGTTCTGGCCTTAAGTTTATCATTGGAGAGCCCATCTGTCCAAGGCCACATGTTCCAGGAACAAAGGTAACTGGAGGTGCTTGGTTTGATGCATAACCAGGCCCTTGCAACATGCATGGGCCTAGCATGGTAGATGCGCCACTGAGCACCTTTGTTGTTTTGCTTACTGGGTTTTTATGCATTGTTGTCAACATACCTTATTATATGTGCACAAGTGCAGGTGGACGAAGCCGAGGTAGACAGATTGCATAAGATCTTCTATGACAAAGTGGCTGAACTGTTCACACAGCACAAGGATAGCTTTAAAGGGTATGAACGTGTAAAGCTGATAATGATATAATAAAGCAAGCAATGCTGGCAGCAAGCTGAAGAATTCAGGCCATCTTCTGAAGACAGCAGCGCTACTGTTGATGGATATGTGGATGACAGGTGTTGCTATGGCATGCCCAGAACATGGATACCTAGCATATGAACAAGTTTTGTGTATTCTGCATCAACACCCCTGCTGCAAACATGCAGATTAACGATTGTACAAGCACTGATTTTTGCAATGAATGCTTTGAACTGACCCTGCTTTTAAAACTGTGTCAGCAATTCTGGTAGTGTACCCTGACCAAACAGCAGACCCCATGTTCTTCTCTCAAGTATCACTAGGCAACAAGCTGCCCACCACACTCATAATGTGCAGTAGTGACGAACACTTATTCATCCCTGCAAATTGACTGCTGTAACAACGAGCGCATTTCTAAGCATTTCCTACTACAGGAACATGTTGGCATCCAGTTTGAAAGGATCTACTGTACAGCTAAGCCTCTACCTGTCAGCAAGCGACTGTTATTGCATGCAGCACCAATTCTTGCATCAAGCCTTTTGTGCAGGAGGATTGTGGTGTTTGGCTACTTGCTTGACCTCATCCCCTTTTGAGGACTGCACTCCAAACAGCTTTGCCAATGTGACAAAAGAGATGCCTCCCAAAACATTGTTGGCTGTTCTCACCAGAGAGGTGAAGATCTTGAACACCACAGGGTTCATGCTTGGCTGAGCAACCTGCAACAAAAGCAAGCCTGGGTATAAAGAGCACATGTCGTACATGCTTGTCACATATGACCATGGTGTTTGCATGCAAGTCAGCGCTGAATATTAGCCTGAAAGTGACCACCTTGCAAAAGGACACAAACTCGGGTATGTTGGGACTCACCATGTCCAGGCCATTGAGGACCTGGTAGCGCACATTACTGCTGATGCCCATGTGTGCAGCCCATGTGGCTGCATTTAGAGGCACATTGGGTGCTTCGTTCTGGGACTTGAAGTTGGGATCCAACTTCTGCCGCAGCAGGAGCAAGCCATTGGATATGGCTGTTCCAGTCAAGCCAGCACACATACCCACAAAGGCAAACAAGAATCCCTGCAGCAACATAGTGGAGATTGAGTAAGCTGTGCCATGTGCGCTGTTGCAGCAAATTTTTGAGTTGCAAAGCCTGCTGCTCACAGGTTAAGCTTTAGCTCTGCAAGAGCCCAACAATACATCCTATCACACTTTCAACATGTCCAGCTGTGGTGTAAAGCAGCCTCAGACATACTGGCTGGGTCCATACGCGCATTGAATTATGCTCTATTGTATAAGCAGCTCTGTACATTGTTGCTGACCACCTCAAAGCTTAAACAAGCATTTCACATGAATTGGATATTGCATGAGGCTGCTGACCTTGTAGCCCAAGTTGACTACTCTAGAAGCAAAGGGGTAGCCTCGTTCAAACATGTGTCCTGTTGGGGCTCCCCAGGATCGCAGAATCTGTTCACTGAACAGCCGCTCAATGAACCCCATGGACTTGCCTGCAGCTGTGGCAGCTGTGGGAGCCAACAGATACATCAGGCTCAGGTTCACAATACTGCCCACCTGCCAGTTAAAGAATATTAGTAAGTTTACACGCTAGTAGGAAAACGGCTGGCGGTTTGGCATCAGCATGCAGCTGTGAAAGATATGCCAGTCAGATGCTGGGTGAGCAAGAAAATCATCTGTTCACCCAGCAGATGATTTCCTTGTTTTGGCGTCTGGCAGGCCTGACCGCTTGCTAGATCAGACAGCACATGTAGTCAAGTGTTGCATGTGCTCATATGGGTTGACTTACAATGACAGTGGAGAAGACAAAGTCCAGTTCATATAGGCCCCAGTAGGGCCTGGAGGACATGTCTCCTAGCACAGCAGCTCCCACGCCAATGACCTGCAGAATCACATGGCTGTTTGAAGACGTGAGGCAATACAGCACCTAAGCATGGCCAGACCAGCATGTTTGTAACTTTTCAGTTGCATCAAATGCTAAACAGACTGTAGTTCTACCTGCTCAACAAAGACTTTGTATGTGAACTGAGGGTCAGCTGCAATGCGTTCTTCCCAGCCTTTCAGCAAGCTGTTCTTGGCAGAAGATGGCTGAGGACCATCACCCTGACTGTCATCACCGCCCCCAAATCCTCCTGAACCGCTATCTGTAGGCCCAGGGGGTCCTCCAGCAGCTGTTGAGGCCCAGGGCTGACGCACACATTTTTGCCTACCAAAGCAGGCGTGTCACATCAACATCCAAGGACTGTGGTAAAAAGGGGTCTATGTGATGTTTCTGAAAGTGCATATCCAGCACATCAGTTGGGGAGCTGACCTTTGTGCAATGCCTGCTGACAGAGGTCTGCATGCTGGTTGCAAGGAAAGGGCTGGGCTTGAGTATCTTCTTACGTGCAGTGTGTCATTATGAGAGTGTGTCAAGGACGCCAAAGGGGCGCCCAGGACCGTCGTGAACATGCGGGATACCGCTCAGTGTTAGGTGTGCAACTGCGTATATGCTGTCGCAAGGAGCGGCGCAGCTCACGACAGAATAGATCTACGTCTGTTGACCCTTAACAGAAGGTGACTTGACACTATAGGTGCGGAGACGTGTTTCGTGTGGTTGTTGACTTTACTTGGTGATCGAGTGGCCGGCCGCCGAACAACTTGCTATCGCGTGACAAAAAGGTTTAGTATGCCGATCGCTACTGCTCACAGGGCGGACGCACCGCAGATGTTCCCTGTGGCCGCTAGATCAGTAGTGATCGTCCCTTGCCGACAGACGATGTTCAAAGTCCCAAAGCGCCCCTCAGGCCCAGCCTCAGGCCTGCCCTCAGGCGATTCCTAGCCGCCTTGAAAACTGTGACGGATTGTGCACTTGAAATTATTTTGCTGACAGCAAGAAACTTTTTCTCGGTTCCCTTGATAGATTGGATCTCAGATACACTTTCCCAAGGATACACTAATTTGCAGAGCTTGGTAAAGTGCCTGGATCATAGAAATATTGTGTCAGATACAGTATGCAGTCAAGCAAAGGCTGTGTTAGGCTGCGCGATGCATTGAAATTTTTCTCGGTTGTGCATCACATCTTCTGACTTATTCCAGTTTCCGTCAATACAAAAGTCACAAACGCTTCTACCACTTTCAAGACGCAGAGCATTTCGACGCTACTCAACATCTACACATATACTATGATACAGACATGATGTACAGTATAGAGCAAGGGAGTGTAGAGACTGTGCGGCTGCAGGCCCCAAGGTGTGTCATAGACTGGACATTGGCATTGCGGCAACTGACCTAGCTAACAAAGCAGATCTGGCAGACTGAAGACACGCACTCACTACATCAGCACGTCATTGATGTCATTTCAACATGTATGATGCGGATATTCTGTTTGGGAAAGATGCAACAGCAACCTGACAGCATAGTACATAGTATGATACATCACATCGGAGACTTGTTTGCACACTGCAGTGCACATACGCTAATTCACTCTGCCACTGGAACATTTCGTGCTGGCCAGCGCATTGAACCTCTGAGCTGCCAAGGACTCACACAGCCTTTATGACTCGCTGCTGCACTTGCATGGCCCCAGTGTGACAGCATGTGATGGCTCCTGCAACAGGTGTGACACATAAGCTTTCATTACAGACTTGGCACAACACAAATCGGTGAGACAAGCGACCTCCAGAAAGACCCATGTGTTTCAGCACACTTGCAACTGTGCAAATATGCATGGATTGACTTTTGTAAAGGCGCACACACTGATGCAAATCTACACCAACCATCTTCGGGCTGTTGGCACTTGATGCAAAACACGAGTCATGTACCCTCTCATGCCTATGATGGCATACCTTGCATGGTCACACAGCCTTGTTGCTCGTCGCAGCAGCAGGCTGTGAAGGTAGCCGTGAGGCAGATGCTCTGGAGACCACCGGCACCTTCCTGTGTACCTTTGCGGTAGCCTGCACCTCCGCCTCCTGCATCACATCAACTTTTGTTCACAGCATGCTATCACAACCACGGTGCATCGCTTAACACAGTGTCACAACTCAAGGTATAGGATTTTAGTATGTTCTTTGGCACATTGATGAAGAAGCATGCGCTGCAACGTAACCATCAAAATTAATGTAACCATCAAAAGTAGAAATCCACATACCTTGATTTCTGACAAGGTCTTCAGGATGACCTGTGACTGTGTGTGCACAGTCTGCATGATGCCAGCAGGGTTTGCCTTGTCAAAAGGCTCCCCCAAGTATGCTGCTGCCTTTACCAGCTTGTCCACAGCATCTTTGCAGAGATCCTGCAGCAGAATACACGATATTGGGTTGTGCATTGCCCATCACACCTTGTCTATCAGCATAACCAGACTCATGTTGTCCCATGCACAGCTACAAGACCATCCGCCAAAATTCGGTTACAACGCAAGCAAGGGGCTGACTATTTGGTCAGCAATGCTCAGATTGTGTTATTTGGGCAAGCTGCAGCACGCACCAGGAAAGCAAGTGAGCCTCATCTGACAGCAAAGCAACATCATAGTATTGTGAGCTTTTCCGATGACCAATCCATGCACTAATTGGACTAGATACGGTAGTGCAGGATGTCAAGCTGGTCCCAGTCAAAGTCAACATATATCATCAATGTAAATACACATATCTGTAAGAACTCAAACATCTGCACAATGTACAAATGCGTTTGTACTGTCCCCAGGCGTTTCTGAGTTTAGATCTCCAGCGCAGAGATGACGTGTAAAACAGGGATTGAAAAGAGCATGTGTATAGTGCCAGACTGTAATTCCAGGTGTCAAGACAATCACCTGCAGTCTGCAGACGTGGTTGACTGCCTGGGAATGCGAGGCACGCGCCTGCTGCAACTCCTGCGCATCTTGCTCATCACCCTCTTGCGCCACTTTCAGCCTGTGGCCCCATGTGTCCACACCCTCCTTCAAGCTCCCTATTGAGGTCTGGATGGCACTCATCTGCGCCACACCACACAACCCAAACTCAAATTGGGGACTGAAACGCTCACAAAGGTCATAAGCAGGCCTGAGAATGCTTGCAAGATTTTGTAGATCCTTGATGCATGTTGGCAGGAGTACCTTTTCTGCAGCTTGCATGACTGCTAGCATGAGTCAGGCAAGTCAGCACAGTATGCCAATGTGTACCATTTGGGGCTGTACAACTTTCGTGTCACTGGAAAGCTCTTTCAGAAGACATTTGCTGGGTTCTCCGATCATCCAGAAGGATAGAGAATGTGATTGATAAATTGATAGAGTGATGGACTGATCAATGAATAGATTAATATACTAATTGATTGACTGATTGATTGATTGACCAATTGATTGATTGGCTGGTTGGTTGATTACCTGCAGGTCGCCAGCTGCTCTGACAGGAGCCAGCTCCTTGGGCAACTCCTCTATGCTGCAGTCGTGGGACTTGAGTTGCTTTAGCACCACACACAACAGACTCTCCTTGCGCGAGCCTTTCACACCAGCTGCTGTGTCCACAGCACCTATCTTGAAGCCTGCATTGCAGCAAGCGTTGAAGCAACCACTGGTGCACACAAACTGCCACTGCATTAGCAACTTTGGAATCAAGGTTCTGGTGTGGCTTGAGCACCTGCTGAATGCAGTAGAGCAGTGTATTGATGAAGTGCTGACATGCACAGTCCTGCTCAAGTACCCATATACTAACAAGCTTGCACGCCTTCAGCTTACAGGTGAGAGACAGGGTGATGAGACAGACAGCAGCAGAAAGGGCATACCTGGAGCACCTGCACTCGCTGCTCCATAGTTCAGGTGGTTGCCGCTGGCCAGCAGGCCATGCACCACATTTGCAAGGTGCACACTCGAGTGCAAGGAGTCACAAGCTTTCACAATCAGCTTTAACTGCTCCTCCACCTGAACAGTACATTGCAACACTTTCCATTACTGTATGTGCTGCATTCAGCCCCCATGCAAGACATGATGTACATGACACAGTACATCCTTGTACTAAAATGTGATTCTAGTCTAGTCAAAGCAAAAATGTTGCTAGACTTTGGAAGTTGACAAAACAGCTCCTGCAGATTCGGTGGATGCATAACACTTGGTGTTGCGATGACAGGATGCAGTATGTTTCTGGAGAGCAGAGGACTCACATGCATGGCCTCTCCCTCAAAGCTGCTCCTGAACAGAAGGACTTCCACGTGTTGCTGCACATGTGGGATGGCAGCCAGGCGCACCATGAACCTGTCATCTGGCTCCAAAACCTCTGGGTCAGAGACACCAGCATAGTTGCTGTGCTTGCCCTGTAAAGCAATACATGATGAGCATACTGATACGCAAAGATACTGTCATATTTATCTTGAACACATAGCTACTTCAACAGTACATTGCTGTGCAGCTTGTCTTCCAACTACAGGAAACCTTGCTGTGTTTGAGACCACTTTGCATACCAACTGCAGATGCTCACCTCCAAGAATCTAGCAATGTCCCTCTGCTGCGTGTCACCAGGCAACAGGGACCTGATGTTCTTGATGTTGTCGTGCGACAGCACCCCACCATTCCTTTCCCTCAATGCCGCCTGCATCAACACATATGATCAGTGTCATCTGATGGCCATCACCAGCCTCTGAAATGCAGTGCTATGTTCATTGTGCCTGCCTGTGCATGCAAAGCCATTACAGTGATCACAAGAGACTGAGGTTGTGATCTGAGTACAGCTGTACATTATGTTGCATGAAGAGCTTCGAACATAGAGTCTGTGGGCAGTACCAGTACAGCATCTGGCTTCATGCGGAGTGCTGCCCAAGCAAAGCCTCGCCCTTGAGTCTGCTGTTGGTTGTATACCAGCAGCTTGGTGCTCTTGACACCAGAGCTCTTGCCCACTTGTTTGGCTTGCACGGCCTGCACCAGACAGAGACTCTCAGTGTGAGCATTTTGTGATGATGGGCAGCAAAACCTATCTGTAGGCACCTTTGTGAAAACCCATTTGCAGTGCGTGAGTAAGCTAGCAAGTGTATGTGCGTGCGTGCGTGCGTGCGTGTGCGTGCGCAAGCATGTGTGTGTCTGTGCAGAACATATATGCCCTGAGACAGATGCTGGGAGCTTGTTATTAGTTTGTCAAGCAAAGATAGCATAATGCTATGCTGAGCAAATGTCAATAGCTCACCTGGAAATCCTCATCCAGCTCTGCAAAGGCTGCAGAAGGGACACGGATGGTGGGGACCCTGCTGAAGACAGTGCCTTCCACCTGGTCATTCACTTCCCAGGGGATCTTCTTCAGCTTGCGCCCAGGCCGTGGGTTGGCCTGCACCACACAAGCATGCCCATTCAGTGCACATAGCCACATACTCCACCATTGTTCAGCAAAAGGCACAAGCAAACACTTTTTACTCTAAAAATTCTGTGGCCATTAGAAATCAGACAAGGGTGTAGTAGTCACAAGCATATGTCCAAGTCTTGCACAGGATTTATGCAAGCAAGCTGGACATTACTTAGACGGAAGCAAGCTGGACATTACTTAGACACTGAAGCTAGAGCGTTACCCTCAGAGCAAAAGCTTGCGAGCCCCTGGGCGCCTGCTTGGCCCCTGCCAGACCAGTCTTGACCAGCCCAGGCGGTGGTGGTGGTGGCGGCGGCGGTGGTGGGCCGCCAGCGCCTGTCTTACCTCTACCTGGGGGAGGCGGTGGTGGTGGAGGTGGAGGTGGTGGTGGGGCCACTCCACTTGCAGAAGGTGCAGCTGCTGCCACTACCTGCCCACCTGCTTGGTGTCGCCTAGCCAGAGAGGGTGGCGGTGGGGGGGGTGGGGGTGGGGGTGGGGCTGCCCTGGGTCCTCCACCTGATGATGAGGTAGCAGTGGGACTGGAGACAGCAGGGGCATCCTGAGTGACAGGTGTAGAGGGCTGTGAAGGAGCATCATCCACCTGGGCCCGACCCTGCACACTCACCACCATGTGCTGGCCTGCTGCAGTCAGTGGCTCAACCTGGGCACAGCTGTCCAGGGTCACTGGGACAAGGCTTGCATGTGCCTGGACTCCACTCTGCACCTGCTGGACTGGTTGGATGTCTGCCACAATCTCAGTGGCAGTGTCCACCAGAACGGGGAGGGCTGGGGTGACAATCTCCACAGCAATGGTGCCGCTGTCTGCCAGCCTTGCCACCCGCGCCTCCTGCCAGGTGCAACAAATTGTTGAATTTCAACACCTTTTGCTTATAAACACCACCAGGCATGAGCAATGACCTATACACTGTGTCACTTTGATGCCACCTTTGTAAAAGATACCTATCAATGTTTAGCACACCTGTGATTGTTATTGACATTACAATAGTAACTGTGTAATAACAATAGGTACAGTATTTATGATAACAGTAGTCATTAATCTTGAATTCCAGCACAAACATACTCTATGCGCTGATCCAACTTTGCAAATGCAGTGTTGAAAGCAAGGTGCTGTCAGCATGCTTTGTACAGAGCACAAATCCAGCCAGTACACTCAAACTGGCAGCAAGAGGATGTCAACAGCTCACCTGCAGGGTCTTGACAGCCTCCAGCTTGGCTACCAGCTTGTCCCTCTCATCCTCCATGTTGTCACACTCCTCCCACAGGAGGTCCCTGTCCAGCTGCATCTGGTGGAGACCATGGTTCTGCTCCTTGATCTTCACAGACTGGTTAGCCTGCAATCAGTACACTCCCCATACTAGTACATTGGGCACACAACATTATGGCAAAAACAGATGTTGCTGCTGCATCTCCATCCTCTGCGACCAGAAAATAGCAACAAAATATGCTGCATGGTAGCATCAACACACAGGTTCAAGGCAGATGTTTTGTACGGGCACACCATGTGAGGATATGTATGGCATGCATGGGCAATTGGTACAGGGAGGATGTAATTGTGCCAAACCATAGAGAGCCCACCGTCAGCAGTGTTGCAGCCTCAAGGTGAGCCAGCAGAGTGTTGTTATCAGCAGAAAGGGCATCATGACCAGCCTGCAGGGTACTGTGCGCTCCCTGGAGAAGCGCTTGGGAACGACCCTGGTACCCAAGCTGCCTCTGCTGCTCATTCTGTGACCAAACCAAGCCATCAGTCAATGCATTGGACCTAGAACATGCACATTGCTGAGGAAGCAGAATCTGAGTCACAAGCTGTGTCATACCGCAGAATGGCAATGTGTATGAAGTCATCAGTAAACCTTGCAACGGCAATGCAGCTGAGCAGTATGACACCCTCTTCATGCAAAGGCCTTTATAGCAAAGTTGCACAACTCACCTGAACTTTGTTGGCAGTGGCAAGGCTGGCCTGCTGGTCCATCACAACCTGCTGCAGTTGTGTCTCACTATCATGCAGCCTGTTGTTCTCTTGATGCAACCTGGCTGCAGCCTGCAGCACTTCTGCTGCTTCCTGCCGTACCTCCTGCATCTGATCACCCTGGACAGCCTGCATCACAGCCGACTGTGACTAACGAGCTTTCAGACCCAGTGTCACAAGAGCTAGGTTGCTCTTGAAATTAGTCATGTCCAGAGAGGGTCAAAAGCATTGTGTGCAGCAACAGTCTGTGATAGCATTTTGAAGGTGCTGCACATGTGATCAAACAGGCTGAAGCAGAGCAGACGCAATGTTGCTACACGGAAGCGCGCAACAGCTGTGGGGCTTACCAGCTTGATGGTGCCCACTTGAATCCTGCTGTGCAGCTGACGGTTGTGCCTGCTCAGCTTTGCATTCACCTGCTGTAGACACTCAAGTTTCCATTGCATCACGCTACCCCGCGTGATTACCAACTCTGCCAGCTTGTAGGCATGCCCTTGCTGGTCTTGCAGCTCCTTCTGGTGGAGGCGCAGGCTGCGGTCCTGCACACACAATTCGACGTCACACAGTCCTACAATGTCTCTTATAGTGGTGAACACACATGGCCTGCTCCATTGTGGATACTGATGGCACATAGGAAATGTTTCACAGTGATTGTTGACATTAAACTTGCTTACCTGCAAACGTGAAGCCTTGGCGAATTTCTTCTGCGGATCAGATTCACTCTGCTGCAAAGAATACAAGGCCACACGTAGCTGGTGGTGCTGATGCTTCTCTTGATGCAGCCTGATTGCATGCACCATCAGTGCAACAGCCAAGCACAGCCCTGCAGCACCATCAGGCATTGTTACACACAGCAAGCACAATTGAGATTTATGGTCAGTGTTGTGGTCAAATAAATGACGTTTGTAGAAGAACCATACCCATCGCAATGGCTCCCAGAAGAATGGCTGTGGAGTCGGGCGCACTCATCATCCGAACCACATCTCTGCAGCATGAGCAGCAAGTTGTGCATAGCCTATGGACACTGAGGCTGCAGTGGGGCTGTTGCAGATACATTGAGAAGTGAGGGCAAGACTGTTCATACCTGAATGCAAAGACAGAGTGGCTCCAAGCAAATTGTAGCAAAGCTGCACAAGCTGTGAGGCAACTGGAGCCAAATGCTGCAATGCTGCCTAATGTAAAGAAGGCAGTACTCTCTGCTGCCACGGGAGACAGCTGATAGTTGAGTAGAAGTTGTTTTCCCCTGGGCTGAAGTCTGTCAACGACATATTCTGTCCCACGCTTTTGATACACTGCGGGAGCAAGTGGCAGAGCAATGCTCGAAATGTTCACCAATTCTATAAAGACGAAACTGCTGTTCTGCTGAGGGGTCATTTCAATGTTTGACGCTGGTAAAGCTGGCTCAGGCAGCTTGGTTGCTAGCATGGCTGACTTGGTGACTGCTTGCTCAAGCACTGCAGGCTGCATGGCTGTATTGCTCTCTAGAATGCCTAATTTGTCATCAGTAAAGACGACAGGATGAGCTGGACATAAGTCTGAGCTCTCGCTAGTGTGCCAAGTGTCGGTGATTGCTTCAGCTGCAAGCAGGCTAGATTGCAGTTGCCAGCTCGGGCACTCAGCCTCACTACTTGGTAGGGCAAGCATTACGGCGGGTAGAATATCCACCGTGTATCTTTCATGTGCTGACGACCCATCTATATTGCGCGCCTGCGAGCAAGACGAGCCGGGTTAGGGGTTTAGGGTGCAACAGCAACCAGACAAACGTGCCTGGCGCCGCAACATTAGGTTTCTATGGTCAGGACGGAGTCCAGCTCGTACCAGTGAAGCTATGCCGCGGGTTAAGCTGCCCAGAGTTGGGTACGTTACTGCGGCAACTAAAGCTATGGCTATCAGGACCATGCATGCCGTAGAAGTCTGGGCACTGAACTGCCCGGCTGGTCGGTGGTGTTCTTGCTGCCCTTCTCGCTGCTTTTTCTGCTGCAGCCAACTCGCAAACGCGGGTGACTGTGTCAGTTCGGTCACTTTCTCCTGTGTGCACTGCGCGGAGAGCTCCTCACGCTCTCTTGGAGTCATCCTGACGCCGGCAGTGAGCAGGTTTTGTGGCCTCCAAGAGTATCCATCGAAGTCCATACTGAACTGAGAAGACACAAGAGAGCGGTGTGGATACGGAAAGCCGTCCAGCGTGCTCTCTGCAGGGCAGTCTGCAGGGGAGGCTTGTTTGTGAACGCGTTTTACGTCAAGTTTAGATTCACGCAGTCAAAAGTGATACTGTATCACTGATACACAGAGCCTGGTCCAATGCTTCTCGGGCAAAGCTTGACCAACTCCATGCACCGGAATGCTACCATCGCTGTTGAGCAGACTGCCTGGAGATGGTCCTGCTTTGTCCCTGGCCGGCATTGAATGTTGTGCTTGAACGTCCTCGAAAGCATCCTGACCCATTCGAGCTCTTGAGCTCAGCAAGTTCCATGCAATATATACGCTGCGGTAGTCAAACAATAACAGGACTGAAAGGGCAGGAAGTATGCAGAAATCGGTTTACACTAACTCAAAAAGGTCCTGGTAATGACGTATTGCGGCTACACAGTGAAGTGCTCGAGGTCAATTGATTTATCAGAAGTTGCATTGTCCAAATGCCAATTGAGATTGATATGCATCCAAGTGTGCTGCCGTCTGAGCCAATCTTATATACAAAGAGCCATGTGATTGTCATGTTGCATCCCACTTGAAAAACATTATTTCCAGGTACAAGCGTTGTGCCATAACATTGCAATGTCGTGCTACAGCATGGCACATCAGCACCAAACTTACATGGTTTCACAAAGCATTCACAATCAACACCATCAGATCTTTGCAACTGTTACAGCATCTTTGCCACACGTATATCTTCCAGACAGCAGTGTCTTGCCTGTTTCCCTATGAGCATACAGCAAATTCTGAACTGAGCGCCGCACCCTGAGTACCTTGCTGCCAATGACAGGTGAATTGGCCAGGTAGCACTGCTGGCCTTTTGAAGGATGCACATACTGCCTGGGGGTACTGCTGTTGCTTGCCTGAGACAGCAACTTTCATTGGAGATGTGCATGACTGGACCACCATTTCCATTTGGGCATGAACACAGTTCTGGCATCAAGCAGCACACTCACACTAGCAAAGACATGGCATGCCAGACTGAGTGTGAAGATGACATTGATGGCCTCACCTGTCTGCATGGCAGCAATGCTCTTAGACACCAGATACACTCCATGCGCAATGTTGCTTTTGAACCCAAACAAGCGCGCTAAGATGGGGTGTAGATGAATGAAGTTGATGTCGCCATTGAGCGCTGCAAACTGTGGACCGTCTTGAGTGCTCAATTGCCATTTCTCTGATGCTTGAGATGATGTAAAATCAAGCTCTGGCTCACTTTGCTTGCTGTTGCCCTGCAAGAGTCGCATCCCATGATACACCAGCTTGCCAAAACTTTGGCGCAGTCATTGACAGCATGTCTTTGCGTTGGACTGGATAAGACTTTGGATGTGGAAGCAGTGCATGGCAACTGTATTGGTGAGTGTGACATTGACAACAAATGAAGTCACACATCCACAGTGACTGTGAGCAGCAGGTGGTGGAATTGCTTTAGACAATGCAGCAGGTACCAGAAAGTGGGGACCTGCCTGCCTTTGCTTTCCAAATGACAAAAAGGTGCTTGTATCCTCCCACAATAGCTCTCCTGTGTGCATGTAGCTGCAGTCTCGTTCCTGGTTCCCCCATGGCAGCAGATATAGGCAGCAATGCAAGACTCACCAGTGGCAGATAGTACAGAGACAGACATGTCAAACTCAGTGTCGCCCTTCTGGGTTTGTCGCATCTTGGGAAGCAGTCTTTGTCTGCATAGCCGATGGTTGTTGAGTTGTGGTTACAAGCAAGCAAAGCCTCATTTCAATCACTGGAACTCACCTATACGTGAGAATTTCAGTTTCCTGAATTGGCCTGTGCATGATGGCTTTGTAGCGTGCAAGCACACCCCCAATGACACTGATGGGAAATGTGGGCAGACACATGCATGCCAAGTTCATGCAAAACGTCTCTACTGTTGGGTATAGTATTGGTAGCCCTTTGCCCTCAGACACCCCACATTTCTTTCTATAATTTGTCAAGTTTTGAGCATTCACTGCCACGCTGTCGCTGTTGATGGAAAGTTGAGGCATAGAGCCAGCGGACAATAATCTCTTGGGAAGCTGTTTAGGTCTGAAGATCATAGACAGCAGTGCATGCACGTACAACGGTTTCAGTGGAGGCAGTCTGCCTTGTAAAGTAGCACCGTCTGTCAAAGTCTCTTTGCCGCGTCTGAAAAGCGCAATAACATACCCCAAGGCTAACAGCGAGCTATACAAGGTTACAGTGCCGACGTAACCCATCATAGTTCGTGTACGTCGACTGGTTTAATCTCAAGCTTTAATCTCCTCTGCTGCAGCCACGGGTGTGTTTACACGGACTGCCACCTACCGAGGACGGTGAATTGGTCCATGTGTGACCGGATTTTCCGCGCTTCGCACAGCACGTATTGCCACCTGGTTTTGCAGATCATAGCATGCACAGCATTCATCGCATGCTTGAGCTCATCTAATGTCTCTTGCAACCATGGTACCATGACAAGTGCAGTTTCGGGAATTGGTCATCGGATTCATACCACTAAGAAAACCATGGTACCATGATGCTCGCAATGATTTGTCAGCATAAACATGCTCCTACACGCGCATGCAAAGCGTTGCACTCGATTAGCATGCCATCACTGGAAGCCTCAACAACCATGATGTCACGTCTGTTGCATACACTCATCATACTAAGCCGCAATTGCACCTGGGCAACTGTTATGTGTAACGATAATTGTACATTCATGTCTACGTACCTCAGCAACAAAAACTCCAAGTGTTTCTATTCTACTCAACTTCAATCTATACTATCTGCCTACAACATGTGTCATCCACGCTACTGCTGACAGCTTGACCTATTTGAGAATCTCAAGTTGCTTCCCCATCGCTCTCAGCAGTGAGGTCAATAGACTCAACCGATTTGACTGGGGGTGCAGGCTGAACTGGCTGCTGCTTGGGAGCAGCTTCGCCTGCTGGGGAAACTTGGCTGTCAGACGTAATGACAGCAGCACTGGCTAAGGCTTGCGTCATAGGCACAGCTTGAACTGGACTTTGAACAGGAGGCTGTACGCCTGCAGGCTCTGTGCATTACATGTAAGTGTAGATCAAGTTTTGCATATTGCTTAAAAGCACAATGATTTGCAACAAGATGGAGGAGACTTGAATGCAAGCACATGCCAAGACTCATTGTTTGCAGCGCCATGCCGCAAATAGCTTGTGATTGCGTCAAATGCGCGATAGGCCATATGCAAGGACTACAGTCTTGATGTCCCATGATGAAGCTGCATGTCAGTGTACATCGCATGTCATGTGCTGTTGAAGCTGCATAGCCAAGCAGAAAACAAAGGGCACCATGGCGTAGACTTACTTAATGTAGGCTGCAGATGAGTAGGCGCCGGCAATCTTCCTGCAGTTGGTGCAACCAAGCTTGCCAAGCTGCCTTTCGTCACAGCAGGTGCGTTCTTTGCAGTGCTGCCTGTCTGGAGGCCACCAGAGGGGACCCTTGGGCCACTTTGTGCATTTCCACAAGAGGCTGGGTCCAATGTGGTTGCAGATGGCACAGGGAGCTGGGGAGGTGCAGCAGTGGCTTGACCCTGCTGGACACGCCCCTGGCCTTGTAAGACAGGCTGCAGTTGAGCAGGGCGGGAAGGTGCGCCAGACATAGCCTGGGCAGCCGTAAGCTCATGGATCATTCTTGAGCACTGAGTGTCCATCTCCTACAAGCCAGGGCATACTTGAGACCAGCCATACCAGAGCAGCATCTACTGAAAAGCCTTTGTCAAATTCATATACTTGGAACCCAAGTGCATCTGACGCATATTTGCATGAACTTGTGAAGCAGTCTTGAGCAAAGCACAAGCTGGCATGATAGAGCAGTGAGAAATGAAGCTTGGGGTTCATGCAAGCAAAAGCATGGCTGAGTTGACATGCCAGGCAGCATCTAAGAGTGACAGCGGACCTGCATGCTATGCTGAAACTTTGCAGCAGCAACATTTCTGTCCTGATCTGACATGGTCTGCGGCTTGTTCTGGGACAAGGTAACTTGCACGTCCAGCAGCTTACTGCACAGCCAGTTGTAGCTACCCACCAGCTGCTTCCTGTCATACATGCTCTGCAACCGCATCCACAACCTTTTAGCATTGTGTAACATCTGTGGACTTGCAAGATGATGCTCAGCGCGTGGTGATCCCTGTCTCCAGATCCGCAACATATAGGCTTTGCTGACATATATGGATGTGTTGTTTGTGATATGGGATTCACAAACATCATGTGTGTTGGACAGGCGTCTGTTTCACATTCACAGTCTTATTTCAAACCAAGCAATGCCTGGGGACAGCAGAAACATGCATTGGGGAGATGTCATAGGTCTTCAAGTTCAGAATCTGCCAATTTTGTCTTGATGCTTGGTCAGCTCAAAAGCATGGCATTTGGCACCGTTCAGCAGAGCAGACCGCATAAGTGACAGGATGTCACCTGTGCACTAAGCTGCACATGTCCCGCTGCTTGTAGCAGCTGGTCCAGGCTGAGAGGCTGCAGGTTGGGCTTCACCCCCAGCAGAAACTGTCTCAACCGCCTACTCTTCTCTTCATCTGACAGCAGGCGAAAGGCAGGATCAAGCGGCGAGGTAGCAGGCGGCTGCAACCGACTAGGCTGAGACCCTGCCTGCTGTGCCTGACTGGACTGAGGAGCCACATGTTGCTGTGCCGTATTCATAGACATCTGACTGGACAGCTGCTGGAAGGGTTGACTGGACATGACAAGCTGCTGTTGGGAGAGGGAGGGGGAGCAAGGAAGGGAAGGGGACCTGGGTAAGGAGGCTGTCCTGAGGGCGGCCTGTTGCTGGTGCAGTGCCATTAGCAAGGGGGTGCCTGCCTTGTGAGACCCACCTGCACATTGCACAATGTGACATTGCAATGCCGTGAGCAGCTTGTCTCTCAGCATATATCATGCTTCAGTATGTGCTTTGTGCTGCACACCTGCAATCCATCAACCCGCAATGATGGTAAACTGTAGCTGATGACAATACAACTTTGCCATGGCAGAAGCAGCACATGTGAACATACTGGCTGCAAAGTCAAATGCCATACAAAAGCAGCCAGGACAGTGAACCACAATTCTGAGCAGCTGTGCGTGCCTCGTACCAGACGGCAGGCTCATTTGGCCCTGAAACTGGGCAATTGGCTGAGACTGAGCGTGCTGAGCAGCACTGGCAAAAACAGCTGCTGGGCGTGGTTGCTGTCCTGCTGCCCCCTGTGAGCCTTGCCGTGAAAGGGCAGACTGAACCTGCTGCTGTGCAGTCAGCTGCCGTTGCTGCTGCTGCTGGAGCAGCTGCTGCTGCATGTTGTGCTGCTGCATGTTGTGCTGCTGCTGTAGCTGTTGCTGACGCAACCCCTGTTGCTGCTGCTGCAGTCTCATGCGTTGCTGCTGCAGCTGCAGAGCACTGCTTGCAGAGGCTTGGGCGCGTGCAGCCTGCAGCTGCTGTTGCTGCAGCTGAGCAGTCTGGTGCTGCTGGCGCAGCAATGAGGTATGATGCTGTCGCTGCTGTTGCTGCAGCACCAGTTGCTGCTGCTGTTGCCTTTGAGCCTCTGCCAGCTGCTGCTGCTGGATCAGGCGCTGCTGCTGGCGGAACTGTGACATTTGCACAGCCTGCTGTTGCCAGGGACTGGCACCAGAGGCAGAAGAAGAATCGGCCCCTGTCTGAACAACAGAGGTAACTCCAGGAGCGGAGGTGATCACGACTCCCCCAGTTGGCCGCGTGATGACTGCCTGCTGGCCAAGCATGACAGGACCAGATACACTTGACAGCAGCTTGGTGGAAGGGGCGCTGAGGGTGACCCTGGTCTGAGGCTGTGCTGGGGCTGGGGCAGTTTGATGCGTCTGCTTGAGGGCAGTGCATAAGGTGGAGGTGCGGCCCATCAGCCAATTGGTCATCTTGTTGAGCGCAACACGGTCTGACTGGGATGCGCGGCTAGCATTGGCAGCAGCAACAGCGAGCGTGCCTGTCTTGCCTGCCTGCCCAGCAGGCACATCAGCAGCTACGGTTCCGTTTTGGTACTTGGCTCGGCATGCTGAACAGCCCTTGATGGCCCAGCGGCATTTGGGGCAGCCTAAGCCAACCTGTGGCTTTGCCTGATGGCTGCTGCCTGCTTCACCAGTGCTGGTCGCTGTGGCAGTGCCTACAGCGCCTGCTTGATCAGCTTCTGGCTGCACTGCAGCAGTGCCAGCAGCACTTGTCGTTTGCTGCGCTGACTGCTGAGCCATGCTGACGCCACTCTCATACGCAGGCTGCGCTACAGCAGCTGGGGCAGACACTGGTGCTGAGTCTGAGGCAGGCATGACATCCTCAAGCTTAGCAGAAGGCTCAGCATGCAAACTGGGTGCTTCCTCCTTCACAGCAGGTGCATTGTCCAGCTCATGTTTGGGCTCAATTGCAGACCCAGACGCTGACTCACTCTTGACCCCCAACACCTGCGCTGCTAAGGCTTGCTGCGGCTGGCTGTCATTGCCAACAATCTTGGTGTCTATGATTTTGGGCGTTAACTCTTCTGTAGAGGGAAGCTGTGGATGCTGCTTGCCATCATTACTGTCAGCCTTCATTACCCTGTCGGCAGACTCGGACCTGGGCTCCTGGTCTTTCAGCTGATCCCCACTTGCAGCCTGCATTGCCGAACCCTCCTTCCCAGCTGCTGCTACTGATGTGGAGGCAGCCTCTGCTGAGCCGGACGCTTTGAGGGCTTCAGCAGAGATTGCCTGACTGCCTGCTGCAGGCGTGCCTTGATCAGCAGCAGCGTCTGCGGTCAAGTCAATGGCTTGCTGATGGCCAGCTGCCAGTGCCTTGTCATTCTCAGCTGGCAAAGCAGCAGAGGTGTCATTTTCAGATGGCAAAGCAGCAGAGGTGGCAGCAGGACCTTCAGCAAAGCCTTGAGCTGGCGTAGTGGCAATGGAGGGGTTGTTGGTGCCTGCTGCTGGGGGTGGTGGCTGCATAGGAGGCATGAATAGCTCCTGTCTGAGGACAGGCTCAATGCCTAGCAAGCTGTCCTTCAAAATGATCTGCCACTGAGCCCAGCCGTGCTTCAACACTCCATACAGCAGCTTCTTGTCATGCTCAGCTTGCCAGAACTGCACACATGAACCACCAGTGAGCTGCATGGCGTCAGAGAGGCAGCCATGACCATGGGTCCTTGGTGTGCATAGCTGATGACAGGCACTGTTCAAAGGGACCTTGGAAAATGTGATGCTAATAGTTGCCAGAACTGCAATCAACTTTGACTGCTGAGTTTGTCATGCTATATGTACCTTGAAGGGGCGCAGGGTGGGGGCATGCAATGGCCCCAGGCTGAAAGCAGGGTCAGGGTCTGCCATCTGTTTCAGCAGTGTGTGCCGTATCAAATGCAGAGTCCCTAAACGGTCCAGTACCTGCACACTCAGCTAACGTTAGTATCCCTCTGCACAACACACTCTGTCCTAGATGCTGTACTGCTGAAGTGCGTTTCAATTAACAAAATTCTGGAAGAAATGCTGAGCTACAGAGGGATACGTTGACAACCAAGTTGGAAGTATGCTTGGTGTCTGAGAACACAAACTCCATTCTGTAGGAAAGCTTGATTAGCAGACCAACTAGCTTAGCTCATAGGCTCCATAAACACACTATTGGATGGACGTTTGTTGCATGACCAAATCATTGGATGACTTGTTGTGCATGCTACCTTGTTGAGCTCGTAGCTCTGCAGGATCTCCTTCTTCAGAATGCCATCTGCAAAGAAGGGCTTGCCATTGGCTGCTTCTGACAGCTGAGCCATGACCAGCTCGGCGTATCTGCAGGTGTGCTCCAAGGTCAGAGGGGGCCACCTGCCTGTCATGTGACGGTGAATATGGCTCCAGTCGAATTTGCCTCCTGTCAGCTGCTGCCCCAGCCCAAATTGCATCAGCACCTGCACCAACGCCTTCAGCACCTCCAAAACATGCCTAGCGTGTCTGCTGACTGAGTATCAGCAAGCATAGGCAGGGCAAGCAGGCGGCACGGATGACCAGCGTGTGGCAAGCAATGTAGCACTGCTGCGTGTCACTTGGGTGTGAAAGCAGAGGCGCTTGGCTGCAGGCAGAGACAGCATGAAATGTTGGGTAAGACAGGCGAACAATTGCAGCACAGGGGCGTGTACCTTCATGAACAAGGCTCGCTGTGCGTTGCTGAAGCCCAGGACCCTGTAGTTGGAGTTGAACCCACTTGTGAAAGGGTGCCCACCCCCTAAGCTGGCCTGCCGCTGCTGTGCCACTGCCTGAATCTGTTTTGACTCTGCCTCTGTCAGGGTGTAGTTATCACTCTTGAGCTTCTGCAGCATATGCGCCATAGCTTAGGGACATGCATTTCATTGATACTGCCACAGCCAAGCATGCAATGCAGCACAGCAACTCAGCTGATTCCGCCTGTGCAGTTTATGACTGGAACAAGGCTAGGCAAAGATGCAAAGCTTCAACAGAGGTGAGGTAGGGATGGCCATCTTACTGCATGAAACACTGTGCTGCAAAGCTTGCTTGGCCAGTTTGATTTGGAGACAAAGCGTTGCTCTAACCTTCAATGCAGGCTTGTCAATGCCCGCTTCATCGCCAGACTCCTGCTCGGAGTCTTCACTCTGAGCAGAGTAGTCGCTCACATCATCTCTGCCCTTGGCATTCTTCTCATCATAGTTCACCTGCAACACAGCCCAAAAATTTAGAGCAGATATTTGACAACAGACTGCACAGCAGAGAGGCTCATCTGCAGGCGCAGCACACATGCTTCACCTAGTATACTCAATACATGTCGCAACACAATGTTCTCTGGATGCATCCTGCATCAGGCATAAGTCAAAAAGCTGAGTGAGAGGTGCACACATGGCTTTGAGCAGCATGCCAATTGCCAGCACATGGGCTGATGACGTAGATTTCTGGCTGGTTCCAAGTAAGGTGGTAGCTGACCTTGCGTCTTTCACGCTTGCCCTTGCCAAGAGCAGCCTGTTGGATTTGCTGCAGGTCCTGGTAGCCATTCTTCAGCAGCTCATCCCAAAAGGCTACTGCAGGCTGCTGTGGTCCTGACGCCTGCCCTTCCAAGAGGGCGGCCTCTTCATCCACTGCCTTCTCACCTACAGGCAGTATGCACACACCTCACACCTCACAAAAAGGCACTATGCCGTAAAGATCGCACAGCCCCTCATGCAGCTTATACTGGATGCGGTCCTACCGTGTGCATCTGTCTTCTGGCATGTGGAGAATCCAGCAGTGACAACCAGATCCCAAACAAGTGTCTGCGCAGTGATGCCTGCTTTCTGTGCTGTAATATGAGTTGGTGATAAGGTCAAAGTGTTGCTGACAGCATGGAGCTCAAGAGCAATCAGTGCAGTACAATCTGCTGTGAGGTTCACCTTTGTCAGGAGAGTCTATGATCTCAAAGTTGGCCACCTTGAAGCCCTTCACAAAGTCGTCCTCCTTCTCATCACTCTTGTCTTCATCTGCATTTGCCAGATCAGACCTGCAGCCAACACAGCGTGTTAAACTTGATCATGTTTACTTGCTGGCATGCAGTGAACTTGACATTGAAATGGCAAAGAACAAGCATAAGTAGAATTGACCAGGACAAAAAGCTGAATGTTTTCCACAGTCCATAGTTCATAACCTTTGCAGGGTACGACAGGGCCGTACCTGTGACAAATGTGCTTCTTGATGCATCAGAAATTGCTGTCCACTTGTCAAATTGCTTGTCAGATGCTTGCAGGTAGGCTCCATGGCAGATGGAGGGGCACAGTCAACCAGCAGAACAGACCTGGCCAAGCACAGAACCACAATCTTGCAGCACACCTGTCAAGGAGGCGCTCAATGGCAGCATTGTCATAAACAATACGCTGGCCAGCTTGGCCGCCAGTCCTGCCTTCTGCCTGCTCACGCTCGCTCAGCCGGATGAGCTTGTCTGCCTTGTCTACACTGGCCTTGCTGGCCAGGCCTGCACTGCCTTCTGCCTCATCGCCTCCCTCTTTTATCTCTGCAGTACAGAGATGGAGATGGGATGGCCACAGCAAAAGTTGCTCTTTGTTCAGCATCACAGTGCAACCAGACAAGATGTCCAACACGTCAGCCTCTTCACAAGTCAGTGCGATCACAGCATGCATTGAGCAGGGGAGCAGAAAGCACACCTTGCTTGGTTCAACAGGCAAGCTGGCCTGTAGCGCCAAGCAAGGTGTGTTTTGTGCTCCTCTGCTGCACTGCAGTTGAATACCATAGTCTATGGCCCTAGGCTGCGCCATGTTGTTATCAGCGAGCAGGGACTGTTATGACATAGTGCAAGAGTGATTGGTAATGGTGATCACCTGTGGCAGCATCTTGCTGTGCTTTCTGACTGGCAGCTACTGCATCTGCAAACAGCTCAGCAGCTCCGTATCTCAAAATATCATCCAGCTCGTCCTACAGTGCACACGATCATTATACAACATCTGTAGCAACACAGCCAGAAGTGTTTGCTGGCATAGACAAACAGTTCTTTCTAAGAGTGAGCGTAACTGAGCCACGGCTGTGTACACCATCATTGTCAACAAAACACAATCATGACCAGCAGAAACACCTGCCTGCTGAACACCAGATGGACTATCAGTCAAGTGACAAAGCAGGCTAGCAAACGCACTGCACCTTTGGGGGCAAGGCTGACAATCACCTGCTTGAGATCTGCTGCTGTGTTCATCTTGTGCACGACCAGGTGCTCTAGCATCATCTTCTTCTTGGTCTGCTGCATCATACGCTCCTCAATAGTCAGCCTGGTCACTAGCCTGCAGACACCAGATCTCTCCATGTCATCTTTTGAATATGACATGTGGGCCCTTGTGTTCCCACGCACAGGCTGTTCAAATGCCTGGAACATGATGCAGACAAGCCCAGGCTGTCCACATGCCAGGAACATGGTGCAGACACGTAAGGGGTCATGTGCACAGCAACATGTGGTGCAGCCCACCTGTAGATCATGACGGGCTTGAGCTGACCCAGCCTGTGTGCTCTAGCCTGTGCTTGCAGATCATTGTGTGGGTTCCAGTCGCTGTCATAGATGATGACAGTGTCAGCGCTTGCCAGATTGATGCCCAGCCCTCCTGCCTTTGTGGACAGCAGGAACACAAAGTTGTCAGCCGGCCGCCGGTTGAATTGGTCGATGCGTGACTGCCTGTCTGCGCCGCCAACGCTGCCGTCAATGCGCTGGTAGCCCCATTGCCGAGCTGCTAGCCACTCCTCCAGAAGGTCCAGCAGAGTGGTGAACTGGCTGTAGATGAGTACTCTGTGACCCCTCTCCTTCATGCGTTCCAGCATGCTATCTAAGAGGGCTAGCTTGCCGCTAGCCTGCACCAGTTGTTGCAGGAACTGCTTGGGATCCCGAGTCATAGGCCACTCCTGTTCGTCGATCAGGAAGGGGTGGTTGCAGCACTTGCGCAGCTCCATCATGACAGACTTGAGCCTGCCAGTCTGCTTGCCTACATGTTCAGGAGCACCCATCAGTTGATGTTTGCTTGCAATGCGCATACAGCTTGACAGAGACATGCTGTGCTGTGACAGTATAGGTTGTTGTTGTCTGCAGCCACTTTCTGCAAGGGCTCAAGCAGGATTGGTGCTGATGTGGCCCAAAGGCAAAATTTCTTTTTGGCTTGAAAGTGAGCATGATGGCAAAGGTCTGGACGCATGGGTCACAGAGCCAGATCGGGAATGGTTACGGTGACTCAGCAAAGTCACCATTGGTGAGGTTGGGGAAGTTTTTGGTGAGGATGCCTCTATACCAGTCCTTCTGCAGAGGAGACAGCTCCACCCGTACAATCTGTTCCTTCTTGGGTGGCAGCTGCTTCAGCACATCCTTCTTCAGCCGCCGCAGCAGGTGAGGGGACAGCAGCTCATGCAGCTTTGCTATCTACATGCACGCACACAAGCACCATCACTCAACACCCTGCCTCAAGGTGGCTCTAGACAATGTCCAACGCTTGTGGTTGCCGTACAGCTACCATATGGCGAGCAGAAGAGACTGTATATTGCGCTCATTCGTGATAGCACTGCCATCAGAGACCTGTTGCTGGCCAACATGACCACACAGACAAGCGCACACCAAGCAGTAGCAAAGCAAAGGTGGTGAGCAGCAATTTTGTAAGGAAGGCATACCTGGTCCCCATGGCTGAGGTCTGAGAAGTCTGCCTCAAAGTCCTCCAGGCTTTGGAACTTGCTGGCATCCAGGAAGTGCAGCAACATCCACAGCTCTGATAAGTTGTTTTGCAGGGGCGTTCCTGTCAGTAATGTGCGCTGCCTAGTCTTGAAGTTGTGCAACTGCTGAAACAGCTTACTCTGCTGATTTTTCAACCTGTGCATAATCAGCTGAAGGTCAGATTTGCTCTGATGCTGAGAGCAAGATCCAACAGTCGATGTGACGTACACGAGCTTTGCATTGAGCAAGGTTGTCCAGTGCCATCTTGCACATGTACCTCAGCATATACAGACATGATGCCATTGGTGATGAGCTAGTTGAGCAGCAAGCATCGTTACTCAAATGAGCTACTTGATTTTGCTTGGCCCATCAGCAATACAGCAGCAAAAGGAAGACAGAGCCCAAATGGCAAAGCAGAGCCAGAAGGGAAATAGGTCACACCTGTGACCTTCATCCACAATCAGGGTCTCATACTCCAGGCTGCGTAGAGTGCTGATCTCAGAGCCAACCATCTCATAAGTGGTCAGCAGCACATGAAACTTCACACGCCCCTACACACACTCACACAACCCTCTTGTGCTGACTCAGCATCTCTGATTGCTGTACATGAGAGTTGTGTGGTGCGAACAGAAGAACTGACACTGCTTCAATGACATACACAGCAAGCAGTGGCCTGTCAAGAAGGTTCCCTCTGAGCAAGACCATGAGCTATTGACGCAATTTGAGCTCATTAAAGCCCTGACTGCAGTACACACAGCTGCAGGATCGGCTGCTGTGTACACTGACCTGCAACTCAGCATGTCTGCTGTGTGCTTTTGTCTTCCCTTTGACTTGACTTGGATCAGCGTACAGCTCGTGTGTTTTGATCACAGTTCTGCCCGCGTGGTTGCCAATGAACGGGACCACATTCAGCTGCGGTGCCCACAGGGCAAATTCACGCTCCCAATTGGGAAATGTGGACAGTGGTACAACCACCAGATGTGGTTTCTGGACCTGCTCTTCCTCCCTGTACACATTCACACCACACATAGTTGAAGCAACATGGACCAGGAGCAGCACTTCTTTTGGGATGCGCCATGCTGTACTGTTCACCTCTTGTCAGAAGCTCTGGAAATGGCTGTTTGGTCTAGCAAGCAATTCCCAGGAGCGGACACAAGCCAACAGACCGGTCCCTATGAAACAACGTGTGCATACAATATCTACAAAGCATAGGCGGTTGCCAGGCCAAATGACATAGATGTGGTGCGCATGCAAGCTTTGCAAGTGCCGTTTACCAGCCATTTACCATTTACCATGCCATTTACAAGCAGCAGGTCCCTTGTGTGACAAGTAGAAGGTGCAGCGAAGGGTGTGAGCCCTACTTGAGGGCGGCCAGGAAGGCAATAGACTGGATGGTCTTGCCAAGGCCCATCTCATCAGCAAGGATGACGTGTTTGCGCTGTTCCCAAGCGAAGTAGAGCCAGTTGAGGCCCTCCAGCTGGTAAGGGTGGAGGCTGCCCCCGCCTGCTAGGAAGCCTGGACTCTCACCATACTTGCGCCTGCCCACCTTGCGCCCTGCAGCTGACCTCCTGCTGTCTGCTTGGGACGTGCTTGCCTGCACGTGCATGTAGCCATGACCTGCTACAAAACATTGAGAAACACAACAGGGAGAAAGACAAGGAGCTGACAAAAGTTCATGTACTGGAAGAAGCCAGAAGCAATAATTGATGCATGCAACCCATATCATGCTGCATTTTCAAGCAGTGCATTGCTCTGTATGCACAGCTACAGGCAATCATGAAATGCGACACAAGCACAGCAAATGGCAATATGATTATTGCAGCGCAAAGTTTGAGAAGAAACGTCTGCTCGAATGCAACCGCACCTGGGCATGTGACCTTTTTCTGTGATCCAGCTCATTTGCAATAGGGTGCTGGTCTTGAAAGCGAGCCAGCTCTGCTGTGAACTTTGGCAGAAGATCAGCAGGACTTTCCCAGGTGGACTCATCATAGCCAAGACCCTTCCACTTCACTAAATACTGCACCTTGCCTGCACATTGTCTCACAGTCTGCTGGCGCATAGCAAAATTCCACATGATTGTGCACAGTACAGGTTCAGCACAACAGGCTGCACTGTGGCAACAGTGAACACAATGCAGTACAAATGCTGGCAGTCTGTTGCTGATCATGTAGTGGAAGAGCATAAATCAGCAGCAAAACTGACACAGCTGTGTCACAAGCCAGCTGCACCAAGGCCCTCCAAATGTCTGACTCATGCAGTGTGCATGACATACATTTAAAGTGGTGCTATGCCAGTCCTTCTCACCTTTCTTCTCCTGCTGTGAAATGACTCTGTCTACAAGCACCCACAATGGGTCCATTCCATTCACCATGTCACCAACCTCCTGGTCTTCCAGCTTCCCAGAAGTTGCTACCTGAGCACAGCATCCCATTAACATGGCCGCACAGACAGACATTGCAGGTTCAGCATCAACTCTGCCTGCAGCCCTGCTTCAGACGCATGTTTGGTCAGCACAAGAAGTTTCTGGCGCTTATGACTCATGATGTCACACCTGACATGGTGCCTGGAGTATGTTGGACAGGGAGACTACCTGAGGCATGCCATACACACTCCTCTGATAGTACTTGAACCTCATATTCAGGCCGGCTGAGTACTTGGCAACCTTTACCACATCATCATGCTTCACCCATGAGCAATGTATGAATGATTTGCCCTTCCACTTGACAAAGTACTCCTTGACGCTTGTCAACCCTTTGCCCTTGGCTTTACTGTCTTGCTCTGGTGCTCTCATCTGCTTCTGTCCTGCAGCAGCTGACGCCGATGATGTCCTAGCTGACAGCTGCTGTGCCTCAGGGGCCTTTGTAAGGTCTGCTGATGCCCCAGAACTCCGTGCATTGTCCATTGATGACTTTGATGCATCCTTCCTGCCCTGATCTGCATTTTGCTGTGCACCAGACATCTGCCCAGGCGAGCTGGTTTCCAGTTCTGAAGGGGTTGCCCTCCTATGTGCATCAGAGTTGGCTGACTGTGACTGATTGGCAGACTGCGAATGGCTGGCCGACTGTGACTGGGCATGGTCTGTTGAGTTTGATGTGTGCAGCTGCTGCACCGATGCCATCTTTGGCTTCTTGCCAGCCATTGGCATGTTGCCAGATGTGGCTTTGCGCTTCTTGCTTTGTGCAGCTGAGTCTGCTGCTGCTTGCTGTGTGATTGCGACTTCAGCCCTTTCAACTTCCAAATCCTGCAGTTTAGCCGTCTTGAGCTGCGATCATACATGCAGCTGGTGCTTTGATCTCAAACACACATCGAAGACAAGATAACAGCTGCACTGCAGCTACTGTCAAAGTGTGCATGCCAGCTGGGCAAAATGTCTTGGCAGACATGCAAGCTATGCATCTCTGTCAGTTGCATGTCATGATGCAATCATTCAACCAGCAAAGAAGATTTGGTGCAAGAGAGGCTGCAGCAACAATATGTGAAAGCTGCGCAACTTGCTGTCAGGTACAGATTGATATAACGGCATCATGTGTCTTTACAATGCAATGTTGTGTGCTCACTGATCAATAATGTAACAGAAGAGCATACCACCAGTCGCGTCCTGAATGCCAAAAACTTCTCAACATCTTCAAGGCACAGAATCTGCTGGCAATGAATACAGAACCAATCTCCAGAAGGAATAGCTTTGAGTGGAGGCTTCAAGCAGTAAAGGTGGTAAACCCGTGGACACAGCTCACAGCACAAGAGCTTGTCGGAGTCTTTCTTTGAGTTACATGAGCTGCAGCACTCATCATTCTGCAAAGCAGTCCATGCGTGGGACTTATGAACTGAGCCTAGCAACGCTACAGCAGCATGGTTGTGAACACGACAACCAGCATATGCTGCAGGTTGTCAGGACAGACTGGAGGCAGAGCAAGCACCAAAGCATCATGTGAGCTCAAGATTGGCGTACATTGTCTTGGACTTGATAGTCTGTATCCTCCTCCTGTGAGGTCGATCCCGACAAACTGTCTTCAGCTGATTGTTCGCTGTACTGACCGGAATTGTCAGTCCCACTTGAGCTTTTCGGAGGGCCAGTAGCTTTGACACGCAGCCGTGGCTCAGAGTCCTCATCCTGCGCGTTTGTAGTCGTCACGAAACTTGGTGGTATGCATAGTGCGTGCAGATGTCGCTATGTGGGCAAGATCATACCTGAGACGCCTCTTCTGAAGAGCTGGCGTCGCCAGATTCATCCGTGCCGTTCCCCTCGGCGAGGCTGCCGTACAGCGAACGACGCGACCGGGCAGGTCGCATGGGTCAATTGCTCCGACAGCTGCGTCAACTTGACCTCAGAATACTGACTCAGAGAATGCTTGCTGAGCCGGTTCTGCTAAACCTGGGGTTTGGCCCAAATTGCAAGGCGTCTTAAGTACTAGGCAATCCATTCGCCAAATTTACAAAGCATTTAGCTTCCTTGTATACAACACGTGCGTAAAGTACAGACGATACAAGTGTTAAAGCTGTCAGCATTAAATTTGTCAAATTTGTCTGCAACCCTCACTGCAGCAAACTCACATACAAAGTCATGAGCAATTGCAAGTGATTTTGACCTCTACTCAAACACAACAAGCCATGGAGTCAATTGTTACTTTACCAGTTTTAGGCATATTTTAGTGCAAGATTGTCAGGTGCACAGTAGGTCAAATGCCTGTGAGGCGAATGCAGGAGACCTTGCTAGCAGCGCAGCACTTATAATTTGCTGAGATGCTGCATCAGACGACTCGACCATATCCTGCTGATATGCTGTGACGTCATGTCAATTTGAGTACATGCATGCAATATTGACTCCTGAGTTGGTATCACATTCAATATGCCCTTTGATATGCACTATCTGCTAATGATTTACCTGTGGCTTCTGCTTTCTATGCTTGGTGCTCTGTTATGCAGTGCAACTTCGACGATTTGTCGTAAATTGTAAACGCTGTCAGACCTCACTATGAGCTCTGCCAACTGCAATGATTGCATGCTTGGGGACCATTCAAGCTCTCAAGCAGCGTGATTCATGTACAAGCTGGCAGCTTGTTAATTTGAAGACGGGAAAAATCTACAAATACATAAGAACATATAAATGACATCAGACATGTCGTACGCATTGTGACTGAAATGGCATTAGACACACAAGGAAAGCCTCAGAAGAAGTGGATCAACAGGATGCACAGCTTGTGAATTTATTGAAGCATGCACAAAGTCACAGGAAGCTTTTGCTTCCTTAGCCAAATGCACAATGCACAAAGAGCAGTCAAACAAGCTGCTGACGGAGCAGATAGCGCCGGGGCCTAGACAGTGCACGGGCATAGCCTTCACTTTCACTTTGCTCTTCATGAAAACCGCAGCGGTTACAATATAGATGCATAGCCGCCTGATTGTCATGAGCTACATGCACGTACAGGTATTCAACACCTGCAGGCAGCACATCTAGCTTGCAGCACTGTGCTCCACCTGATGAGCATTTCTGCAGCATCTCAAAGCCAGCCCAACTTACCTTGCTGGATGGCATCTTCAGCAGCAACTTGTATCATCTTAGCCGCAACTCCCTGTAGAGGACAGCACGTAAGTGAAGGCTGCAACATGCCCATTCACACTGCCAAGACATACCTCATATCTGCTGCAAGAACACAAAAATCGTTAAGTTGCTTACCTGCCTCTGTATCGCTTTTGCAGTACAGACATTTGAAAGATATGCCCTCTGCAGCCTTGAAGATTGCTTTGGTAGATGCCCGATCAGCTCCTCTGATGGCAGTTTCAGCCCTACAGAGGTACCATGACTCGCATCTTGCTTGATCAGAGAGTGACCCAGTCATCAGACATGGTCTTGAGCCCAACACCACAGATGACATGTCATGTCAGAGTCAAGCAGTGAGCATAGCACACCTTGGTTCAAATCAAGAGTTCCAACAACCTGCTGAGATCTTGCACTGTCTTGCACTGGCAATCTAGTGGACGGCTCCAGGTACCCTGCATCAGCTGTGGTACTGGAACCGCTTTCATCACTATCCACAGTGGCAATGTAACAAGACACTGCCAAGTCCTGGCAGCATGTGCAGCATGACCTTAATCATGCACAAACACTGTCTTGACTGCAAAGCTCTAACGTGTGCGTCCAGAGCCTGGCAGCCAGAGACGCACTGTCCAGAGCACTGCTCACTGTGCAGCTTGGCATGCATTACCTTGTAGTCGGTGTCCTTTCCTGACACTTTGGCTTCAATCGCTGCCCATTCTGCATCTCCTTTCATGCGCTGATGGATCTGCAAAGCCAGCCAGGACATTGGCAAGTGGGGTCAAAATCCAACGTCCAGATTTTTAGCAAAGCAGGCCAGAGGTGCTTTTGGCAGAAGCCACCCACCCTGGCGGCATACTGGGACCTATCAGGAGAATATTTGTAGAAGCTTGCTGCTCTCAGAAAGGCAGCAGCTCGGAAGTCAGCTGTTTCGGTTGCTCTTCGAATTTGAACATGAGCGAATGCCTGTGAGACCAGCTTAGACGTCACATGTCACATGAAAAGTTCGACGTTCAAAGTGGCAGCAAAAGTTACCTGGCATCGGGTTGGATCGCTCACTTTACCTTGTCGGCCAGGTACGACTTCCACGCAGGGCAAACAATGCTTGACTGCCATAGCTTTCGACGATTATGTTATCAGCTTTGATCCATGAAATTAGATAAGGCGGGACAAGCTCGACAGCTGCCTGCAGTGTTTGCCGACACAACTGAGCGACCTCAAGGCGTGCCACGATAAGTGCAAGAATGGTCAGGTCGACGCTGCAAGACAATCAGCACTGCGCGACTTTGCTTTCGGGTCGTTCAGCGGCTGTGCTTGGCGATTCATTTGATCACGCTGCGCTCTGCTGTGACTAATAGAGCAGGTCAGTCAATTGCTGTTTGTTTGTTGGCAGCTGCCCAACGAGCTTCGACGATCCCTACTTGCGCACGGCCAGAATGCTGTGCCCCACGCAGATGTTACAAACTGCACAGTGGGCCTCAGAGCTACCTTGCAGCAGAGCAAACGACAGAATGCCTTGTCAACCTTCCAGCAGCGGCAGAAAAGTTGCCTCAACGTCAAAGTGCAGAGCTGCACAATCTCCTACAGAAGCAACTCCGGTTGCCCCTTCCGGCAAGAACTTCATCAGGTCTCACCTGCTGAACATGGAGCCATACACTCCCATCCTACCATTTGAAATTCTGTCCAAGCAGATGGGAATGGACCCGCACGACATAGTAAAGCTAGACGCGAATGAGAACCCGTATGGTCCACCTCCAGAGGTTCGTGAGGCACTGGGCAACATGCAGTTTCCCAACATCTACCCAGATCCTGAAACCAGACGCTTACGAGCAACACTGTCCCAGCTGAATGACATCCCCATGGAGAATCTACTGGTAGGTCAATCCCTAGTTTAACTGCAATGCTATGCTGCTTGCCTGGCTTGTGCGTTAGTCAGCTTTTAGGTGATACGCTGATTTGTTCATATAGTACATGATGTAATCATGCAGGACTTGCCTGATCAAACTTGAAAATGTTTGAGGTAATGGGAGCAAGAAGTATTGGTCTTGAGTGCAGGTGGGCTGTGGCGCAGATGAGTTGATAGACTTGCTCATGCGTTGTGTGCTTAATCCTGGTGATAGCATAATAGATTGTCCGCCCACCTTCACAATGTACAAGTTTGACGCTGCTGTCAATGATGCGAAAGTAATCACAGTGCTGAGAAACGGTGACTTCAGCATTGATGTGCAAGGTAAGCTGAAGCCCTCCATCAATACCTATCACTTGCATGAGGGCTGATGTAACCAAGCATTGACATGCCTGTCTGCATTGCAGGCATAACAGCAGCAGTCCAGCAGCACAGCCCCAAGATTGTCTTTTTGACATCTCCAAACAATCCAGATGGCAGTCTTATACAAGAGGCAGAGCTCAAAGCTATTTTGCAGCTACCAGTCCTGGTGGTGTTGGATGAGGCTTACATCGAGTTTGCCAATGAACCATCCAGGATCAAATGGGTCCAGGATTATGACAATCTTGTGGTTCTCAGAACTTTCAGCAAGAGTGCAGCTCTGGCAGGCATCCGCGTTGGGTTTGGCGGCTTTCCCTTAGGCATGATAGACTTCTTGTGGAGAGCAAAGCAACCGTACAATGTGTCTGCTGCTTCAGAGGTAGCAGCATGTGCTGCTCTTAGTAACATGGATTACCTGCTGGTAAGCTCAGCATAAGCAACACCATATGAAAACTTTGCGCATTCATGTTTGGTGCGACGTCAAGATGTCTCATACATACAGCATGGCAGAGCTTCTGCTGCTGCACTGTGCATTGTGGATCACTGCTGTGCTGTCAAGCCCTGTGCTGCCAGAAACATACAAAGATGATGTGCCTATGCAGGATGTGCGGGAGAAGCTTGTGAATGAAAGACAACGCATGATGACAGATTTATCAAGCATTTCATTTCTGCAACCTTTCCCATCCTGTGCTAATTTCATACTGTGCAATGTGACCAATGGTTATGATGCCAAAGCAGTCAAGGTGGGCCTGGCAAAGCAAGGCATCATGGTCCGCCACTATGCCCAACGCCATTTGGCTGGCTTCATCAGAATCTCAGTTGGGAAACCTGAGCAAACAGACAAGCTTCTGTCAGCTCTCAGGCAGCTGTGACCGTTGCCTAAAGACGCCTTTTACTTGATTGCTGCATTTTGAGACAGCTCAGGCGCTGCTGGCTGGCAGCCCTAGATGCAGTCAAACCATGGATTCTCGGGGCTCACTTTGTGTGCCTTTTTGACCACGTGCATTACCTTGATCCTTAATGCTTTAAGACCTCATGTTAACGGTTGCATGCATCATCATGGTGTCTCGAAGACAAATATGGCACAGCACAGCACTGCTTGGCTGCTAGCTTCATATGCTGTACAAGGCTGTGCTTGACATTGCTGCCGGTTGCTTGCTTAAGGCATGAGATGCAATGAAAGCTCTTTGCTTTGTTAACATCAGCTTGCAGCATGATGTGGGTAGAGTGACTTGCGAACATACAGCAAAGCAGAATCAGCAATGGTTCAACAGAAAGTTGTTGAATACAAGACAGACTTGTAGCACACAGCATGAAACAATTTGAGCTGTGGAATCTCACGTTTGAAGCAATAGTAACATGCTGGAGACAGACTAAGAGGCATGAAAAGCTGCATGGCCATAGTGCCTGTATGAGAGGCATGTGGCATGCCTGAAGTTGTCATGGTATGTACAACACTTGCAAAAGCAATCAGGTTCATAAATCTTAGACCAAAACACATTTGGTTGCATCCACCAATCAAACAGTGCAAATTGGCAATGCTGCAGTTCAGGTGTGCAAAATGTGTGCTGTTTGTCATGAGTAAGCGTCAGGAGCATCAGGCATGCTGGTGTGCAGACGGCTATGGTAAACTACACTAGCTCTATTGTGGCCATTTCTGCTGCATCGCCCCGCCTCAACTGTGCTTCTGTAGTGATACGGGTGTATCCTCCTGGGCGGTCACTGTACCTTTGGGGTACTTCAGCAAAGAGAGAAGTGACTATGGCTTTGTCATATATATACGCAAGTGCCTGCAGAGAGAGAGCGCTGTTGTTGGCAGAAGTTGCTGTCTGCACTCGTAGGCAGCATTGCCACAGCAGTTGGCAAGATCACAGAGCACACAATCACATGCTTACCTGCCGCCGTGCATGCAAGGTACCATTCTTTGCCAGTGTGATCATTTTGTCAACAGGTTTTCGCATTGCCTTAGCCTTGACCTACACAGACAACAAGCAAAACGTATTGCAAGCGCAGTTTGCCGTTGTAATGCCTCACAAAAGAACAGTAAGAAAGGAGCTCGTAAGTAAATTGTTGTCTGGTTTCCTGACAAGGATACCTTGGTTGTTTTGATCTTGCCGTGACGCAAAAGCTCTGTGGTCAAAGCCCTCAGCAACGCCTTGCGTTGATCGGCAGGTCGTCCCAGCTTTG
>JAABUK010001174.1_pt1 | contig 50913 bp, 66 predicted proteins | sample 5559141 | NCBI WGS metagenome assembly JAABUK01 (sample SAMN10711869, study PRJNA513367) | rock metagenome | isolation source: Antarctica rocks | place: Antarctica: Victoria Land, Pudding Butte nord | collected 2016-01-03 | reverse complement strand
AAATACCTCAGCGCGGACAACAAAGCTGCGGCGGGCGGCCACAGGTGCTGAAGGAGCACGGAAGCTCCTGATGGAGGATGGTCGTGCAACACGGCTCTGCACGGCCACAGGCCTGGTCATCAATGCGGATGTCTGCATATTGAAGATTTGTTGGAAAACGTCACAAGTATCTCGTTGAATGTGTGTTTGAGCTGTGTGTTCAAGCAGATAAGTCAGGCAATCTACTTGTATTGCAACAAGGGCGGGCGTCCACAGGGGCAATTCAATTCAGCTTCCATAGGATGAGTCGGCATGGACGTGGCGACCAATCACTGACCGAGTTGGCTCCGTGTTGCTGCACGTGCAAATAAACGTGACTGCGTCGAACGTACTGCTGACGGGGGCTTGCCTATGATAACCTTATGAACGCATGCACCCACAGACATGCCAAAGCTTATGAGACGCATGCACCCCCACCCGGGTCAACATGCCAAAGCTTATGAACGCATGCACCCACACATACAAACTAGTAAAAACTTGGATTTGTCTAAATCTTGGTGTGCCTCACATTCAATTTGTCAGCGTATCGGGCCCGGGCTAGCTCCCAATTTGTAGCCACAGGAGCTGAGGAAATGTGAGGACGCCTCGTAGTTACATGACCAAGGACCTTCAGCCATCAAGCCAGCTAGAGAAAAGTATAGTTACTACAAGGCAGCAATAGTAGGGCAAAATGAATGCACAGAACCGCTTTACATACACGCAATCTTAATCGGAGCATCGTAATATGAGTGATCATTTTAAGAATTGAGCTGTGCTGCGCATGTTGACAAGCTTGTTAGGACCTGAAGGTCTTCAACATGAAAGAATACTACAATGCTAAACAACTCTGACAGCACACAAGACACAACCCCATATGTGTCAACAATCACAACAGCCAAACTGCTGAAGGCTTTAGGCTGAAGCCTAAACTAGTAAGTATGTCAACAAACTCTCTGTAATTGAGCCTGTGTGAGGACAACAAGCTTGGCTGTCAATGTTGGGTGATGCCAGCAAACACAGACACCATGTTTCCTTACAATGCGTACTCACCAATCCCCAGCTATGTAGTATACTACTTACTCTTTGGCTGTGCTAAAATAAGACATTGAACAATAACATTGCCGAAGGGTTTAACCATCACCATGACTACATACACAACAGGGCAACCTGGACTGCTCTTTCTGCACTTCAGACTTGTATCTGCTTCTGACTTAATCGCAACAAGAGCTTTCCACGCAGAACAGAATCTTGTGCTGCAAGACCTCGAGATGCCAGTGTGATTGTACTGCTGGCATGCTTCTCTACCCCTCGTGCCACCATGCACATGTGTGCTGCCTCACATGTGATGACACATCCCAAAGCTCCCGTGACGACTTGAATAGCATCTGCCAACTGATTTGTCAAACGTTCTTGTATCTGCAGCCTATGACTAAAACTCAGGATCAAAGCTTTGACCTGCTCCACAGTAAGCTTCTGCGAATGGGAACTATGGACCATGATAATGCGTGCCGTGCCATGGAAGGGCAGCATGTGGTGCTCACACTGGGACGCAAACTGCACATGCCATTCCTGTATCCCAGGAGTGCTTGGCTCTGCACTAGCGTCCACGTGACTAGCTGCTGCTGGCATGTCTGTGTCATGACTCATACAGGCATGGGATGATGATGCTGACTCAGCCTGCATGAGCTGCTGATGGAAATCAGGCAGTGGCTGCTGCTTGGCGCCAGATGTTGATGCAAGCAGGAGCTGCACGTAGCGATGAGGGGTCCCTTGCAGCTCCTGCAGCAAGCAATTTGATGCTGGCAGAAAGATTTGCATGAATCTTGTACAGGCTGCAATTTGGTAAGTTTCACTGAAATATATCAACGCACCAGACACAGGTGTAAATATATGAGTGCAACATCCTCAGATGGAAGTTGAGATTGGTTGTGCCAAATACACATGGCATACCAAATAATGTGCAACTGTTGCACGTCATGCAGCAATGCTTATGAAACTCATGAGCTGTCATGCATGGAGTGCAAGTGCTGGCTGAAGCAGACTGCAGTCCTGCAGATGTCTTCATGGCAAAGCATATGAGAGGCTCACCGGTCGCTCAATGTCCTCGCCGATCTCTTGCAAGATGACAGCCACAGCAGCCTCCATGTCCTGGATTGTGCTCTGCCCGGCACAGTCATCAGCATCCATAGTGGTTGCTGTGTCTTCAAGCTGAAACTGGTGGACTGAGGCCACAGTGCCAGAGCCTCCATTCCTGGCAAAGATGCGCCTGCTTCCCATGCTGGACATGAACTTCACATTCTGGTCATGGGAAGCAGGCAGGCCGTCTGAGGGGTGTGGTGAGGAGGAAGAAGAGCTCAGTGGGAGCAAGGTACTGCTGTCCTTTGGAACCGTAGGAAGGGCGGAGGAGGGGACAGGGGTGCCATGCAGCTGTAGCATACACAGGAACTCCTGCAGAGGCCAATCACACTTAATACTTATAAGAGGAAAATTATGATCCAGCAGTCGCAGACTCAATACATCAACATGTTACTGCAGGACGCATCAAGTCATGCAGAATTTGCACCAAACATTGCTGGCACCTTGATGCCTCACACACGCACACAAGGGAATGTGTGCAGGATTATGCAGGAGTATTGCCTAGACACCATGAAGATATGGTTGATATGATGTCAAGATGGTGCACCCAACACAGTGCAGCTCATATAGCTGTCTATGGTTCATCTGTGTATGTGACACGAGGCTTGCCTGCATGCAGCTGCTACTAATGTCCTGGAAACAGCCCGAAGAGGCAGAGGTCATAAAGAGGTCAGCCTCTGGTCCATGCGCTAGGTGGTGAGCCTCCATAACAATGGCAGCCCCTTTGGGAGCCAGTTCTTGTTGCAGTGCTACTAGGATTTGGCTGGTGAGGCGCTGCTGTGACTGCAGCTGGCTGGCAAACAGCTTGGTGACTCTGGCAAGCTTACTCAAGCCCAGCACTACCCCATTGCTTGGGACATAAGCTACATGGCATCGGCCATAGAAAGGAAGCAGATTAGCTTCACTGGTTGATGCGAACTCAATGTCGCGGACAATGACCATGCTGCCGCTGCCTTCTGACACTATTGGCTCATGGAAGATAGCACCTCCAAGAACACTGCACACAGGGTCTGCCAGGGTAAGCAGAAGCACTGCAAATATGCATGATCTTGCATCAGCTGCAAGGGACAGCCACTTGCATATGCCAGTGTTGCCACCTACCTATGCAGGTCTTGTCGGTAGCCACTGGACACATCCACCCAAGCTTTGGCAACTCTCTGCAGGGCAGTGTTCGTGTGAAGTCGGGCTGTATGACCAGGAATGATGCAGACATGCTGCCATCATGCTCCGCACCTTTGGAGTGTCCTGCAGTCCCTCCCTGCTTATATCCTCGCCCACTCCAGACAGCAAAACTCTGACTGCGTTCTGCAACCTGTGCAGGTCCGCTTCTGGATACAGATCCGCCGTTGTGACTGACGCTCCAGAATCGTCCGTGGATATTGCTGATGCGCCCATGCTTAGCTAGACGCGCGCACAGCGCCGCAACGTCTACCTATGACCACCGATCCTGGCGACAAAGTACGAGCAGGACCGGCACACCAGAAAGATTTGCCCGCAGTTTCTTGAAAGCTGTTCTGTTAGGCGATCGTCTGCGTGACAGCCTGATCGTATGATGATGTTTGCGCTGCCTTGCCCAGGAGGCGTGATGCGTGACATCTTAAGGGTTTTGGCCACAGCCATGCAATGCATGCTGGGGTTGCATGTGGCTCAACAGTGACCAGTATCTTGTGCCATGCAACTGCATTCCGAGTTCAGATAGGCAAACTTACATGCATGTATGTTTGTGCAGCCAAGATTAAAGCGACCGATGTCTGTTTTGCATGTTGAATTAATTGCTCACGGTCAGGATTCCTTCGAGCAGAACAAACACTGCTGCACTTCTGTATGTGTAGCACCTCATACCCATGCATGCAAGCTCAATTTGATATTCTGCACATGATGCAGCTTGGCATCCTGTGACAAACACACCAATTAACCAGGGGTCGGTCATGCCAATACGCTCTACGCAGAAATTCAACTTACGTCTGCCGTAAGCTCTGCCTGCGATTTGAACTGCTGCAACGGCAGCAGCGCAGCAGCAGGCTGACAGGGGACACTGAGGCTAAAGAGATTTGCCGATCTGTGATCCCGAAGTTTGCAGGCTCAAAATCTGTTCTCGGGCCTGGCGCACAGTTCATGAGCGACGACTCGTTTGAGATGACAGACTGCCTCAAGACAGCCAGAAGTGCCCTAGACCAGCATTTGATCGAGAGCAACGACTATGATCAAGTCAAAGCAGCGTTCCTAAGAGCGCAGCAGATCAGGGCTGGCCTCGATGCAGGCTTCATTAGGCAAGATGACTACGATCAGATCAAGCAAACTTTCCTGCAGTCACTTGGAGGAATGTCTGTGAGTCCAAGCTCAGCTCTCCAACAGCACCCCCAGCCATCTGCTGGCAAAAGTGACGAGCACCCGTCAGCGCCATCATCTGCACCTGCCACCGCACCACAGGCAAGCCAGAGTGGGAGGCAGACAAATAGACAACCATCTTTCACACAAACAGCGCCTTCCACCTCCCAGTCTCATGCACCCGCACCAGCAGCACCCTCTGGACCTGTGACAGCTGGTGGGGCACATATACCAGCAGACATACCAAAGATGGGAGGCAACAGACCCAAGCAGCCACAAGGCGTAAGTCTGTACCTTTCAGAGCTTGATATCAGTGCTCACACATGCCACAGATCAAGCATGATGCAGCAAGCCTACCTTGTGCTGCAGACATCCATGAGCGGCATTGCAGTCACAGAGGATGCTGTGAATCTGTACTATTACATGAAGGCAAAGTCAGTGGTGAGGGCTATATGCTGTTCTGCAGCATTGTCTCTTAAGTTGGCTAGCACGTGTTCAACGCATGACACGTTTTCACTGCAGTACCGATGGGCGCTTTGGAAGCTCAATGATGCTGGTAACGAGGTATGAGTACTGTGTCTGCCACTGTGCTAAATGTTGACAAACCTGTCGAGCAGATTAGCATCAAAAGCATGCGTGCAGGTGGTGATAGCCGGCGTAGGAGCCAAGGATTCTCCTCTGAGTGAGCTCTTAGGCTTGTTACCCAACACTGACTGCAGATATGGAGGTGTGTACATTATCATCAGATTGCATAGTAGCAAGCCGGATATAATGTAGCTGTTGTACACAATTTTAAGCTTGTTTGTGTTTGCCATGCAGTCTACGACTACCAATTTGTCAACAGCGATGGATGCATTTTCAACAAGCTCATCTTCCTTAACTGGTAAGAACTTTCTCTGTGTGTGCATTGCCCTGTATTGTCTACATGTGTCCTGCTAGTGCATGAATGATCCATCCAATGGTATCTGAGGGTGCGTTACAGCTAATCATACCATGTCAGCCTTTCTGAGTAGCAGCAAACTGTATTCAGGGCACCTGACACAGCACGCATCAAGGCAAAGATGATGTATGCATCAACAAAAGACTTCTTCAAGGGTCACTTGGATGGCCTCAGTATAGAGCTGCAAGCCAATGAGCATGATGACATCACCGAGGAAGCCATTGGCGAGTCTGTTAAGTCTGTCATCACTCGGCAGTAATGACAGTCATCTCAATGAGACTACAGTCATGGCCTCCCAGATTGGTGTCTTGTCAAATGTATGTGTTAGAGCAGCGAAACTGCTGTGTACTATTAGACATCACAGATGTTGGGCGCACAGTAGCTCAGCAATAGCAGTACTGCCTTTGAAATGGCAACCCAGTTCTGTCACGCCAAACGTGACCTAGCAGGTATGTTTGAGCCAAGGTCAGCCATATGACTACATCAGCAACTGGGTACCCGGTCACAATACCTTGCACTTATAATTGACACAGCAAGACCAAGCTTACTGCGTCGCCTTTTGGCAACGGAGCACATGTTGTTTTTCATGACTGGTCTCAAACAGCAAAGGCCTGTTACATCAGCTTTCATGGCCTAATGTTGGCTCGAGCTTTGTCCAAAATGTCCTGCTTCATCTTGGGATACGTTGGGTGGCTCTTCAACACTTTGTGGCACACATCAACAGCATCCACAAAGCGGCTGGCCTTCAAATAGTTAAATGCAAGCTTGTAGCCAATGGCTGGTGAAGATTGCTGCTCATGCTTCCAGGCGTTTTCATAATGCTCAGCAGCATCCTGCACATGATGAGTACAACTTGAGCGCTAGTCACGGCAAAATTGGTGAGCAATGAGAGTAAATCAAGGGCCGTTTCAGCTGCAACTCCAACCAGCACCTGGCATTGCAAAAGCTGTACTTGGCAATGTGGGCAACAAAGCTTACCTTATACGCTTGCTCCCGCTCAAGGATTGAACCCAAACGCTCCCATGCCTTTCCACATGAGGCATTGTGTTTTATGCACTTCCAGCAGAGATCCTGCATATCCAGCATCACCAACAGCATGTGGCACCCATCGTTGATCGTGTGCTTTGTGCTTGGCTGCTGACAGTCACTCATACTGCTGCTTGTCTGGACAACCAACTCCATGCCAGTCCAGCCATCCGCAATGCTTCAAGACAGCTTTCACAAACACTTTTGCATTGGGCAGATGTTGCAAGAAACAGAGAGGACTCTGTGTCACAATCACTGCTCTGCATGATGAGTAGCAGACCAACCTGGGCCAGGTCGAATTTGCCGCTCTGAATGTAGATGTCAGCCAGCAGCAACCAGGCACGCTCATACTGGTCAGCCTCATCTGCCACATAGCGTATCTTCTGTATGTGCTTCAGCTGATTCCTGCAGAACAGGCAACAGTGCCAGCCAGTGCAACCTAAAGGCAACTACAGCATGCAGACGAGTGCATGCATGACAGCATCTCAATTTTTGACACTGCAATAATGCATTCTCCTTTGCTTCTGCAAGCCATTCATGTAACTGCATGCGATGCCAACTGGGCATTGCCAAGCTCGGAGCTGGCAGAGACGATCTCAGAGCAAAGCTAGTCGAACGCTGGACCTCTGCATGAGCAGAATCACCTGGCTTTTGGTGTCTGCTTCTTGAGCATGAAGCCAGAGGCAAGTGCCAGCAGCACTGGCACGCTCTCCCTGTGCTGACCAGCCAGCTCTAGCAGCTGCTTCAGCGCTTCCTCTATACTCTCTTCTTGGCCACAGGCCATCTGTGCATAACAGCTCAACACCTGCAGCAGCAGCAGCAGCAGGCTGTTATGGCTGTTAGTCACTTTGCATATGAATTATGCCAGTGACTGCATTTGCGACATTTGTAGCTGGGAGAATGGACATGACATTGGGCACTGGAAAATGTCTGGCTCTGTTCCTGCCATTCAGCTACAATTGGCTTGTTCATCAATCACACGAGAATTCTCGATTGATGCTTCCATGTTCAAAAGCTGTTGTTGCTTGAGACCTGGCAGACTTCTCACACACACTCACCACCAAAGTTTCTGTATTGCAAACTGCAACCACAGGCAGACAAACCTCTGACTTGCCTTATGCTGCACAGCAAAGTCGTCAGTAACATGGACATCGTTAAGAAGCCTCTGGGCAGCCGCAACAGCCTCCAGGTTGGCCTGCAGGGGCTGTTGGTCAGGGCCAAGGCCCTGCTCTGCTTGAGCCCACATGACCTCAATCTCAGGGTGCAGGTACATCTCCACCATCTGGAGAGTCGCCTGAGCCTCCCTGCATGTGAAAAACAAATAGTCTAAATGTTCACGATTTTCATCAAGTAAGGAAGAAGCTTTGTTGACTTGCATGGTCCATGCATTCATGAAAATGTTGTTGGGTGGGGCAGCTGTAGCCTGCTTGCTGCTGGGTAGCCCAGTATAATACTTGGCTTCTCATTAATTGACGCCGAAAGGCGTAGTCTTTTCTTTTGTTGTCTTTTTTGTTCTTTTTTCCCCCCCCTTTCTAGCCTGCTTGCTGCTGGGACCAATGCTTGATTGTTTTCAGCTCCTACAGCTGCTCACACCTGCCTGCAAACTGGCAAGCGCTTCAGTTGTATCTGCATGGTTGGACAAAAGACAGCGATGTCCCTGATGCACAAGCTGCCCATGCTAGAAGTGCCTGGTAACAGCCCCCAAGTGCTTCTGAATTGAGAGGTCCAGAAAGAGATGGATGGACCTGGCAAAAGTTGGCGGCATTTCTGCACCCCAACAGCTGAGGTGTTTCAATTCCTATGCCATTGCTGCAGCTGTCTGAGCTATGACACAGCACAGGTTGTGGCTGGACGCTACTGACAGGTGGCATTGATGACATGATGGTAGATGTGATTGATGACGTGGTGGTGGACATGATTGATGACGAGATGGTAGACATGATTGATGACATGATGGTAGACATGATTGATGACATGATGGTAGACATGATTGATGACAGGTCCAATGCTGATAGTAAGACAGGGTATCAGCAGCAAGACATACCAGTGACTGTCTTTCCTGGCCAGGTTGAATGCCTTCAGAGCTGCCTTATGCTGGCTGCTATGCCGCTGATGGAGACCCTGGCAATAGTGTAGTCCTGCATCGGCATACATCACAATGAGTTCAACGCTCAGGACAATGTTTCAACGCCCAGCTGCTCTTGTCAGAGGTAGCGCTGCTGAGTTCTGCCCATCAAATCTATCAATTGGGTGTACTGCTCCACAAAACAGAGTTTCCTGTCAGTTCTCTTCTGCTGCATGTTGTTGTTGCACAACATGTGAAACCTTCAGATACACTGCCTGCAGCTCCACAAATGCGCTGTGCTTCTGCATCATTGCTCATCAGGTGAGCTTCATGGACCAATGAAAACTCCTTAGTACGCATTAGCACAGTGGTGTGACAGACCCACAGGTGCATCCTCCATGGAACCAGCACACAAAGTATGTCCGGTGTCAAAAGCAGAGCTTGCCTTTGATGGTGTTGCTTACTGGCCAATACCCTACCTGCTGTGCCAGCTGTCCTAGAAACATGGTCCTGGGCTGTATGCAGGTGGGCTTCACCCTCCTCCACCCGGCCCACCCTTCTCAGCAGGGTCAGCAGCTGGACCAGCGCAGTGTAGTTGCCAGGCTGCCGCTGCAGCAGCTGCTCCAGCTGTTGCAGTGCATCACTGTACTGCTCCTGCACAACTAGCAGAACAGGGTGATACACAGTCTGAATCGTGGTGAGAGGGGGACCATCCTGCTTTACCTGCTGTGTCAACACACAGGCGCAGGTACACACACACACACACACTCACGCACGCACGCACGCACGCACGCACGCACGCACGCACGCACGCACTCACGCACGCACGCACGCACACACACACACACACACACACACACACACACACAAGTGCACACACACACACACACACACACACACACACACACACACACACACACACACACACACACACACACATACACACACACACACACACACACATACACACACACATGTGCACACATACTTGGACAAAGGGCAGCAGAGACAGAAACTTGCTGTCTCTATGAGGACAGATGTTTCTGGCCTTCTGTTACCAGTCAAGTGCTTGTCACAAGGGTAAGCAGGCGAAGGTGAAGCTGTGAAGCTGCGCGCTCTAGCACAGATGAGTGTGCTGCTGCATGCTAGGGACTCAGAGAGGGCTCCACCTGAGTGCTGAGCAGCTGTACCATGAGCAGCTGAGCTTCCACATTCTCAGGATGCGCTGTCAGCAGCTGCGCACAGACAGCTCTGCCGGCTTCTTCGTCCCCCTTGTCCAGATGCAGCTTGGCCAGGGCCAGGGCAGCTGCATGATGGGCCCCATCTACTCTAACTGCCCCTTCATATGCCTCTACTGCCTGCATGCTTTCAGTGTTATAAGTTAGAAAACTCGCAATAGGCCAGGGTCACCAACAACAGCAGCTCTGTCGCTCTGCTTTTAGTTAATCAGTCCATAACAGTTGCTCTGCTTTTAGTATACGTCTCCAGGTCAAGGGCAGCAGCGTGCATGTGACAGCATTTTGGTCGGCTTGCAAAGGCTGCAGCCTGCATCGTGCATGTCATGCACCAGCAACAGGAATACGCGTGTGGTTTAGAGCATATGAACAGCCCAACATACAGTCAGCCTTTGCACAGTCAGCCTGAAGGGCACAGACCAGACCACACACGTACAGATGGACAGCTCCTCAGGCAGCCAGACAAGGTTGTAGTCAGGCAGTGCATCAACTTTTCCAGCCGGGTTTGCAGCTCGTCAAGGGCCAAATATTGTCATTTGGCAAATAGACTTCAGCATTGTGGTGAGGCATAGTGCTGCTGTCCAAAAATGAGAACTGGTCACCTGGTCTGTCTTTTGCTGACTGGAATACAGGTGAGCCAGTTCCATCTGGAGCTCTGCTGCAGCTTGTTTGTGAGCAGCAATGAGGTCAGGGTGGTCCCCCCTCACACCCTCCAGCACCCCCTCCTGAATCACTTGGGCCTGCTTCAGGCAACTTTCGTACTCAGCCGTGTTTCCCCGACCCTGCAATATGCAGACAACATGTTGCATGTGCAACACGAAAATGTTGTGGATAATGTTGCTGGTCAACTGCCTTTTCAGCATGCACATGGCAATCAGGCACTGCTGGCAGCATTTGAACACTCAGAGACCTGGGCGTTGGTATTGCTGCTATTGCTGACAAATAGCCTCAGGTGATTGATTGCAAACTACCACGGAGCAAATATGCAAGGTGTTCATGGAGAATCAGTGTCCTGTACCTCAAACTTCAGGGGCGACACTCACTCACAATTTGATGCAAAACTGTGGAAAAGCAGTCACGGTCTGGACAGAGAGTGTCCTGTTGTGACATTTTACGGCAGATAACAGAATAGCAAAAGGAAAAGACCATTCCATGGGGAATACTATTTTTGCAAGCAGGCCTGCATCTGCACAGCAACTGACCTTGTACACTTGAGCAAGCATCGACAGGGCCTTAGCATTAGCAGCCTGCTTCTCGATGCTTCCAGAGCCTTCCTCAGGCCGCTCCAAGATGCTGCGCAACACCTGCAACGGACATCCTCGCAGTCAGATATGCTCGACTTTGTGAAAGACAGTCAATGGACTGGCAAAAGTCAGACATGTGTGTGCCTGCCCTGACACACTGCTCTCAAGCATGAAATTGGTACATTGTCACAACTGCCAGATCACAGTTCTTGCTATATGCTTGCTGGCTTCTAAAATGCATCCAGTGTGCCATGCAGCAGACATGTGATGTATGATATACCAACAGATTCTGTTTGTGGTGGCAGCAAATCATGTCGGGGTCCGTTTTACCACTGGCACCTCATGAAGCACCATGTGTGCATTTATGTGACCAGACACACAAGAGCAGACATGCACCTTTTCAGCGCTGTCCCAGCTTTTTAGGCGCAGCAGCAGCCTAGCAAGGTGGAGCTGCAGGGGCCGGTTAGCAGGGCTGTTACGAACAGCCTTGTGATAGTAATCAAGGGCCCGGCGGTACTGGTGTGTAGACACTAGGGCTGCGCCAATCTGTGCGGCCAGGTCACCGTCCTTTAGCTGCCTCTCTAGTGCAGCCTCTAGAGCCTGCAATAATGCAGACTCATGCTCAGAAACAGGGCAGTGCAGCCCAGTCATCAAAATTGAGGTGCTGAATTGTGGCCCCCAATGTAGCCGTCTAGTAACGGTGTTTATACAAATTCCTTGCTCAGAAACAAAAGAGCCATGCAACACGGTTGCCTATGATTGGAGTGCTGTGGTTTGGCCAATAGCATGCACCAAGATAACGATCCGACACCACCGTGAGGCTCTGCTGCTGCTGTTCCTTGTTGTCTCGTCTGGCGAGTTCTTGCACAGCTTTTTTGACCCTTGCCTTTTATTGCTTGGCCCACAAAGCATACCAAGGCAGGGCAAGTCAAGGTGAGAGCAAGGCAGATCATTCCATGGCGTGGCATGGCAAGCAGGTAGATTACGACGCAAAAGCAGGACCAAATAAGCCTAGATATCACTAACTTTGACCAACAATGAAGAGCTACGGTGAGGAAAAAGTGAAAAGAACAAGGCTGCGACAGCAAGATGAGGCCAGGCATGGACAGTGTGACACACTAAGGAGCAAGAGTGAGGGCAGATTCTGACCTTGATGGCCTTTTCCGGTCTTGTTACTGTTGCAACCTTGCTCTTTTCAACTTTTCCTAAGGCCTGGCAAGGACAGTGTAACACAGTAAGAAGCAAGACTGAGGGGGGAAGTCTGACCTTGATGGCCTTTTCCGGCTCCTGGATCCTCATCAAGGCAGCACCAAGCAGGCGGTAAGACTCGTAGTCTGCATGTTCCTCCGCCAGCTGGCTGTAGCAGTGCACATAGGCTGCAGGGTCCCGCTTGTGCTCCAGCTGAATGCTGGCGGTAGCTGTCAGGGCCTTCAGAAAGTGGGGTGACTGCCGGTCGATGGTCCTGCAGAACAGGCCAATACATGTTGTTGTTGGTACTGTGGCCTGGGCAGCCCGGTAAAATACTGGGCTTCTCATTAAACTGACGCCGAAAGGCATAGTCCCTTTTTTTCTTAATTGCCCTTGGTGCTGTGACTGCCAAGACAGGACGTCATGCAGGGAGCTACTTCAGACTGTATATGCCTGTACCCTAGGGAAGACGCGTGTTGAGTGAGTGAGTGAGTGAGTGAGTGAGTGAGTGAGCGAGCGAGTGAGCGAGCGAGTGGATGGATGCATTGAGAGACGGATGGATGCATGAGTGAGCAAATGGATACACGAGTGCAGTAGGGCAGCCAGCCCAACCAACAGACTCATCCTTTAAGAGCGTAAAGACAACTTGCTATGGCTCGCGGTATGATATGCACGTTGAGGTTGCAGAGTGCACCACTCCAATCCTGCAGATGCTCTAAAGACGTATGGTCAGCAAATCAAGAAATGCAAGAGAGCAAGGTTGCCAACAAGACAATTGCATGTCTGGTGTGAGATATGAAAGCCATGCAGCAGCAAACACTAGACCAGACATGCTGGCCAATTCCAAGCCTGTGTTGAGCAGCTGTTTGTGGCACAGACAATCAATCAGACAAGGGAGATACAGCACATGCCTGAGTGGCACAGACAATCAATCAGGCAAGGGAGATACAGCATATGCCTGAGTAGAGCAAGAGCAGTGTCCACATCGCCTCTCTTGAGAGCTAGCTGGCTTTTGGCAATGGTCACCAAAGCTTGCTCAGGCCCACCCTGGAACTCCCTGCCTGCATCTTCAATCACCTGTACATAGCGTCTGGTATTACTGTGCCTGACCCACTGGGAGTTGATCAACTGAATCAAAATTCCAGTGGATGTCTGGAACTACTTGCTATACTGCATAGAATTTTGCTGTTACATTGTATGAAACTTGTCCAGCGCTCATGAAAAAAGATTATGTGTCAGTGATCTATGAGTTTGACCTCACCTTGGTGGCTTCTGGAATCTTGGCTGCCTCTGTGAGGGTGTGAGCCAGAAGAAGGTAGACAGCCAGGCGTTCAGACAGGCTGGGCTCTGCACTCCACCGCCTGTTGCCCTTCTGCCTGCATGTATCAGTACCAATCATGCTGTGCTTTACATGATCAGTGTTCATGCCACATGTCCTCCACTGTCACTTGTCTTAGTATGCATTCATTGCCAGTCAACAGGACTCACTGTGCCAGAATTAGTCACAAACTCCTGGAGAGACCTCAGCATCACAAAATGCAAGGTGAGTGGCCAACAATAAAAGTCATTGCAAGATGATCAAGACGCGCATGACACTCTGTGGTGTCAATGCCCACAATTGACAAGCTGCGCAAGTAAGGGCATTGACAGTTGGCTGGCGTCTGATGACTTATTGCCACACTGGGACGGACAAAAACCTGGGCTGGGTTGTGAGCTGGCGCTTGACCCCTGGCATGTTCATAGCTGCCTGCAGCAGCCGTTCAGCTTCTTCACTGCTGCCCTCTACCAGCAGCAGCTGAGCCTTGACACTGGCATATGCTGCAGACTCTCTGATCCCAAAGCTGATCCCCACAGCTTGGTCCAGTGCCTCCTGTGCAGCTGACGTCTTGCCCTGCACCATCCAGCGAAAGAGCTGGCTGTAGCTGATGACTCAGGCCTGACACTGCAGCTCTGCTGTTGCCTTGCACTTTGTCTGCACAGGTGTGCAAACACACAAGGACAGCTGCAGATCTGGCATCTGGCAATGCTCCATGCTGATGTTGCTCCTCTGCAACGTCGCCTGAAAATGTGAGATTGCAAAAGCTGTTGCAAGCACCAAGCAATGGCATCAAAATTGTGCGCAATAGTCAGTTGCATGCTTTTGTGCCAGAGCAGCATATGTGTGTTTGGCGTTCAACGAGTTTGCTGCATGTTCAAGCACGCAGTCTTGTGTCAAATGCTTGTGATGAAATTGGTGCTGTGAGTGTCTACTGCCCACAGGCATATTTCAGCCAGGCCATGTTGTCAAGCAATAGGCATATGCACAAGCATGTGATGCCCAAACAAACCAGTAACAGGCCCATCTAAGCAAGTCCTGCATGTGATGTACAAAGCACTGACCTGATGCAGATAGATCCTTGTCAGAAGCATGTGGGCTGAGATGTTGTCTGGCGCTTGGTGCAACACATCAGCAACTTTGCGTAAAGCCACAGGGCTGTTCCCTCCCAAGTGGTGACTTTCAGCCAGCAGCAGGTGAGCCTGGGCCATGCCTGGGCAGTGCTTCAACAGCGCTTGCAGCAACCTGCAATGTGCAATCTTGAGGCAATACAGAGCAAGCACAAAAGCAACACAGAGCTGAGCAATGCACCGCCTGCGATGTGCAATTTTGAGTCGATGCACAGCCTGCACAGACGCAACACAGAAGCAACACAGAAGCAACACAGCAGCAGAATAAGCAAAAACATGCTAGATGCCTTGTGTTGGGCTGTGACAGTCTGGGTGATGCCAGCGTGCAGCGTGCAACAGCGGTTCACCTTTCACACTTGGTCAGGAGAGGAGAGGCTGGCTCATCAGCTGCCTTTGGGGTGCCTCCCAGCGCCCCAAGGAAGAGCCGCACGACCCCAAGCACCCTGGAGGGGTTCAGGCGGGTGAAGAACGAAGGGCCAGGGGCAGTTTCCAGCAAACCCTCGATTCTGGTCTGCAACGCCTGATCCAGCATTGTTGCAGCCTGTAAACAAATGCCGCCTCAGTTTTTGTCTGTACCCTGGACTGTAAACAGATTGCACCAGTACGCTCTTGACGCCTGATTGATAGCAGCATGTAAAGTTGATGAACTCTTTTACAGGCAGCTAGAACATGTGACTGAAGTACACTCTGCTCTTTAAGATCTGCTTAGCCTCATTGCCTTTTGCCTGTTGCTTGCACCTACAAATATGGGCAGATCTACAATCTTAAGGTGCTGCGTCGAGTAACTCAGCTGTTTGGCAGTAGGTTGCAAATACTACATGAGGCACAATTTGCTGTTGCCAGGCCTGGGGTGTCCCTAGGGTGTGTGGAGATACCTGGGCAAGGTCACGCCCTTGCTTCCAGGCCAGCAGGCCTTGGAGGTAGAGCAGGTCGGGGGCTTGGAGGGAGCCCACCCCAGCAGACCCCACCTCCTTCAGGAACTCTAACTGACTGGCAGCATCCTTCACCTGCATATCAATCAATTGATTGATCGATCGACGAATCAATTTATATTTCTTGTCTTTAGGACTCATCAGGGGAGTCAACAGACAATAACTGGGAAGACAACATACACTAAGCACCAAGTGTTCAAAGCATTCCACAATATGAGCTTCAGTGTCTGTACCACACGCCCTCCACACCTGGCCTTCAGTCTCCAACAAATCTTGTCTGTTGGGTCCCATTTGCCCCCCAGGACATTAAATACATACCGATTCATTGATTTGATTGAGTCTCTAACTATCGGTGCCAAGCTTTCACCAGCATGTTGCAGCTGTGGTTCTGCCATTTATGTAAAGGAGTCGCACACAACCTTGCTGTAGTTTTGACCCAAAAGAAGCCATCGCTGCCTCTGCTGCGCCATCATCCAAGTACACAACAGCATCTTGGAGTCGCTTGGCGACCGCCGTGCTGATCGTTGCGCACTGCCTCAGCATGTCCACAGTGTTGATCATTGAGTTTTTGCGTCGAGTCGCAACAACGTGCTACAGTAGGCATCGCATTCCACCCGGATGCAAATTGTACAGCTACAGATAAGAGACTATCAAATTTTCGTCACGCGCGGCTGTTACTTTAAGCGATTAACTCTGGGAGATTAACTCAAGGCGGTCTGGTCTCGGAGTGTGCCACAGTTCATGCACTCCAGACAGAGCGTGCTTCAGCTGATCCGTAAACAGTCTGTGTGGTGGGCTATTCTGACGCAGGTGCCCGAAAACAGCGTTGAGCTTGCTTTCAAAGCATGGTTGATCATATGGTAGCAAGCATGCATGCTGATGCTTCTGCAGCAGCTACGTTCTTTGCAGAAGTGATGGTTCGTTATTCTGCAGCATGCCTTTAGCCGGCTGTGTCTGCATGACAGCCATGGTGCCTGCTGAGCAACCTGATACAGCCATAAAGACTCCAATTGGCAACAACGTCATGCATGTGGTGGCACCCTTGCCATTCACTGTGAGGTTCAAGGGCAGCTTAGAGCACTCATTGCATGGGACTGCGGATGTCTCCAAGATCTGGGGGATGTTAAGACTGCAGGCTGTTTGAAAACATGAAATGTGACATGACACACTTGACACTGAGCAAAGGGAACTTGTGCAGTACATTCAAAAGCTGTACGTCATGCTTTTCGCTTCTGAGGGGACTTGTTCTTGGAAGGCTTGTCAAGGAGACGCTTTGTGCCAGATATGCTCATCAGATCAACATACAAGCTGACATCAACCAGCCTACCTTGGACTGCAGGTAGCCTGGCGCACCTGCAAAGAGTTTGCTGTGGATACAGGTAGACAGACTTAACGTTGGTTGCATGTGTGTACTTGTTGGTGGCAGGCAGCAGCGTTTACATTGCGCAAGCAGCTGCAGGGATCTTGCAACTTTTACCTTTTGCAGACCAGGAAAACTATAGGTGCTTGCTTTGTGCCAGCTGTGTGTCCTGAACGGACAGGGAACTCTCCAAGCTCCCCACAGGATATGCACGCATGTCGCCTAAGTACCGGTATAAGCAGGACTTTTGATGCAAAATACATTATGTTAAATGACTCAAAGATGGGCTGCATGTGCCCCTGTCGGTCTAGGGCGTCACCAGATTACCTGTACATGGCTCGAATTGGGAAGTGGTGCTGCTTTGCAGCTTGACCTCTGGGTTTTCGGGGCATGACCCACTTATTGCTGGCACAAACTTGTGCCAGACTCACTTCACAACCTTGCGCAAACCGCTTGCAAACCTGAGAAACATCAAGCATGAGAGTAGGATATTGCGCAAATGCTCACAAGGCGTCGTGTCAGGGCACTCCGCAGCGCTGCAAGGGTGATCAAGCGTACCAAGGATAGTTTGCGCATCATGCCGGGAGACAAATGTGAAAAGACAGCAGGAAGTAACTCATCGGGCAGTGCCTGGAACGACATTTGGAAGATGCCTTCACCGCAAACGTAGGCCTGGACTGAGTGCGCCTTGAAGTTCGCAAAAGTCTGTTCCAGGGCGCATCAGCTACTAATATTAGATTACATAAAGAGAAGGGCATGTGTATGCAGCTGTCTGAATTGGTCCTGATGCAAATTGCAAGGATGCGTTGATTGTGGCAAAGGGTATACATGGTAAGGGAAGGTGGCCCTTTGTGTGTGCGCATCGTCCGACTGAGACCAAAGAGTTTGACATTGTAAGCTGTGCCGAGTGAGCTCCTGACATTTTACAGCTTGTCATGAGCATCAATGTATTGAATCCATGATGGATGTGTAGTGCTGCTGTGAGTCTGAGATCTTGTGACTAACTCTCAGTTTTGCTTATGCCAATGTATATGGTGTCATCGATGATGAAGCCACCTTGTGGGTCATTGACGGCAGCAATGAGCGCCATTTTCTGATGACCCCAACCTGGGCTTTCAGCACTGAATGTGCATTGTGACTTCTCATACACTGCACAGCACAGCACATCTGACTTATCTTTCAAGACCATTCAGAGACATCATTTTTGGTTGATGACTGCTCTAAGCTTGACCACTGATACATGACGCAGCGGTTGCAACGCAAGCATAGCAGCGCGGTAGACATGACAAGGACTGCGCATGTCCATCAAGACAAATGCACATGGTGTGCAGACCGCTCCATCTGAAGACAGCGTCAAAGCTTGCACAGCAGTTCAGGGGTGTTATGTCTGCAAGGCAAGCTATACCTTTTGTGAGCGTCTGTGAAGGGAACTGGAAATTGATCACGTGCAGCTTGAAGCCAAAACCAATCTGCTGGTTGTCGCTGAATTGGTCAGCATACTTGAAGTACAGGGACATCCAGCCATCAGCTCCAGCTGTTCCCTTAGGAAAGAAATCAAACTTCCTGCATGGACAATGATCAATGACAATAATGGACAAGCAGACAAAAATGCGCCAAACACTAAATGGATTCGCCAAGCATTGCAGGGGTGTTGCATCAGAGATCAGGAGGATGCTAAGATGCTGTTTAGCAGCTGTGCACAGCACCCTATAACAGCGTCTCCCCACATCTCAGCCTTTGTTTCTGGTAGCTCCCCCAGACTCTTGCCTTTGCTTCTGATATCTGACATGTGCTTCTGATTTCTGACATGTAAACATCTTGGCCCTTTCCATACATCTCAGCGTGTGCAGCTTGATGCTGGGTTGACAGACGAGTCACCAGGTAGCATGTTGGCCGATGAGGTGAAAGTATGACTGAAACAGCTATAATGCCCCAGTGAAACGCCTTGAGCAAACACAGCAAGCTGCAGTACAAGTTTGCTGCTGCGGCTAGACGATGGCAACTGTGCAGGATGAAAAGGCTGCAGTGCTCATATGCCATGACAGGTCAGCATCATACTGTGAGGTCACCAGAAGGGTGCATTGTGGGTGCAAGGTCAGCTAGCCTCAAAATTGAAGCTGAGATGCACACCTACTTAAGCCATTGCCATTGCTTGTAGACGTTTGCAGACATGGATGCACGGTATACAGCCAGTGCACAACTGGCGTCACAGTTAGCAAAGCAGGGTATCGCTGCAGGGCCTCACCATGTGCCTGTGACATTTGCTATGGGAAATTTGTCACTGTATATCCTTTCTCCTTCCTTCATGCGGTCATGCACCTCGGTCCAGTTGCACACCTTCCAGACACGCACCATCAGCGTGTTCTGCAGAAAAGAAAAGAAAAGACTACGCCTTTCGGCATCAATGTAATGAGAAGCCAAGTAGTGTACCGAGCTGCCCAGGAACGTGTTCTGCAACCATGTACAACAACCCTGACACTGCATGCTTGACACCCAGATCGCAGTCACATGACTTCACCTCAGCAAGAGTGTAACACTCTGTGGTGCTTTGTTGTGGAACGCCTGTGATTATATAGTGTGTATTGCATGCTGTTTCCCCATGTATTGTCTGTTGACTCTCCTAAAAAGACCCAAGAACCGAGAGTGTTGATTCATTGATTGGTAAAAGGGATGCCGTGCATGCTGGTCTAAGGCATGAGTCAGTTGCCTTCACCTCACTTTGATGATAAACTTTGGGTGCAACAAGGCAGGTGATGCTGGGAATGCCATGCTAGGTCAGCTAGTGCATTGCCCTTGCACAGCATTAGCAAGCATGATGATGTTGCGCCGTCCTAAGGCTGCTCTGAAACAAGCAGTCTGGTCACATGAGCAATCATGCACACCCAATTGGTAAGTATAGTTGCCCCGACAAGCCCCAAACACATTGCATCAGACAGTTGACCAAAGCATGGCGGCTCTTGTTGACAATGAGCAAGTAGCATTCTTTGAGATGGCACAAGGAATCTATAGCTCCAGGGCACCACATCAGTTGGGGAAAAAGCTTGCGCCACATGCAGACCTCAGCTTCAGATTGATCGCTTGCATACGTCCTATCCACAGAAGCAACAAGATCATCATGCAAGTGTCAGGCAACATGGCTACCTGCCGACTCACCTGAATTTGCACTTGTGCAAAGCTCCTGACAGGCCGGCAGGGGAAGTGGTCCGTAGCTGTCCCAGCAATCTGCAATGCAGCGTGTGCCACAAGCTGAGAGCACTGCACATCTGCCCTGATCAGCTCATCTTGTAGCAGCTGGTGCAGAGCATCTCCTTGCAGGTGCTCCAGTCTGACCATCATGAGCAGGTTGAACAGCAAGCCAGGGCTGCCTGCAGGCTGCCCTGCCCTCCACTGCTTTATGGCCCTGAAGACTGGCATCTGCAGCACATAGGGTGCTGTCAGGTGCTTCTGAAGGCCATGTGCAGACGCACCCAGCCTGGACATCACGCGGCAGCTGGCTGCTGTGCTGTTGGCATTGTTTGTCATTTGAGGGGGAAATATTCGAAATGCTCATTGCTTGCCTGCTGGCCTTGACTGATGGCGACTGCAGCAGAGTGAGCCTCAGGACTATGCAACCCTGGAACACAGCATGTCTGCAACATGAGTCTGTGAGTTCTGCGAAGAGGATGCATTGTGCACATTAACATGCAAGGACATGTGAACAGCCTGCCTGTCCATTGCTTGGCTGTCCTGGGGCAGATACGTGAGACAAGGTCCCTGTGTCAAACTTTTTGCAATCAGGCCCTCAGTCAGCAGATCTATGTGTTTCAGAGGCTGCTCAGCAGCACACTAACATGGTCTGCAGTGTTCACGGAGGTGTGTTAGCAAGACGATGCTGAGCAGGCAGCACAATATTGCAAAAAATGCACCTCAGAGCTCAGCTCCAGGTTGTCATCTGTGAGGATCTGCACCAGCGCCGTCTGACTCAGGCTGGTCAAGCCTACTCTGTTGGGCAGCTGGCCATCGAACTGCACCACCTTCTCAAAGTGATGCCGCAAAAAGTCCCGTGCTAGGCTGTCCAGTTGAGTGCAAGTGTACTTGTCTGCCCTACAACCATTTCCAAAGATTGTTGGCGTCATCTTCAGACCTCACTGACATGCTGATTTTGAGGGAGATGGCGTGTATCAGGATGCAGCAGGTATGAGGCATGCTGTGTTGAGAATCTATGTGGCTTCAGCGTCATCATTCAAGGACATGGCACACCACAAGACACACACCAGCATATAAACTGTACAGCATGAGGCTACCAGCACAGTGCCAGCATTCTTACAGCAGAAGGATCTCCAGCACATTGAATGCATCCATTTCCTTTTCCAGCCAAATGGCACAGGCATCCTTTACAGGGATGACTTGGAGCCGGTCACTGATACGCAGCACATCCTCAACATTGTCCTTGTTGAACAGAATCTGCAGACAGAAAGACGTATGAGCATGATACATAAGAGGGAACATGCATGTGGGTTACAGGGATGCCGGCAATTGTACCTCTTGCAAGTAGATACCATGCAGCAGAAGCTCAAGAGCATCTCCTCCAACATCCTCAGGCAGGCTCAAGACAGTCTGGTTAGTCTCTGCATAGTCACCTGTTTTGCAGCAGTCCAACTTGTTGGTTGTTGCGCTATAGCAAATTCACAAAGCAGCAGTAGTTTGCACAGGTTTACCTTGAAAGATTTTGCAGAAATACTCGCTCCAGCTGGCTAGTTCAAGCCTGCTGGCTGGAAAGCGACGTCCATCAGCAGCGACTAGCGTGATGTCCCACAGCAAGCTGTTGCTTGAGGTGTTTTGCCACAGTTCAAACTTTCTTCTGGAGACATCACTGGGCCCGTCCAACACGGGAAAAGGTATCAGGTCATCTGCCGATGTGAGATCGATATCGTCGCTCATGGCTCTTTAAGCCCAGGCAAGCTATGTCTGTCTCCTTCCCTCATAGCTCTTTGCTTTAGCACGCTTGAGACATTATTGTGACAACAGGACGCAGAAATAGCTTAGCCAGTCATTGATTTGCTCACTGTTCAACGCTGACATTGCAGTGACCGGCTGATGTCGAAGTCCGTGGCGTGTACCGATTCGACGCTTATATGTTGTGGAGTTGTAAAAAGCCAACGTGCATGGTTCGGAGCAGGTCGACACACTTTCTTTCTGCCGTACTAACAGCAGCAATGCTTGTCATCAACTCTCGTGATTTTGTCAGTCATTGGGCATAATCGTGACCCATGGAGGTCAACACGACATCAGCACCAAAGGTCCACTACCTCACTTGGCATTGGTCTGGCAACTGAGTCAGCGGTGCATATGCATTCTTGAAACTACTAATTGTTGATTCATACATAAAACTTGTGCGGCATGAAGCATAAGTCAGATTACCTCTGGAAAGGAAGTGTTTCGCAGGTTGATGGTTACTGTCCGTGATGTTACAAGTAATACTCGACAGCAACAGCATGACTCAAATGACACAGCCGCAATGACAGCCTGTATACTACAGATAAACACAATCCGGATTGTCTAGACATAAAACATGGTAATGAATCAGGATGTCTGTCGACACAGCAGTCCGTGTCTACCCCTGTCAAGTACTGTTCGTCTGAAGACATGTTCATCTGAGAGACCTGACACTTGCAAATTAGCAGAGTCAGAAAGAGATGGCATAACAAATGCCACATTAAAGCACCAATAGCAAAGTGAAAGCTGTCTGGGACTTGCACACAAAGCACAAAAGAATACAGCCATGCTTAAGCCAAGTAGCAGAACAAGCCGGTGTCAAAGGAACAATCATTCAAGCCGCAATTTCAAATATTCAAGGGACCTTCAAGAAATGTCAAAGACAATGTGAAATCGAGAAACTAAATTGCAAAAAAAACACTGCTGCATAAATTGACCATCTGGCACACAAACCAAAGTGTACAGCAGCATGCATATTGCATCATATGTCAAAGTCATGAAAGCAACAATGAATACAGGAAAGACTATTTATAATGCCAATCTCCTGGACAAATGACTCAATCTCACAAGCCCTTTGCAGTTGTGTGTGAAACAGACTCTGGGTTGTCATGCCATGCTGCCTTGTCTCAGTACCACACAAGATGGGTGCAAGCACTGCTGACACTCCTGGTGGTTTTCCATGCGTTCAGTAATCTGCACAATCTTGGGCTGCCATGTCATTGCAACATGGCATACACCGGCATCTGGGCTACATACGTTGGCTTTCCTTTTCTTTTTCTTTTCATGTCCTGAGCGCGTGCCTGAAATTATTGTCCCCGGGAGTGCTGCTCCAGCGTTTCTGTGTGCCAATGGCAATAGGCCGAGGACTGTCACCGTGCACGGAGTCTGTCCATGTGTACGGGGTCTGTGCTCAAGACCACAGACTGGTGAGATGTTCTGCCTGCATGTTTGTCAGCAGTCCACCCTCTGATGGGAAAGCAGCCAAAGTCCGGTCCACAACCTTTGCAGTTGCGTCTGGCTTGGACTGCAGATTGACCTTCACAAAAGGCCATCGCCTTTGCTCAGCACACCGTTGTTCTTCAGCACCATCGCCTGCAGAAAGCAAGACCAGTGTGAATGGGCACAGCTGAGATTTCATCCCAAACAGTGTCAATCAGCAGGCATGGTGTAGAGCACAGCCATGACACAAAGGCACAACAGACTTGCGCTCAGCGGCAAGAATGGCTGACATTAGCAACACGCAAGAGCATCTTGAACATGCATGAAAGTGCCGTCAAGAAGTAATCCTACCTATGGCAACATAGTTGCAGTCACTACCAAAGCGTTCTGCGATGAGGTCAAAACAATGTGCCTTGCCCTCATTACGAGCGCTGTACACCGCTGCAAGAACAGATGCCATATGTCAGGACATGCTGGTAATGATAACACACAGTTAAACAGTACTGAGCAGTGACAGAAAACAATGCACTGGCTGTTATAAAATGTACAGTGAAAATTTGACAACAGATGCACACAAGGCTACAGACCACAGATGTGCATGCATTCTGCAAAGTTTGCTTGGTCAGCACCTGATTATGCAACCTAGCATCCGTCCAAGTCTGCAATTCATGCAGATGAAGCAAAGCATCAGAAACTCAGCAATGACAGCAGGAACAGGTCTCCTTACATGTTGCTTTGAATGCTCCGTCCAGCTTGAAAAGCAAGAGCTTCCCCAATGTGGGGACAAGCTGGCCTGTCGTGACTAGCACATTGACAACATCTGCATTGTCATCTGTGTCCATCCAGTTACCTGCAAAGCAGTTGATGTAAGCCTCAACAATGGCACCACAAGTACTGTCGTGAATGCATTCCCATTGTAATGCATTCCCGTTGACAGCGACAACTGACAAGCTTTAAAAATGATGCAAAACTCAAGGAAACAAGACAGACACCCAGAAAACCTGGGATGAGCAGTAGCATGAGGGTAACATGCATGTGAGAGCAGACAATGCAGCATAAGAACTGTGAAAGAGACTGAAGCTGCAGATGTGCTTCAAAAACAGCTTGAAACAAGGGCTTGTCTTGACCAGTGTGATGCAAGCAGGCCAGGCCATGCCCAATGAAAGACTTACTGGGTCCTCCAGATGTCTTTTGCATCAGCTTGCTCAACTTTTGGTCCATCATGGTATGCCCAAAAGCATCACCACATGCAGACTGCCAGCTACTGGTGCTGCTGCCGCTAGCATTACGCTGCAGCATGTCCCCAGCGTCAGCACCAGACTTGGCACTGGCAGTGACTTGCTGCAGCAGCTTGGCGCCATGGGTGAGCCACCCCTTGGTCAGCTTGTCTGTGGCGCTGTACAACCAGTTCCAGTTAGAGGCTTCTAGAGAGTTCTTGGCTAGTGGCTTGATGCCCTGGCCATACAGCTGAGCAATGCGCCGGAACCTGCGTGGTAGTAACTAAATGAGTGGTGCACAGCGGGGGTGGGGAGCGGGGGCAGGGTAGCCTCATGATGATCATGCAAGCGTAATCCTGAGAGCCAATGCTGCCCGCAGCAGTAGGGCATCAGACTGAGCCCCACAACAATGTCAACAAACATTATCACAATCACCCAAAGGAGGAAAGATCCAACTGTACAGGCAGGTGTAAGCACTGAGAGGACTGGGTACAAAGACTAGGGCCTCAGCTTGCAAAGCACAACAAGCTGTAGCAAGAACGACTTGACCTTATTGAAGCTGTGCAGTTGTTCACAAGGGAGAGACATTACCTATAAGCCAGCTTGCGCTTGTCATCGTCATTGTCTGGAGCCTGCATCCTGTCTGCATCAAAGTCATATGAACTGAGGTCCTCATGGTCATCCCATTGCTGAAGAGCTGTGGAGGTGGTCTGGTCAAAGTTCTCAATCTGCAGCAGCATGCCAACGTCAAGGGAACTCATTGTTGAACTACATTTTACATATGCTGAATGCGCGGTCTAGGAAGCAGGTGTAAACGAGCTACACAAGTGACATGTTTAAACTGGTGGCAGCAAAAACTACGTAAAAGTTCTGGTACAGAAAAGAGGTGGTTGCAAACAAACCTCTGTAAAGTAGAAATGCTGGTCACATATGTCCAGAATGGACTCTTGCCACTTCTTGCCCATAGACATGGCCTCATTAGCTTTCTGCACAAACAATCAAAATTTGTGCGTTTGTGCATATAGCATGTGATTACAGCTTGCAGTGCTCTCAAATCACAAGGCGGCATTTGCGCTGTCAGCTTCCTTAACGCATAGGCGTTGTGCTGACCTCTGGTGATTGGTGTGCAGCATATGCACCACTGAGCAAAGAGTGGAACAAGATGAGTGTCTCGTCAAGGTCCCAGACTAGCACGGTTTGTCGCTTTCTGCCAATGGTCATCTCAGACGCTGCGCTGTCTAAGCTGCCTGTCTGGTCAAACTGCTGGAGGCTTTGACGCCATGCTGACTTGGGGCTGTCATGGAGCTGACATGCAGACTTCACATGAGAAGGAGGGGGCGGACACGCTTCTTTGTGGACCGACTGCCTACTTGTCTGTGGCTGGGGTGCCTCCACCCAGTCTGCTGGGTTTACACTGAGGTGAGATGCACCTCGCATGTCTAGAGGAAAGCTGTGAGACCTGTGGTCTAAAGCCTGAGGCTCTTGCCGACCTGAATGCTGCTGTGACTGGTGAGTCCCACACTGGCTAGAATGTGACAAGCAGAAACGACCTGCAGGTGTGCGTTCTGTGGTTTAGCCTGTATGGCATCAGCGTTTGACACGTAATAAGGCACACGGAGGTGCTTTGCAAACGCTGATTTTGGTCAGTTAACCGCACCTGCAGCCGACTCTGGTAAGCTGCCACCGTAGACCTGCAGCAGTGGAGAAACAAATCGGCACCGTCTTGACAAGTGACACTCCGCTAAACCTGCTACTATGCTTGGAACTATGATGCTGTCGCGGTTCGAATCCTGCCGAGGAGGCAAAAGAAATTGCGGGTCTCACCTGCTGAGTATCAAGATCCACGGCTGCCATATGTTAAGTGGTACACGTACGGACCGTCTTTATTCGCCTTTATCACGCAGCCTAATGCTAACGTGTCTATCAAGCCCTGATTCGCAACACTAAAATGCACCTTTCCTAACTCTGCTCTCTCAGCTAACGTCGAAATGCGACTTTGGCGGTTTTGGTGCATAAGGCGAGCAGCGTATTTACGTTACACGCGCCCCACGTGTCAGCAAGGAAATTACGCAAGCCGGATAATCGATATCGAAATTGAGCAATACATCGCAATGTGCATGCATAATGCCATCTTCAGCGGCTATGTACAGGCGAAACTGCATGTGCACACTGCCCCTTTAAGGACCCAAGCATATCGGTAGTGCAGCTAGCCTGACTCTGATGACTGCGACTGAAACCACGGCCACAGAACCTCAAGCTTGCAGCAGTCCAATGCATGAATTGTGAGCAAACACATCCTAGCAGGGATAGGCCACACACACAATTACGTATAGATAGACAAGGTTGCTGCATGGACACTAAACAAATGCTGGAGAAAGCAAGCCTGACGTGACAAATGAGCTGGCTGCGAGTCGCGCCATCTGTCTGTGCTTGGGGAGTTCATGAACGATGATGTATATCATGCTTTTCCACCAATTGTATCACATTCATTCAGAAGCACGCAGGGCTACCTGTCTACAGTATATACATCTGCATTGCCTGCAAATGCATTTAGCGCACAAGGTGCTGCCCAACAGTTTTCACCATCAACAGCAGATTAATTGCCATTGCAATTGTGATCATTAACCATGCTGTATGATTTTTATGCTGGAAAGACTGCAGGCAGCGGCGGACGGGGTCCATGTTGCCGCTTGATTGCTCAGATGTGGTTATCATTGCTAACAACAGTGCTGTCGTGCGCAGCATTACTTGCTGAATTCTCAGGCTGTTGACATGTTGACTGGTTGCCTGAAAGCAGCTTGGCTCTTTATTGCACTGCACATCTGCCTCTTCAGATCTGACATTGCTGATGACAGGCTTTCCGGGCTGCTCCCACGATTTATCATTGTAGCAAGCAGTAAAACTGTCGGGATCAGTGTGCACACGCGTACGTGTACATAGACAGTGTCACTGCATGCTACATTGATAATCGTGACACTGTTTATGTGCACACTGATCCCGACACTTTACCAGCTTTGCTGAAGAGTGCAGTTTCGGGAATTGGCCATCGGATTCATACAACTAATAAATTATGCAGCATGGTGCCATGTCATGACTGTTGACGTCTGTGAGTGTCTGCGTCAGTGCGTGTGTGCGTTCATTTGTATTCGTGGTCAAGGCTTTACTCAGCCTTGTGTTGCGCCTTTTTCGATATCGCCTTTGCATTCTACATATCGCGCTGTGTCTGCTTAGCGCAGTGCCCTATGCACCCCTGCTTGCACAGCTGCCCTGCGCGTGGCCTTGCTTTTCGATACAGCTTTCGTTCAACCTGCGGGTTGTGGCACTCTTCAAGATCTTGTCTGCAGAGCCGCAGACAGGCTTTTCGGCCTACTGCGGTACTCACCAGGCCGCAATCTGGACTCAATATCCCTGGTGTAGGCGACCTTAGCAAGCTTGCAAACGTTGATCTCAGTGACGTGCCAGATGGGAGGTATCGAGAGGTCGAGGTGGGCGTCGTCTGTCATGCAAAATGCCTATGTGCATTTCTACACAAGAGTTCATGCCAGCTGCATACCTGCCGCAAGGCCTTTGACTCAGGTAGAATGTTGCAGGCAGTGTCATATGTCAGCAGGAGACGTATGGACCAGGCTGACTTTGACCCATACGAAATAGACACAGATGGTCTTCCGTTAGTGTATAACGAAGAGCGCATTGCTTCCTTCTGGAAAGGAAAGCCAGGTATGTGCTACTAATGCACAGCATTGCTAGCAGTTTCCATGAAAAGCACAGTCTCATGCTGACTCTGCCTGCAGGAGAGCTCACATCTAGGTGGGCACGATTTGCTGCTGTGTCAGGTGAGCAATGGAAAGTTGGTCAATGCCCTTGTCTTTGGTGTTTAGGACCTGAGCTCCATGTCATTACGCACATGTCATTACGCTGCATTGCAAGCTTGCTGTGGCACTTTACATGCAGCGCCTTGGTTGACCAAGCTGGCATATGCCGTGATTCAAGGAAAGCTCGAAGAGCGGCAAGATCAGCTTGCCAGAGAGGCTGTCAATAACATGGAAAAGCTTGGTCCCACATTCATCAAGCTTGGGCAGATTCTGAGCATCAGGTGAAGCGTCTCAACTGTACATCACATGCGCCCTGGTGTACAGCCTGATGCGTATGCTGCAGTGTTCTTGCATGGCAACACGACCATCTGCACGTAGAGCGTGTGTGGTGGGAGTACAAGCACAATGTGCAGAGATACTGCTGCATGTTCTTCTGGCGCCGTGCATTTCACAAGCTGCATGTGTCTTTTGCGTGCCGTGCCATGCCACCTTGATACAACCTGCTCAGCGGCATTTCATCTGTATAGTCTGAAGGATAAGACAGCCCTCTCTGCAATCTGCTCAGGCATTCACTCGTCCCTTTGCAGATGAACCATCTTTGTGCATGAGTGTCTGCCAACTTTTGCATTGCTGTGTCGTGTCAGTCTCCATGCATGAAGGCATAGGCTGACTACATGCACTGTCTGATCAGCTGACGCTTGCAGGCCAGATGTGTTGCCTCCAAGCGTCATGACAGAGCTGTCAAAGCTGCAAGACAACATGCCAACGTTCCCCACCACAGATGCCAGGGCCACTGTTGAGCGAGAACTGGGACAGCCTATCAATGCCATCTTTTCAGAATTCAGTGCGCGGCCTGTTGCGGCTGCATCACTGGCTCAAGTGTACAGAGCTAGGCTGAGGAGCAGTGGGCAAGAAGTTGCTGTCAAAGTGCAGCGGCCTGGTGCGCTGGCTACCATTTCCAAGGTCAGCAGGCTGTAGAAAAGAAAAGAAACGCAAAGAAAAGACTACGCCTTTCGGCGTCAATTTAGTGAGAAGCCCAGTGTTATACTGGGCTGCCCAGGTCCGCAGGCTGTAGCCTCACTTGTCCGCCCAAAACACATCTTGGTGTCGTTGTACATAGACACCTTAGACAGCACTGAAACAGTCTAAACAGTCTAGTCAGCTGCAGTTGCTGTTGACGTTTGGACACGTGCTGCCTGGCAGACAGCACAGTGCAAACTCTTGTATGCTGGGTTACTTAGCCCGTAAATGCTCACCTGCATGTGTCAAGACTCAGTACAGGGACAAGGGCTTGTGTCATAGGCCCAAATGTTGCTTGCTAACAAGTCACCTACCACCAAAGCTGTTCCATGTTTCAGGATCTGTATGTGATGCGGAGGGCTGTTGGTGTGTATGAGCGCATCATCAGGCGCTTCACTGCTCAGGACACAGACTACCAGCTGCTGCTCAGTACCTTTGCTGAGGGGCTGTATACTGAGATGGACTTCAGAAATGAAGCCTTGAATATGGAGCGCATGACCATGCTGATGGAACAGTCAGAGTTTGGCAGCAGGGATGTCATCATTCCCAAACCAGTCATGGAAAGGACTACCAGGTGGAGAAGCTGAAAATGCGTTGCATGGTTACTGCAGTCTCTCCTATCTGCAGATTTCACTGCGTTCCAACATCCATTTGCTTGGGCTTGCCTTGTTGAAGGCATAATCAAGGCCTGTACAGCTGACTTGTGCAACAACGCCACTACTAGTCAGACAGATCATGTTGAGATGTGACAGATGTGACAGTACAAGTAGATGCCAACCGCATGCAAACATGCAAGCTGAGACATGCAATTGTCTGCAAGCGACGCTGGTTCGTGCCTGCATACCTTTGGGGTCATGTACAATCTTGCAAGCACATGTGGTCCTGGGCTAGGTAGTTGCTGTCATGCTCACAGACATGCTGGTAAATACGGACATGCACAGCAGTAAGCAAATCGCACTGCACTGGTGTCTGCTGTCAGGCTACACATGAGGGCAGCATGTGATGGATTGCAGACGGGGGTGAGTCATGGATTGGGTGACAGGAGTCAAGCTGGCAGGCTGACTGAAAAGACAGAAGCTTTGCCTTAACACACTGTAAACAACGTTGAGATGAACAGCAATAGTGCCCGGTGTCACACTGTACTTGAGGCAGCATGTGATGGATTGCAGACGGGTGTTAGTCATGGACTGGGTGACTGGAGTGAAGCTGACAGGGCTGCCGCCTGAGGAGATTCGGCGGCTGGTAGCAACAGGCCAGGAGGCCTTCCTTACACAGCTGCTGGAGGTTGGCTTCTTTCATGGGGACCCCCACCCTGGCAATCTACTCAAGGTAACACAGGGGGGGGGGGGGGGGCTGATGCTCCATGAACTGACACTGCATAACTTGCCTAGTATGCTGATACTTACTGCGCTATGATTAAGCCCACTTTATAGCGTCCGGTTACCGGACTGTATTGTAAAGATGGTACAGTATGTATAAAGAAGGTATACCTAAAGATGGCACTGTATGTGTCGCTTGCTGGCCCAGCTCACCGTAGATTGATGCACGTCTGACTGAAGTGGGCGCTGCTTTGCCTGAGCCAAGCTGCTTCACAACTGATCTCACTACTGCAAGAAGAGTGTATGACACGTGGCAGCAACTCACAGGCTGTCTCGTGTATCGCATGGAGAAGGGTTCAACACTGCTGCTGACATACTACTGCTCATGCATCCATTTTGTACACACGTATGCATGCATGCACGCACGTACGCACGCATGCACACCATTCATCCCATCCCCATGCTGACAGCCCGCTGACATATGCTGCTGATGCGCAAGTTACCCACACAGAAAGGCAAATGAAAGACGGCATGCTGACATGGTCTGCTTTATAGAGATGCGCAAGACAGACTGCTATGGAGAGACAAGACTTGTCCTGCATGTAGCTAGCTCTTTGTGAGCTGGAAAGCACATTCATCATCATCATTATTATTATTATTATTATTACTATTATTATTATTATTATTGTTCTTACTATTATTATTATCATTATTATGCTGACATGGTAGTGCTGACAGGTGACAGAGGGTCCCCATGCAGGGAAGCTAGCTCTGCTGGATTTTGGGCTGGTGGCTGAAATTCCTGAGGCTGACAGGGAAGCCATGGTGAGCGCCACCATTCATCTGGCCAACAGGGACTGGAATGGGCTCATCAATGACTTCATAGCCCTGCAATTCCTGCCTGCCAACAGCGACAGGGGACTCATCATTCCTGTTATGGACAAGTAGGCTCTCTCGTGCCTCCTATACAGTTCTTTCTGCTTGAGGTTGTTTCAGAGTCTGCTTGGTGTCTTTGATCTTCCATAGGCATGGGAGGTGAAAAAGTCTTCAAGTGCCCTGATTGCTCTCTCATGCCTCCTGAACATTTCTTTCTGTTTGGGGTTCTTCCAGAATCTGCTTGGTGTCAGCAGTCGTTGATCTTTCACAGACACGGAAGGGGGAAAAGTCTTCAAGTGCCCCGCTAGCTAGCCCAGGAATTGGACAGAACCACAATGCCACGATGCAACAGTCTTCTTTGTGGACATGAGACTTGAGATGCTGTCTGCACAGTTTGCTTTGAACTTGCTGCCCTCTTACATCTTCAAGACCTGCCCTGCATCTTTTGACATACATGAGAAGACATCCCAGTACAGCATGATGCTGTCACTTGCTCTGTCTTCCACATCTGCAATAACGTGTACTTTACGTTCATGTACAATTGCTGTGTAGGGTGCTTGGGCCATATCTGAAAGGAGGTGGGGCAAAGTCTCTGGACTTCCAGAGCCTGTCACAAGACCTGATACGCACCAGCATGCAGATTCCCTTCAGTGTGCCTCCCTACATGTCCCTGCTGGCCAGGAGCACTGCCACCCTGGAGGGTATAGCCCTCATGGGGGACCCCAACTATCAAATGGTCTCCCAGGTGTGCTGATCAGACACACATGCTGATGTTGGGAAGTTTTATGGAAGGCAGGGTTGAACTGAAGAGTGTGTGCTTGCGAGGAGAACTCCAAAGCATGGTTGTTGAGAAATGCCTCTGCAGCTCACACCGCTATCAATTTGTCCATGCTCATGCCAGCTGCCCTGCATTACCATATGCAAAGTGATGTTAGCTCACTTGCCCAGCTATTTGCCAGCCACAATCTGCTGTTTTCAGCCATGGAACATCAATGTTTTAACAGGAAAGTCCATTCTACGGTGGAAACCTACACTCAAAAGCGCCTGGGGACAGCAAAATTGCATTTCATGTTGGGGAGATGTTCTAAAGGAACATCAGCACACAACATGGATCAGCTGTGATATAAGAAACGCCAGCACACCATGAGTCAATGCTTGTCTGAACAAATGGTCTGTGCATCTACACGGTTTGTTTGGCTGCTAGGGACATGCCGTTGTGATCTGCACGTTGAAACGCAGACAAATCAGCGCCTCTCAGGCATCTGCACCATACCTGAATTTTGCCCCTGACCAAGCCCTCACAAGCCGAGTTTGCATCTGCAGGCTTACCCATTCGTGGTGCGCAAGGTGCTGCGAAACTCCACGTCAGGCTCAGCGCTGCTTCTCAGGGACCTCATGTATGACAGCAACGGTAATGTAAAACCAACCCGGCTGTCAGCCCTGCTGAATGCTGCCCTTGGGTATGTGGCAGACCAGACCCAGGGCTTCATTGACTTTGATGCTGTTCCTGAAGACGGAGCTTCTATTCAGGTGTCTGCCCAGCTCTTTTCAATCCCAAAACGTCTATTTTGGTTCAGAAACGCCATTCCTACACTGGGAATTTGTAACCAGAAACGTCTGGGGACAGTTGAATCGCGCTTCTACATTGTGGAGATGTTTTAGCTCATTTCCAGATCAACTGTGCTGTTGTGCAATGCTGTGCAGCCAGCCTCTCTGCAAGCTGCGTGCAATGCACCTCCTGCATCAATGCACTTGTTGGTTTCTCTGTGTTGTTGTTGCAGTGCAAAAGGCATGTTGGCAAAGGTGCAGCATCAGACTGCAGCTGCTGCAATGCAGTGTGGTGTAGTATGCTCAGCAACACTTACCTTGCTGGAGTGATACTGAATAATACTGTGTATTGCGTCTTGCGTACCGCAATTGTGTATTACGTATGGGGTAACGCTGGTATGCTGGCTGCTCAGACGTTAGTAGTATGCGCTGGCTCGTTCTCTTACAGGCGCTGAAGCATCTGCATGTGATGTAGCAGATTTGTCAGCTCATGCCTGTGCTCACGCACTCACGTAGCAGCAAGTCAGGACTGTAGTGCATTTGACCTGTTGCCTCTGACTTGGCACCTTCTTTTTGTACAGGATACCATTTCGTTCCTGCTTGCTCCAGAAGCAAGACAGCTTCGACCTCTTCTAGTCAAGGAGCTTGTCACCGGCTTAGATTACTACACCAGGGATAGGTTACAGAGGGCGTACAACAGTCTGCCCTCCCTAGCTCCCAGGATACCCTTCCTAGGGCCCCTACCCTTGCCACCCCTGCCTTCCCCCCCTGTCTTTGTCCCCGGGCTTGGCTTCCAGCCTGCAGAGCAGCTACTGCAGAAGCTGGCACCCCCTCTTAGTCAGACAGAAGAGGTGTATTTGCAATCACTGCTGGAGGTGGCATCAGGGCTATTAGGTATGAAGCTTGTGTGTCTCTGCGCCTGAAAATCCCTGGTGACATGCTGGGCTTATGTGCGTGATACTGCTAGCAAGCACCAAATGTGACAAGTTGATCTTGTTTTGAGTTTGGATGTAAGTCTCGGCATGCTCTTCTGCCTGCTACAGCTGTTTTCGGTATTTGCGTACAGTTTTCAGTGTTTGCGTAAAGTATTCAGTATTTGCGTAGAGTTCTTAGTATTTTTGTAACTTTTCTATACGACCTTTGCAGCAGAGTGTATACTGTGGGTGTGTGTGGATGCTTGGGTTGCTGTCATCCTGACAGCATGCTTGTGTTGCCTGTATCAGGCTACAGAAACATAGCTATAACATAATAATGACACATTGTGACAATTGATTGTGACAACATGTATTGGCGGCCCCACCCTTAAGAGCAATTGTTACTGTGTGGCTCTGAATTGGATGCATTGAGCCTGCTTACAGTGCCAGCTGTCACCTGTTACCAAACCTCGTTACAGCGTCATTGCTGGCTGAGTTTTCACGATGTTTCTGTGATGTCAGGCTTGAGGCCAGCTGATTTGGAGCCAAATCTGAGCACAACCTTGCAGCTGCTGACTAACCCATCAGCCCAGATCCAGGAGCTTCAGCAAGCATTGACAGCTCTTAGTGGCCAGTCAGCAAACTCCCAGGCATGTCCGTCATATCTGAACGACTGTGGTCAACACAACAGTTGTGTGCTTTGAGATATGCTGATTGTCATGGTGACAGGTCTTTGAGCACGAGCACTGCTGTGCTTGACGACGCAGTATTTCAGGAAGTACTTGTCACTGTTATTCTGTCCTGGGCAGCCCGCTAAAATACTTAGCTTCTCATTAAACTGACGCCGAAAGGTGTAGTCCTTCTTTTCTTTTCTTTCTGTTACTGTTTTTTTGTGCTGAGCCATGTGCTTCCTTGATGATGCTGAGTGAGCCACATTGTGCTGCATACACAGTGGCATGACTGCTGACTGGACTGTGACTGTGCCCAACTGCAGGTTGTGCAAGAGATAGTAGAGGATGTCCTAGAGCAGTTGATGGCGATACAGAGTCAGCGTGCAGATGTGCCTCGAAATGTTTTGTTTCCATTTGTTCCTGCCCCCCAGACTCGTAAACTGCCAGCTCCTGCAGCTGTGTACGCTGGAGTATGACAAATGCATGATTGCACTGTGATGCTAATACTGATGTTAACTCTGAGATAGGTAGTAGGATCTGTGGTGTTTGCGCTCTTGTATTTGATTGGCAGTAATTTGACGGTTCTGATCTGGTTTGCATATTTCATTCCTGAATACATAGTGGATCGACATTGGCAAGGCTACTCAAAGGACAGTCTTCCATAGGAATGTGTCTGATGTTAACTATTGCTTCTCTTTACTTCTAGGTGATTCCATTTTTTGGGTCTACACTCGATGGGGTTTTTAGGTATGTATGAAATAGGTGAACCTTGTACAGATGAACCCTGAATGGCCTGCCATTTTGGGAAAGAAATCTACTGGAGGTGTGCAATCAAACATCGAACAACATTGCACCATATTATCTGTACACGCAGCAGGATGCTGCCTGCTATGCACACGAATCGGATACATTAGTGTGCTGCCTGTGCTGCATTCCACACAAGATGTCACCTGCATGCATGGCAGCTGGTCTATAAGCTGCACGATGAAACTACCCACAAGCCCAAGTAAAATTGTAGGCAGATCTGGTAAAAGTATCAGTCTCAGTCAGATACTATCTGATGTAAAAGATCTAACACGATAAGACGTATCTGATATGGCACAAACAGACACAATCAGACCTGTCCATGAACAAGCGCTATGCTAGAAGGGCTGCCCCTGATTTTCAGTGCAATTCTGGTCAGCCTGCTAGCTGCATGCATACGGGCTGAACAAAGCTCTAAGAACCCCACGTCACTACCCTGTGTCGCAGTGTATCCCTCTCATGCTGAGACATGCCAGAGAAGGCATTACTGTCCAATTGGTCAAAATCATGTGGTGGCCGTCCGGAGCATAGATCAAATGTTGCTCCCCTGATGGCATCACGCTTCGGTCCGCATGGCCTGATGTCTGTCAAGTGTTTGTATGCCTGCAACGCCCAATCAACATGTGAAAATGTGACTTCCAAGGTCTGCAAGTACTGCAGTTGAAGGGTCTGGCAGATTGATGTTCAAAAGGTGGACGCTGGGGTTCTTATGTTGATTTACTCATAGCTGCACATGTACCCGGGCAATTGCCAAGGGATGGGAGCAAATAGCTTACCTCATCCAAGCCCATGTCTTTGAACCAGAAGAGGTACGCAATGATGACAGCTGGTGCTCGCCCTAGGCCTGCTGTACAGTGTACATACACCCTAACATGCACCAGCACCTTCTGTCAGTATGTGGAAGGAGACGTCCCATGAGCAGGTTTGTGCATGGCATGAAAGTGCTGGGCTGTGGCAATGCAACAATAGTACGAGGTTCCAATATGAGTAGCAGAAACCATGTACCTTCTCTTGTCTTGAAGTGAATGGTAGACTGAGCTTACAGCTGATGGCAGCATGTGACGCAAACTGTGGGGATCAAAGTCCTGCGCCTGCATACATACTAAAATATCACAGCAGGCAGGTTGTAAACCAGTAAATCAGGTCAAGCTTGCTGTTGCTGGCATACAATGTTTGTGTTGCCATGGCACTGTGCTCTTATCAATAAAACAGGGAAGCAATGCTCACAGGTCTGCGAATCAACTGTATGTCAAGCTCCTGAGCTCTGTGCTGCAGAGCGCCGAAGTCCACACCCCAGTGGTTGAAGTCCGCATCTTGCTGCAACTGCAGAGGACATCAGCACAGGTAAGATGGGCTAAACGCTGATGTTGCCATTACTGATGCGTATGCTTATGCTGAATGGCAATGAAGTCTATAATGTAGCAGCAGCAGCAGCAGCAGCAGCAGCAGCAGCAGCAGCAGCAGCAGCAGCAGCAGCAGCAGCAGCAGCAGCAGCAGCAGCAGCAGCAGCAGTAGCATCAGGAGTAGCATCATCAGCAGCAGCAGCAGTGCATACCCACATTGATGATGGTGGATGCACGCACTTCCTCCTTGAGCTCTGTGATGTCTTCCGCATTCCTGGGCTGAGAGCCACAGATCAGATCTGGCACTATTTCGTGGTAGTACAGTCCTCTGTCATAGTGATACTGGTAAGGATCAGCGTCTTTCCAACCCATAGCTTTCTTCATTTGCTGGTTGTAGGCATCTGATTGATCCACCTTTGTTGCTGTTGGTTTGTTCGATCTGTTGGTCTTCACAAGCTTGCTCTTAGCTCTGATGTTTGGCTGTTGCGCACATGTTAGGCTTTTGTGATGTCTGGGATGGTGAGCCTGCATTCATTTGGGTATAGATGTGATAACAAACAGCAATCTTGAGCTTGCGAGGATCACAAAGATCCTATGCAGCGAGACAGCATCGCAGCGCCAAGACGCGTAGAGACACTCGTCTGCTACGCTTTCCACCCTGACTACCGAGGATTGAAAGCTCACCGTTGCCCGAGCAGCAGCACAGAGTCTTTTGGTGAAAACCATCTGGTCTGACGTATGTGCTGCCGCAAAGCCTGGATTTGTTAGACAGTGCAATCAATAATGTGAGTACAAACTGAAAGCATACGCACAAAAGCTGTGCAGCTCACGGACGCGCTTGATGTACAGAGCGAATTTTATTGCAGAATGCATTTGAAGGACTGTCTCTCCCTCTGAGGGAGTCCCTCAGGATTCTCCAGTGCAATTTATGGCTCCTGCTGACCAGCAAGTTAAAGATATTTGTGTGTCATTGCTGTTCAGTTTGCGCAGCAAAGCTCCTTGTCAACTGCCTGCAGGATAAGCCTAACTGTGATCTATGTGGATTTGCTTAGCATATGCCCATGTTGATCCATGCAGCCAAGAACACTTAATAACACGTTCTAGCTATTAGGCTCTATCACGCACAATGATCTGGACCCTCAAGCCAAAAGTAGCATGCAGCCCTGGTCCACCTGAATGAAATTGCTGTACCAAACCTTACATCCCTCACAATCTTGCAAGTATTGATAGATATGTCACAGCATCTTTCAGGCCTCCATAAGGCATCAGCACAAAGCATCCTGGAGCTTGTGATTGCCTGCAGTGGTCTGAATCTCAAGGATGCCTCTAAACAGTTTGAGCTGACGGCAGTATTGCCACTTGCAGAAATATTCAAGCGAATGATCACAAAAGCAAGGAGCGTTGAAGGCTGTCCCTTTTTACATTTGTAAATCCTAAAGCAACAACAGTCCCTGCTTTACCATAGATATGTGAACGCGGACAGACATGAATAGCAAATCATAACGTGTAAAAACTGAATAACTTGCATACACTTGTACATAGAGATTCGTCCCTTATTGGTTTCTCTCCTTATCAGTGACAGTGTCTTACTATCTGCCCAGCCTGACTCCTCCACCAGCAAATTCACTGGCCACAGGTGCTTTTAAAAAGGAAACATAGTCAGATGGATTGGTTGGCAGCAAGCCCATGCCCTGAAGCTTGTTCAAGGCGAAAATCAGCCCAGCTATTTGTATTGCACTAAAAACCAGCCGCGGTTTCAGAAGCTCCAGCTGACCTGTTTGGTCTTGAGGGATAGCTGCAAATGACATACAAAGTCAGCTGGCACTTCTTGGCAAAGGCACAACATGCTTGAGGAAAACATGTTGATTGGAACCATGCATCCCTGTGAGCTGTAGCCATAACAGGTTTTGCTACTGCTGCAGGATGCTGGGGCGTGCTCAGTGCTAGATAGCAGAGCAAAATAATACCTTGATTGACGCTGAAGAGAGTTGACAATGGCTGGTAGATGCCAGTCACTAACATCATGATGCTGAAAAGATGAATCTGACTGCCACTCATCCACATCATGAAGCAAAGAAATCCTACTTGCTTGAAAGACCCAAGTGCTTTTGACATCATGGCCTGCATTGCAGCATCACATTCGTGCTACAATTTGAAGATACCTTGCGTCTCGAACTTCACAATGCTACAAACCTCTTGCCGTCTTTGCTTGAGGAGAGCCACATCCATGTTCAGAGACTTACTACTGCCTGCAATTACCTGCGCAGTGACAGGAGCTACTCTGACTCCTAAAAGCAATCGTCGGGGACATTGTGGCGGTAATTCGTTGTGCAAGCTTACCAGTTCCTTACCACCTGCACCTGTGAAGCCCGGTGGGTCTTGTACCCGTTTGCCGTCCACACTATTGTTGCCATCCTCAAAGTGCAGTGTCCACTTGCGAAACTCTGCCATCGTAAGGTTTCAGAGTTTCCCGCAGTATTACAGCAAGTGTGACTCTGACTGGGTGGCCCCGACGACGAACGAAAGCTCACTTGCAGCAAGCAGTCTGCTTGTGACACAAGGGCGTGGGCCGAACAGCTGCTCAGGCGCAGTCTGTAGCACAAAGCCTGATACTGGCCGCTGAACTGTATTCGCTGCTACTTTGTATGCCAACGGCGGGTGATGAGCAGTCGATACAAGATGGCGCACGTCGCACGTACAGTTTTCAGCTCATGAGCCAGGCCTACGATTTTACAATTCATCAAAACTGGGCTTTTGAACCCCACAAAAACAGCTTGCTACAACACATTCTTTCATAAGTCATACACGCTGCATCGCGAGTTTGCGCAGGCAGCATTGCCATCTGTCACGTGAATTGAGATGCTTTGGCATCATCGTCATTGACTTGGCTCAGCTTGTTTCCCAGCAGTCATGGCGTGGGATCAAAAGCTATGACCATCGTCGCCACTGTTGTGGCCGAAGACGAAAAGGAAAACGCAGGCTTTTTGGGTAAGGGCTTCTCGAAGCAGATAGGTTGTCCGTCTCGGCGTGTCTTGAGTAATCGGAAGAATTTAACACCTGCCAAAACTGTGCATATGAGCAAGGGAATGTCAGCTGTGCCTGCTGGTAGGCAGGCTCCACAAACTCCCAGTTTGCAGACAACTGAAGTGAGTGGCTGTCTGGCTGCAAGGCACTGGATGACTGTTATCTTTTCAGCTTTGTGTTCGCTGCTTGCCTGCTGCGTATGTTGCTGACTCTCCTGAGGGCAAACAATCGCCGTTCACCTTGCAGATGCCATCTGTTCCACTGTCTGCTTCACGTCAAATCAGCTGGGAGGTGCATCTACAACAGTACCTGCAGAAGTGTGCACCGCTCTCTGTAGACAAGGTGTCAAGTTTGACTGAGGTTGTCCACAAACAGCCACACTTACCTGAGCCTTGGTGGTCCATTATACAGCATGCTGAATCACAGCAGGCTGCATGCCAGTCAGATCCCAAGCCCCCTGACAAGCGCCAAGGCCTTGCTTTGCTGCAACTGTATGAATGGGCAACCAAGCAAGTCCCAAGGCATGGGAATTACAATAATGATGCATTCCTGAAGCTGTGGATTGGCTATGCCAAACAGCAATGGTAGAGTATGTTCTGCAACCAGCTGCCTGTCAATTTCCATTGTTGCATAATTATGTAAATCCTTTATGCCTGCAGGTCACAAAATGGACAAGATGAAGGCAGGGATGCGTTCAAGAGCCTCAAAAACCAGCAGATTGCAGACAAATCTGCCTTGCTGTACTTGCAGTGGGCTGACTTAGAATTGAAGTCTGGTATGCACCGCTCAATACATGTATTGCACATGAACTCAATGTCGATATCAAGCAGCTTGAGCGCTGCTGTCAGATATGCTATGTGCATGCACTCCTTGACATTGATGTTAACAGCATATTAGATGTTGCAGTAACTGCGTCTCTGTTCCCAGGCAACACAAACAAAGCCATCAAGCAGCTCAAGACCGGCATCAAAGAGTCAGCTGAGCCTGTCAGGTACCAGCTAGTTGTCTTGTGATCCTCGCTCTTTCTGCATGCCGCACGCAACAGTTGCACACACAATGTATGCCATCTGGCAAGCCACATTACACTGCCAATCCTTTCCCATCTTGAACCTTCGGCATACACAAGCACAGGCTAGATTGCTATAACTGTTGGACCAATCTCTTGAGAGCACTTCACAGCAGCTCTTTGCTTGGACGTTTTGTGACATGCCTTCTGAATCAGGCAACTGGAGGAGATGCTCATTAGGCTGCAGCCTCAAGGGACCAGCACTGGAACAGCTGATGGTTTGCATGACAGTGAAGCCAATACAGCAACACTGCATGAGACCACACAGCGCCTGCATGGTCAGCATTTGTCTGGACACATAGAAGAGGGGTCCTCCTTCACGACCCCTGCAGGGGCTAGGTGCCCTCAAGGACAGAGCCCTGTGATCGGGGTAAGCAATTCCCAGACATGCAGCGCATGCGCATGGATACTTCTCATGCTGCGGCTTCGTGAAGGTTCAGCAAGAAGGTTTGCATGTGCCTTCAACTGCAGTGTCTCTGACCCAAGCCTGTCCTGACAATAACAAATTTGCAGACACACCATGCTGCAAAACACATTTTCAACTTGCATCTAAGTCATGGACCGTCGCACTGGCTGCTTCTCTGACCTCGTCCATCATGACTGCAAAGAACAGTCCTTCTGGCTTACACATTCGTAACCCGGGTTTTGAGCAGCACAGGCCAATGACTCTCTGCACCAGGGCATGAGCAGCAGGAGGATAGGGCACAGCAGCAAGCCCCTATATGGGCACAATGCTGGTGCAACAGAGACCCTGGTCATCAACCCCAAGGCTGGGCTGCACTCCAGGCCTGTCGCCTATGCTGCAGCTGCCAACGCTAGCAACATGACGTATCACAGCACCAGCTCAGGTACACTGTTGTTCCTGACAGCTTGCCATTCTTTCAGGAATGCATGTTGGGCAGATTGTCTGACCTAGCGCTTGGTGTACAATGTTGCTGTATGATATCAAAGTGGGTATGTCCTAGTCTCCTTCTTGTAGTGTCTGTACACCAAAACTTTGACACGAAAGAACCATCTCAAAAGGATTGAGAGGGAGGTTGTCACAATGCAATGTCCAAATGCTTGACAGATGTGCACTTGCATCTGACAGCCTATGCATAGTCTGCAGGCAGCACCGTCAGTGAGTCTGAGTGCACGACCGCTACGCTGCACAGCCACCCCAAGATGGCATGCCCAAGTGAGCCACTGCTTGCTTGTCCATGCTCATTGTGATGCACATGCTAGCATCAGCATTCAGGCCTCTACGTGCATGTCACACCAACGCAACGCTCTTATAATCTGCATCAGTGTCCAAACACTCAGCAAAGCATTGTAAAAGCTGCCATGCGTCGTCAAGTGCATAGACCAAGCTGCAGCCAGTTTGCATGTGTGCCTCGACGCTTGCGACTGCCAGCAGATGCTGTGAAGTCTGCTCAAGCTGAGCTCAGCCCACGATCAAAGCTCCCCACGTTTCGATGAGCTGTCTGGTCACATGCAGACATGACGTCACGCAGCATCAGCAGTCATGGCAGCAGTCACAGCGGTGAGGAGACCCAGACGATACATGACAAGACGTTGGGTGGAGGGCCTCTGGGTGATACGTCTCAATGCATATCAGCACATGCACGCCCATGTTGCTGTTGAACAGCAACATGGGCGCAAACCAGAACAGCATGGTGCAGCATATGCTGTAGAATGGGTTTCAGTGCAACTGTTACCGTCACATCTGTCCAGTCTCCTTCCTGAACTGTAGAGTCTTGGCAGCTCTCACGCAAATGCAGGCTGTTGAGACGAAGCTGTTGCAACATCTTTATCATACATATGTGTCACACATCTTTGTCACACAGCAGGAGGAAGCGATTCTGCATAGACTCCAGGAATGCAGAGTGTCCAGCAATGTGCTTTGCAACAGTGGCTGGCAATTGTGATCAGGAGTGTGACTTGTTGCAGGACCTGGGCAGCCCGGTATTATTACTTGGTTTCTCATCAAATTGATGCCAAAAGATGTAATTTTTTCTTTCTGTTTCATTGCAGGGGACGGCACCATCCAGATCAATCAGAGTCTGGCTCACCAATCCCGGCCAGCCTCCACGCTGGTGCAGCAGTCCTTTGCTTCCGCATTCAAAAGAGACCGCAGTGTTGGGCCAAAAAGAACAGGCAAGCCAATGTCATTGACCCTGTAGACGTCACTGCTGCTGGCATACATACATGCTGCAACGTACGTGTCCGTACGTGTCCGTACCTGTACGTGTGGTACAGATGTCTGTAAAATGACAGCAAGCAATCATAGCTCTGGGTTTGTGTACTGGGATCCACTTGCCCTACTTGACAGCCGGTTTCAGCAGCAGCACAACACAATTGGTGCCGGCATCTGATGTGCAACACCTGCTCAACTCTGGTGGCATTTGCCATCCTGCCAAGGTTTCACAAAGATTGAAGTCAATGCGATGGTTGCGGCAAGGGTATTGTCTTATTTTTAGGGCTGGGGGGTGGAGCAGCAAGGGTTCCAATGGCCATGCGTGCCGTCCCAATCAATGCAGTCCCTGCTGAAGCATCTGTAGCGCCAAGCAATGTCATGGGTCCACCCAAAGCCCTACCAGTGGCAAAAGTGGAAGAACCAGAAAACCTAGGCGTGCATGAGTCAGCAGCTGCAACAGGGTCTAGGACAGCAGCGTCTTCAGAGGTCGTTCACAGGCAAGAAGTGGACGCAAGGGAGACCGTTCAGGCAGACAACAGCAAGAAGAGGAAGGCAGATGGAGAAGCAAGGCAGTCACCAGAGGTGGCCACAGCTGTGGCGGGGACAGCTGGGAAGCGCAGAGCCTCTCCAGAGGCACAGGTGCATTCAGTAACTGGAGTTGATGTGACCTGCTTGCTGCATGCCCTTCCTCCCTCTTTGCACGCAACAAATAATAACAGTAATTAACGTATACTTAGCCAGCAGGCATCAGGTACGTGCGACGCAAGTCAGTTCCCTCCAGACAGGCTTGTTTAGAGCATCACGGGTGTAGCGACAAATGTGCTGGCAAAAATCTTTTTGCCCTGACAACAGCACGCAAACAGTCCTGAATCACATCACCATGCTCATTGCAGGTTCACCTTGCGTCAAGCCAGCTGCTGCTTTCATACAAAACTTCATTTGATGTGCCAAAATGCCAGTATGCCGGTGCACAATCCAGCTGTGCATGCACAGATAAACTACTTACCATGTTTCTGCAGGCGAGGTCCCAGAGACCGAGTTCTCCTCAGCACAGGCCTGCTGCACTCACAGCCTCCACAGCTCTGCATGGGGCTGCGCCCGTGCTGCATGAAGCACCTGACCAAGCAGCTGGCAGCCAGCTGCCAGCAGCAGAGGAAGCTGACGAGGACGAGCCTGACACAATGCCGTTGCTGGCAAGAAGAGTGATGGCAGGCAGGCAGAGCATCATTCCCGGCCATCAAAAGGTATATGTTCAGAAGGACATTATAATCACATTTTCAAATGGAGTCGACTTGCAAGCCAGTCATGGAGCGCGTATGTCCTGAATCTGGGCTTGAACCTCTTGCCGCTGGCAGCAACGATGCTGCATTATCGCCATCAGAAGCTGAAGGACAACACAAGAAGCTATATCAGAAAAGCAGCGCCTCTGTTGTATGTGCACATCTCCACCCAACAAATTAGCACAAGTAGCATTGTGAGCTTGCGCCTGCAACTTTGTAGGCGCTGGGATGCTGCAGTTGCGTGTTGACAAGTCTGCTCCAAAGCAGTGACAAGCTCGATGAAGCACTGATCATGAATTCATTGAGACTGTCAGCGCAGTAGCAATGCAACATTTGCCTTTGTGTCAGCAACGCAATACCTTTCTGGCAATGCCCAGCAGTTTTCTAGCTCCTCAATCTTGTCGTCTCTTGTATGCAGGCTGCCCACCAGCCTGTAGCTCAGAAAGCAGTGGCATCAGATGGCAGCTCACAGGTCCAGTCTGGCGATGTGACTCAGCAAGGACTGGTTCCAGATGTCGGCAGGTCAGGGCCCCTGGAGGCTGGCCCTGTCAGGTATGCCAAACCATTTTGTCTCAGTCTTCTGGTCGTTCTGCCAAGTCTAGGCAGGTTGTGGACTGGATCAGGCATGGCGCTCATCTTGCTTTTGTGAGCCCATTCAGTGAGGCTCAACGCAAGCACCCTAGAGTTACCAGTTGTTTGCTTTTGACTCAGCATTTAGTACTTGCAGCTGTAGACAAGTGTGATGTCCCATCCATGCTCAATAGGGCCAGCCCTGCTCAAGGGTAATTTGCAAATTGCACCAGTTTACAATGGGCTCAAACAATTGACACGTCGCTTGCAAGAAGGTCTCAAGCCTGTGGGGTACCACTGCCTTCATGAGGACAAGGTGAACAGTCAAGCAGCATCAGTTTACATCTGCACTTTGCAAGGACACATTCACAGGACATTCCAATCTGTAAAACAACACATGAGCCGTCCAGCTGTTGCCGGCTGGATGGCAACACTGGTTGTGCTGCATTTCAGCTTCACAAACAGCCAGCTCTACCACCATAGCTTCTGTATGGTGTGCATGCAAGCATGTCTTGTGTTGTATATCTGTGACTGCGCTGTTCTGCAGGACAAGCAGCCATCTGAAGCCCCCCATGCGGCGGGCCCCAGCCCCTCCCCCTCCCCTCTCAGCCAACGCCCTGCCAACAGCTGCGCCTATCGCCCCCAAATCTGCAGCAGTACCCGCTAAGGTAGCTGCTGGCAGGACTGGTCCACAAGCAGAGGCTTCTGGAAGTAACAGAGATGCTGCGGCTACAGCTGATGTTTCCTCTGCCATGCAACATGGTGCTGCAGACAGAAGCAGAGATGTTGCGAAGGCAAACGCACAGGGCAAAGCTGCCATGGGACCGCCGCCAGCCAAAACCAGGTAAGAACACCTGGCAGGGTCCTCCTCAGCAGCAGAGTGAGGGCAGGCTGCTGCTGAACGGCATGGCCAGCTCACAGTCTGTCTCTAGTTGGCATCTGCTGTACTGCACTGTGTTCAGAAGCATGACTGCAATGTGTTCAAAAAGCATGACTGCAATGTGTTCAAAAGCATGACTGCAATGGCACAGACATGTGTGTCACAAGCAATGCAAGGCGTGGCTTGACTTTTTATCCCCCAAGCTTTCTTTGTTTCAAGCTTTTGAAACCCTGTTTTCTGTTTCAGGCAACCACTGGCGCCACTGCATCAGCATCAACAGCTTAGTCATCATGAGGACAGGCCACCGCTGCCGCAGCAGCAGCAAAGCAGCTCCCATGCTGCTCAGTCAATAGCTGAGCCGCAGCTTGCACAACCAAGGCAATCTGCAGAAGACAGACCAGCCCACGCACCCAGGTCCACAGACCAGCCTCAGCAGCAGCAATTGCACCAGCAGCAGCAGCAGCACCTGCAGCAGACACAGCAGCAGCAGCCGCAGCACCAGCAGAAGAGGCGGGTTAGAGAGGATGAGAACACAGTGATCGTGCGTGGCAACAGATACACCAAGCTGGAGTGTGTGGGGCGAGGAGGCAGTAGCAAGGTCTTCAAGGTGATCTTGGCTGTCACTCCTGCACTGTGATTGCAGCTGCATCAACCTGTTCAGCCAGATCATGTTGAATCTGTCCATACACAGCAAAGCCTCACACATCAGGAAGCTCAGGCAAGAGGTCCCATCAGTTATAATCAGTTAAAATAAGCTTGGCTCAGCTGGTTGCAATGTGTATCACTTGGTGTGTTTCAAGGCATGTCCTTGCTTGTCAGCAATGCTGCTAAGGCTAGTGCCTTACGGGAGAAGGCACTAGCCTTCTCCCGTAAGGGCGATGGCCCATGCAAGTTGAAAACACATTCTCTTGGGGAAAACTTGCTTTGGAATTACACTCTTGCTACAATTACATGCACATCTCAGCTGTGCTTACAGATTAAGCCTCCAAATTGCAAGTTCTGGAACTACATTCTTTCTGTACATCTCTGTACATCCCAACTATGCTTACAGGTGATGGCGCCAAATCGCAAGATCTTTGCCTTGAAGCGCATCAAGCTGCAGGGCAAGGACTCAGAAGCCAGCAAGGGCTTTGTGGATGAGATCACTCTGCTGCAGCGCCTCAGAGGCAAGCAGAACATCATCCAGCTGGTTGATGCCGAGGTGACACCCATCGCCCTATTTTTGCCTTTCCTCTCTGCCTGCCTGACACAAATCCTCGTAGCAACAGTACATTTCAGAATTTCAGCTTCAGGAGCTGATCCTTTACAAGCTGCAAGCCTGCCACATATGACTAGCCTGTAAAAGCAAATCACTTGATGTGGCATGTTGCATGCTCAATGACAGCGTTCCCCCGCCGTCTCAAAGTGTACTGTGACATGCTATTGGCCTACAACTGACTGGTACGTTGAACCAGAATCAGAATGTAAGGCTGCATGCAGTGCATGGTGTTAAGCACCGTCTTGGTCCAGATAGAGCTCATGCATGGTATTTGTAAGTATGTCATCTCTTGTGTCAAGACATGCAGGGCAGCAAGATGCTGTCACAGCAGTGACGTCAGAGAAGAAATACTGCACCCAAATGTCATTGATTTTACACTGACCTGACTAGCTTGCTGGCCAGACACAACCAGGCAGAACTTATGCGTGCTCCTGCACGCCCTTTGCAGCACTTTCTGAATAGATACCAGTGTGACAAGAGATGCAAATTGGCCCACAAATAGTGCTCTCACATGCTGTGTATGTGTGTGTGCCTGTGACTGACTTCACTGCTGCAGGTCATACAAGCAGAAGGCACCATCTACATGGTGCTGGAGTATGGAGACATTGACCTTGCACGCCTTCTAGCCAAGCATGAGCAGGCAAGGCGGGAGGGTGGAGGGGCTGATGAGCTGGATGAAAACTTCATCCGACTGTACTGGCAACAGATGCTGCAGGTGTGCAACAATCTCTGCTTGCTGGCTTCTGTTGATCTTTTTCGGGGTGAGATGCAGTCTTGCACACTCTGCAGGATCTTCCAACCTGCATCTGCTCACACACCCAGCATTGTGAAGGCGCGAATGATATCGTGTCCATGTCAGAATACAGGACGTGCAAGGCAACAAAGCACACCAGCTTTTTTTGCCGTTGCTTGCAGGACCTGATATGCGTCAATAAACATCAAAGCATGTGGTGAATGGCTTTAATCACAGCACCTGCTGCACTTAAGGCTGCACAGTCACACTAGGGAGTGATGTTGCAGGCCGTCCAGACAATTCATGAAGCCAGGATAGTGCACTCAGATCTGAAGCCTGCCAACTTCCTCATGGTAGAGGGGCAGCTCAAGCTCATTGACTTTGGCATTGCCAAGGCCATCAGCAGCGACACCACCAGCATTGCTAGGGAGAGCCAGGTCAGTTCCACGAAGTGTATAACCTAACTGGATCCTACATGGCATTTGCACTTGAACAAGGTTAAGTTGCGCTTGCTATGCATGGTTGTGCTTGCAGCTATACAGGGCTGCACCAAGTACAAGCTCAAGTAGCATGTAGCCAGCAATCAAGCACACATCCATTCTGTCTGTCTTGGCCAGCATTTCGCTGAAATGTCATGGGCTGCTAGTCTGTCAGACATGCGCATAGCGTTTTGCAAGCGGCCATGTTCACCACAAACACTACCAGGGCACCATGGCAGACTCAAAAAACAAAACAGCTTTTCCTTATGCTCAATGTACAGCTGCTTGCAACTGCAGGTTGGTACTTTGAACTACATGAGTCCAGAGGCCATTCTGGGAGGCACCAACAACATCAGGGGGGCTCCGCCCATGAAGGTCGGCAGGGCGTCTGATGTCTGGAGTCTTGGCTGCATTCTGTACCAGATGGTGTATGGACACACTCCCTTCTCTGCTCTGGCTTTCATTCAGAAGATGCACGCCATCACAGACCCGGGCTACCGTATTGCCTTTGCACCCATCAAGAATGCTGCTCTGGCTGATACCATCAAGCGATGCCTGGACCGCAGCCCCAGAACACGCATTCAGATGCAGGTGGGGCTGAGAAAAAGAAAGAAGAGAAAAGACCACGCCTTTCTGCGTCAATTTAATGAGAAGCCAATTATATATCTATTATACTGGGTTGCCCAGGGGTGGGGTTGAGGAGCCTACTGAGTCAGGGCTGTCTTGCATTTTGGGCCATGGCATGCTGCTTGAACTGGCAATGCAACCTTTCAGAGGCAGGATGACACAAGCCTAATTGATTTGTCTGACTTGAGAAGATGCAGCTTGAACATATGTCTTCACATTTGACAATGCTGACACTGCATTTACAGTGTTCATCCAAGGTGTATGACACATGCTGTCCCAATGCTACTGCATGAGGTGGCTTGAGTTTATGTTATGCATTGTGCAGGAGCTCCTTGATCATGCTTTTCTGCGGCCTACAGAGGGCCCTGCCAGACCTGCACCAGGACAGGTTGGCTTGACCAGGGATCAGCTCAAAAAGCTGCTCACCCAGGTGCGCCTGCCTTGCATTTGTTCTCACTGCCTATTGGCCCGTCCCCATGCAGCCAGTCGATTTGCTTCCGGCGTCAAACCCATGAATTCCTTTTGCAGCACCCAGATAGAGATGCAGATGGTGCTTGTCTCAGCTTGCATGCAGACCAAACACAAATGCCTCGATAGTATGCAGTGTACACCAAGCAAGATCTCACTTGCATGATTGTTTTTTGGATGGTATGAATCCGATGACCAACTCCTGAAACTGCACTTGTCAGCAGAGCTCGGTAAACCATCGGGATCAGTGTGTATGTACAATTGTTGCACGGCCATTTGACAGGTGACAGAAGCAAGCGCATCAGGAGCCGATTTGGACACCCTGTCAGAGGAACTGTTCCGGCAGCTGTCCAGTGGGCAGACAGTCAACTTGGGTACTATGTTCCGGCCCACTAAGCCAGGGCCAGGGCTGGAGTCTGCAGGGGCAGAACCCAGCAAGCCCCAAGCCACGCCAGCTCAGCAGCAACAGCACCTCCAGCGAGCTGCCCAGGCCATCAGTGCAGCTGCTGCAGCAGCTGCTGTCAATCAGGGCACTACCCCTGCAGTGTTGCTAGGGACCAGTGACCAGTCAGGCAGTGGTCAGCTGGAAGGTGCTCCAGCAGCTTCTGTCAGCGGCCTGATCAGGGTTGCTTCAGAGGCTCCAGCTTCTGCCGTGCCTAGGTTTGTGCAAAGCTGTTCATTTGTCTGTGCAAGTGCCTGCAGTGGCTACTGTATGATGTGATGGCCTGAATGTCACTGCCGCCCTGTCACATAGTATTACGTGATGTTACCTTTTTTACCCAACATTGAGGAGCTTGGGTAGTATTACTGGCCAACCGACTGTTACTGACGCATGCAAAGAAACGAATGATGTGAGGCATGCAGAATACATAGCACTGTGGTGTGCAGGGCCTCATCGTCTGCAACGACAAGAACTACATCAGGCGAAGGTCGAAGCAATGGTGCCCAGGCGTTGCCATCAGAGGTGACATGAAGTGCTGACAAATGTGCAGCTCTGGGTCTGGACCTCTCTGATATTACATGTCAAAGTTTTTGGATGCAGCAGACTGTCAGTGGCATGTTCCAGACTAAAATGAGTATCCGCATGGCCAGATCAGGATTTGTGATGCCATCAAATGAACAAAAGCTAGCTGGTCTACAGACAGCACTGTAATTTGGGTATTCATGCTGGCTTATAATCTCACACTGGTTTCTGTCTTAGAAAGTCAGCTGTTTGGACGGTTTTTTGATGCAATGCTAGATTGGTCCCAAGGTTGTTGGTTGATAGACAAGGAGTGATTACAGCATGTATACTATGCAGGCTGACTTAGAGCGACAAGTTGGCAGACTACGCAAGGTTCAGGCCCAAACAGCAGCACCCAGACCTGCTCAATCAGCGGATCCGTTGATTGCAGCTCTTCAGCAGGGTATAGCCAAGATGGCTGTGCATTCTATTGCAACAGACAACACTACTGGCTCTACAGAAACATGGCAGACTTGCACTGATGCACAGTAGCC
>JAABUK010001173.1_pt1 | contig 50924 bp, 59 predicted proteins | sample 5559141 | NCBI WGS metagenome assembly JAABUK01 (sample SAMN10711869, study PRJNA513367) | rock metagenome | isolation source: Antarctica rocks | place: Antarctica: Victoria Land, Pudding Butte nord | collected 2016-01-03 | reverse complement strand
TGACCCGCTATATCCAGAACCAGGGCAAGCAGCCGGAAGAGGAAAATCTCCGGCTCTTGTTTACGACCACAGACGACCAACCGTAAGCGAGGGGATACCAGGGGGCTTGTCCCCCTCGGAGGTTCATCCCCTCGAACGCCTCGCGCCCGGCCCAATGAAAGATGTTGCCTTCTTTCTTTCCTAGCGGGTATCCTAATGAAAGAAAACTTTCATTAGGAGCAACTATGAAGCGCAGCGCGGGAATATACCTCACGAGTTCCACCGGGCCGGAGCCATTCCAGACGTTTGTTCCGGCTCCCCTTCCTCCCTCGCCGCCTCTGGAACTCACGCCAGACTTACAGCAGCTTCTCGAAACGGCAAACCGCGCTCTGGGCCGACTAGATGGCACGGGGATCATGCTGCCCGATAGTGGCCTGTTCCGCTCCTTTTCTATCCGCAAAGAGGCCCTGCTATCGTCGCAGATTGAAGGCACACAGTCGTCGTTTGCCGACCTGCTGCTTTACGAAAGCCACGAAACGCCGGGAGTCCCGCTTGACGACGTAGAAGAAGTTTCCAGCTACGTCGCCGCGCTGGAACACGGCCTGCGGCGTCTGCGCGAGGGCTTTCCGCTGTCCCTGCGCCTGCTCCGCGAGGTGCATGAAATCCTGCTGTCCACAGGGCGAGTCAGTCAGCAGTCCCCCGGCGAGTTCCGGCGCTCCCAGAACTGGATTGGCGGCTCCCGCCCCGGCAACGCCCGCTACGTCCCGCCCCCGCCGGACCGGTTGATGGAATGCCTCGGGCAGCTCGAAAAGTTCCTGCACGACGATCCTTCCCCCACCCCCACGCTTATCAAAGCCGCGCTGACCCATGTGCAGTTTGAGACCATCCACCCCTTTTTGGACGGCAATGGCCGTCTGGGCCGCCTGCTGATCACGCTGATTTTGTGTGCCGAAGGGGCGCTGACCGAGCCGCTGCTGTACCTCAGCCTGTATCTGAAAACCAACCGGGCCGCGTATTACGATCTGCTTCAACGAATGCGGGACACGGGAGACTGGGAGGAATGGCTGCGCTTTTTCCTGCAAGGCGTGCTGGAAACAGCGGAAACGGGGGCGCAAACCACGCAGGCCATTCTGGCCCTGTTCGCCGAAGACCGAGCACGGGTGCAAGAACTCAAGCGTGGAGCCGCTTCCGCCCTGCGCGTTTTCCAGCAGGCCCAGCGGATGCCACTGCTGACAGTCGCCAGAGCCGCCGAGGCTTTAAGCGTCAGCCTCCCCACTGTCCGCGCCGCTATCGGCGCTTTGCAAGAGTCAGGCATCCTGCACGAGCAGACCGGGCGGCAGCGCGACCGGGTGTACGTTTACAGCCGCTACCTGGCCCTGCTGAACGCAGGCACGGAGCCGCTTAAAAACAAATAAAGCCAATTTGTGCTAAAATATGCCAAGAACGATCTACGGAGACGCCCCATGACCCAAACACAGCTTATCGAAGGGACCGCCGAAGAAGTCAGCCGCCAGATGCAGCAGCATTACGCCGGGCAGCGCGTGCGCGTGTTTATTGAGCCGGAAGACAGGGACGCTCCGGCCTCGGATTTAGCCGCAGAATTGCCCGCCCCGCCGTTCACCGTCCGCAGCCGCGAACATCTTGTCGAACTACTGAACGAGGGAATAAACAGCCCAGTCACTGAGTTCACAGACGACACTTTAGAACAGATGCGTCAGGAAGTGCGAAAGCGTCAAGCGCAGAGGCAGGCATGAGTCTCAAGCTCAATGTCACCGCTCAGGCAACCGAAGATGCTATCCGCATTGCCGATTTTCTCGCCGACCGCGCCAGTCTCAATACCTCGGACAAGTCTCTGAACGCTACCACCCGCGCCTACCGTCAGCATTCACATTACGGCTCCGGTCGCAGCCGGGCATATTCGCGGAACAGTGACAAGCCTGCGCCTAAAACGTCGCGCATAATGACGACTTCTGCGCCCGACCATAATGGCACGAAGTGCTTGCCGGGCGGCGTGACGACAGGAAGGTTGCTGCCCCAAAACAATTTGCGATAGATTTTCCGGGTCCGGTCACGGTCAGGATCAAAGCCGCCGCTGACCGAGGCGGAGACATCTCCGAGCAGGTTCCAAGCTGACAGGAACGATTCACAGTTGATTTGGCCGGGCCTCTTGCGCTTCAGCCAATCCCTTACGACATCAAGATTATGGAAGTGCTGATTGCCCACTTCAAGCGGCGACAGGGTGTGCGCCTGAGCGTAGGAAATGAGTTCAGGAAGGGTCTTGAAGACGGATACTGTTCCGTTCTCCCCAACGAAAACCCCATCGACTTCATCGTCAGTGTGCCAAATCAGGAAGCGGATTTTGCCGTCCAGCAGGTAGCGGACTGCGTAATAGGTGCGGCTCATATATGGCTCAATTCACCGTCGTCGGCGGGGCTTGGGTGCTGAAATCCTGTGCGCCGGGGGTGCGGGTGAGGGTGGCGAGGAGGGCGTGGCCGTCGTCGCGGTTCTGGGGGGCGAGCAGGAACAGGACGCTTTTGTCGGTGAGCGTTTCAAGGCCGGGGGCGGGCAGGGCGGAGGCGTCGCCGCAGTCAAGGCGCAGTTTGAGGAAGCGGGGCAGGAGGTCGGGCTGCCACGCGCCGTGGGCGAAGGGCGGCTCGCCGGTGCGCTGGTCCAGTACGAACATCCGGCGGCGGGTGCGGAGGCTGCCGCCCGCATAGAGGGCGAACAGGGACACGGCGCGGACGGGGTGTTCGCCGGTCAGAATGCGCGTTGCCAGAGTTTGCACCTGCGTCAATGTCTGCCAGGCGTCGGCGGGGGCGACAATGCGGTGCGAGACGCCGGTGCCGAGCGCCCCGGCGAACTCTTCGGGCAGTTCGGCCAGCTCATAGTAGCCGCCGTGCGGCGAGACGACGGCGCGGGCGACTTCATTGGCGTACTCGGTCCCCGCGCCGACTTTCTTTTTGATGTAGGCGATAGTCAGCCCGTGCTTGTCGTGGTGGGCGGCTCGCAGGGCGGCAAATTCGGTGGTGTTTTCAGTGTGCAGCATACTTGGTTTCTGGGCCGGTCAGAGGAGGCCCCCCCGCCCCAATTCTGGGGAGCCGGAGCAGGATAGGAGAGGGAAGAGGACGCGGCAAGCAGCGCCCCTACTCCTAGCTTCTCCGGTTCCTCTCAGGCGTTTATTCTCACTTAAAGCTCGGCAAAATGACGCCGCGCAGGATGACGTTCTGAGCGAGAACGAACACAAGAAGTGTCGGCAGAGCGGCCAGCGTCAGGGCGGCCATCATCACAAACATCGGTGCCCCGCTCGATTGCAGCTCGTATAGCCAGACCATTAAAGTCCACATATGGCTGTCCTGGCAGATGGTCATGGCATACAAAAAGCCGCCGTAAGCCGCCGAAAACGCGCCGAGGCCAATCACCGCGAAAATCGGGCGGCTCAAGGGCAGCGTGATGGTCCAAAACATTTTCAGCTCGCCCGCGCCGTCGAGAGTCCCCGCCTCGTACAGCTCACGCGGCAGGCTGTCAAAGAAGCCTTTCAGCAGAAAAATCGAGTACCCACTGGCCGCGCCGGGCAAAATCAGGGCGGCGTAGGTGTTCAGCAGGTGAAACTGCTTCAGCAGCAAGAAGTTCTGGATGAGCGAAATCTCGCCAGGAAACGACATCGTTGCCAGCAGAAACAGCAGGACGGCATTGCCATAAGACAGATTATACCGCGAAAGGGCATACGCGCACAGCGGGTTGACCACTAGCGTTGTCAAAATTGCCAGAAAACAGTAAATAACCGTCACCCAGACCGCCCGCCCATGGAGCAGAATATACTGAATGACCAGCGAATAATTGCGGCCCACGAAGTCTTGCCGCAGACTAGATGTATGCGTTTGCACAAAAGCCCAGTCAGACGCCTGCACCGGCAGGATGGCGTTGGAGCCGTGTGCCGAGCGCCAGCGGATTTCGGGCGTGTCGGCGGACAGGGCCGAGGCCGGAGCGATTTTGAGGAAGCCGATCCAGTCCAGCAGGGCCGCCCCTTCATGCAGCGTTTCCGGGTCAGGCAGGGCTGTAGGCACGGCACGCGGCGGGCCAGGCCGGGTCTTCAAATAGGCCCGGTAGGCGGGCAAGGCGGCGGAGGCAACGCGGATGTCCCGGAACGGCAGCTTCGTTCGCACAAATGTCGCCCAATCGCGCTGCCGGGCGGCGTTGCCTTCCGGGCGGGCGGGAAGCAGGAACGCGCCGTAGGACGACGCCGACGTGCCCCAGGCGGCGTTCAGCGCGGTGAGGTCGGGGTAGGCTTCTTCTTTGAGCCACTGCTGATACACTGGGTCCGCGCCGACGACAATGAAATAGTTGGCAGGGAGGGTCTGCTGAAACGCCTGCCAGTCGCGCTCTTTGGGGCCGGTGCGGGGTGCCCAGGTGTGCTTGGTGGCCTGCTCGAACGGGGGAAAGACGGCCTGAAAGCTGGTGTCCTCCTGGGTGTAGGCCACATCCAGCGCACGAATGTCGTCGTGGAAATGCACCCTGAGAAACGCATGGTAGCGGTCTAAAAGCGGCGACGGGCTGAACGCAGCGGCAGCCCCGCCGAAGCCGACGCTTCTATAGCGGGGCGGCAGGGCGGCGGCAAACGTGTTCCAGTGCGTCACCTCGGCGGCAGGGACGGGGGCGGGCGGCACAACGTTTTGCAGGGCGGCATAGCTCGTGCCATACGCGGCATTGATGGCGTTGATGTCGCCCCGGTACTTGTCTTCGGCGTACTTGCCCATCAGCGCCGTCGGCGAATGCAGGTAGCGGGGAACCAGGTCATACGACGACTTCTCATACTGCGACTCGACCGACGACGCCAGCATCACCAGAAACGGGTACACCATCGTCACCGCCCCCAGCGTGAGCATGACATACAGCGCGGCAATCAGAACGCGTGAGCGCCAGGTACGGCGTCCAACCAGAGGAATCAGGGGCATAGGTTATTATAGCGGCAACCGGGCAGGATTGCAAGGCAAAAACCACCCGGCGATAAATGCCGGGTGGTATTCAGGTTTCTTCCTGCTCGGTCACGCGGACAGAAAGCAGCAAAACAGCAGTGTCTGGCCATTCTGTTTACGATGCTAGGCGACGTTAAATAATACGCGCCAGTGAATAAGTGTGCTGACTCGACAAGAACTGCTCTCGGATTTCAACCCAACCTTGGGGCGTCTTGGTCCATGTATTCGTAACAACTTCATCTGTGGATTGATAGTACGGGCGTTTGGTCTTTGGGCTAATGCTTTGAACCACGCTATGGCTTCTTACTTTCACCTTCGCCACTTTTCCCTGGACGGTAAATCCCTCAACAATCCATAATGTTTTTTGGCTTGCCCATTCAGAAGGCGTTACATCAGCAAAAGCACTTTGCATATGTTTTCGTTCATCTGCGTAGTCAAACTTCGTACCCAATACAGTTGTGGAAACAAAAGTGGAAGAAACACCAGATAACTCTGCTGTCACATCTCTACGAAAGTAACCTTGGTGTTGTTTCTGATAAATGGCGAGGATGGCCTGACGAGCGTTGGTAGTTCCGTCAGCCTTCACTCTAGCAACTAATGAGATACTCAGCCAAAAAGCAATCGCGATGAAAGCCCAACGCAGTAACATAATTCTATCCTTTTTGGTAGGTAAAGGGTTCCATCCGTGCCCCAATTCAAGCGCGAAGAAGCTCTGCAACGCCTGTTAAATCCAGCTCCTGTGCCCACTGTTCTTCCTGCGCGGAAAGCTGACGCTTGTGAAGCAGCGCGGAGCTGTAGGGGATCGTTTCGCCTTCCTCAGCAAGCTGCCAGCCGATAAAGTTATGAGATTGCTCGCTGATGTCCATGCCAGTGTGTCCCTTGAAGTTACGCAAAACCTGGTTGATGGTGGCAATTTCCTGCACCGTGAATAGATTAAGATTGGCTTCGCGCAGCGCCAGCGGCTTCTTCTGTGACAGGCCATAATAATCCCGTTCAGCCATCGCAAGCTGTGACTTTGCCTGCATCTCTTTGAGAAGCGGAAGCATCAAGCGCGGTGCGGGTCCCTGCGGCAATTTTTGATACTCCTGTCCGGTAATCGCTACGCCGTGCCGGATATAGAACAAGAAGTCGCTGTAAAACAGCAGCTTATTCAGCTTGACGGACCCAAACGCTTCATCCCCTTCGGAAGCCGCGCAAATATAAAGTACAAGCTCACGCAGCTTGTCACTGCCAGCTAGATTGTTTTTAATTTCATTTGGCATAATATGCTCCTGTAAAGCAGGCAAAGCAAACAAGAGTTCGCCCATCCTGGGCTTTATTATACACCGATTTTGCAGCTTTGGGGAGTTTTGTCCTACCCCAGCACCGCTGTCAGGGATTGAAGCTGGGCGGGGGAGCCAAGCGCAATCAGAATGTCGCCGGGGGCGAGGCGGCGGTCGTCGGGCGGGTTTGGGATGAAGCCGCCGCCGTGGCCGGGGCGCAGGGCGACGACCAGTGCCCCGGTGCGGCGCTTCAGCTCGGCGGCTTCCAGGGTCAGGCCCGCGCAGGCGGACGTTTCAGCCAGCGTCACTTCGCGGACGGAAAACGCGGCGTGGTCAGCTTCGGTGATGGCGGCGACCAGATCGGTGACGGCGGGGTTGATAGCGGTAATGCCCATCCAGCGGCCTCCCAGAATGTGGGGGGAGACGACTTTGGAAGCCCCGGCACGCAGCAGCTTTGCCTCATTCTGCTGCGAATCGGCGCGGGCGACGATGAACAAATCAGGCCGCAGGCCCCGCGCCGACAGCACGATAAATGTGTTGACGGCATCGGTGGGCGTCACGGCAATCAGCGCGGCAGCGCGGTCTATTCCGGCCTGTTTCAGTACGTCATCGTCGGCGGCATCGCCTTCCACGAACGGCACGCCGCTCGCCCGCAGCGTTTCCAGCCGGCCTGGCTCCTGTTCAATAACAACGTGGGGCACATGGTTCTGCCGGTAGCCCAGCGCGATTTGCTGGCCGATGCGCCCGTAGCCGCAGATGATATAATGATTGTGGAGTGCATTCACCGTGCGGTCCATCCGTTTCTTCGACAGGAGCAGGAGGGTCTGCTCGCTGACGAACGTTTCAATCACCGTGGTAAACAGCCACGCCGCCGTTCCCAATCCAAACAAAATCAGGATAATTGTAAAGACCGTGCCCGCCGTGTCCAGCGGCTTGACTTCCCCGTAGCCGACGCTACCCAGGGTGATGACGGTCATAAACAGGGCATCTAAAAAGCGGTAATGCTCCAGCAGCATATAGCCCGCCGTGCCGCCGGTGAGGATAAATGCGCCCAGCAGCGCCGCCAGCCGCAGCCGCAGCAGGGGGTTCCGGTAGAAGTCTTCGAGGCGCGGCGTAACAGGTATTTTCATGGGTGTTTACCGCCCCGGCGTCACCGTCACTTTGTTGGCCGCGCCCACGGCCACGTCATAGGATTTGCCCCGGAACTTGACGCCTTTGACGACTAGCCCCGTCCAGCCGGGCGGCAGGTGCGGGTCGGCATACAGGGCGGCTTCGGCGTCCCCGGCAATCTTGGTCCCCAACCCCGCCTCGCCTGCTTTCACCACGCGCAGGCCCGCGAAGCCCGCGAAGACGCTTTGCAGGCAGCCGCCCATGCCCGTGCAGAAGTAAACGCGGCTCGACGTGCGCTTTTCGGCGAACGCATCCCACGGGCCGCGCATAAACGGGCGATAGGAGTCGTGAAATAAGTCTAGGGACTGCTGACTGCGCCCCAGCCGGGCGGCCACAATCGCCTCCATGCTCGCCGTCATCGCCGGGCCATTTTTGATGGTGTGGGCCGAGTAGAAATCCAGCATCCTGCCTGCCGTCACGGCGTTCAAGCCCGGCGCGTTCAGCGGGTACAGCAGCAGGAGCGTGTCGGCCTGCTTGGCCGAAAAGCGGTCAGTCAGGGGCGCGGCGCTGCCGGACGGGATATGCCGGGTGGGGTCCATTGGGATAGCTATGTTGACGGACACCGTGGCCCAGCGCGGGTCCGGGGTCTGCCCCAACACCTTCGCCGCCCGCCCCGCCGCGTCCAGACAGGCGCGGACGACCCCGTTGGTGTAGGCATCGTCATTGACCACGTCGGCGGTTTCGTCCGGCCCAATCACACCGTTGATGTGGTACTTGCCGTCCGCGCCCTTCGTGACCCGCGAGACCCAGTAGTCCGCGCAGGCGGTGAGCAGCGGCCCGCCTTCTTTGGCGAGGTACGCTTTGTCGCCCGTCCACAGGTAATACTGCCACGCCGCCCAGCCGACATCAGCGGTGATATGGCGCTCCCGGTCAAACCCGGCGGGGGCCATCTCTTTGCCGGTGTCCGCGCTTTCCCAGGGATATTCGGCCCCCTGGAAGCCATGCGCGGCGGCATTTCGCTTGGCCTGTGCCAGCGTCTTGAACCGATAGTCTACGACGGATTTGGCATACTCCGGGTGCTGCACCAGAAGCGCGGGCATCATCCACACTTCGGCATCCCAGAAGATATGCCCGCTGTAAATGTCCGAAGACAGCCCCATCGGGGGGATGGAGTGGTCGGAGCCGGGGTAGGTGGACGAGAGCAGGTAAAACAAGTTTGCGTGCGTCACCTGCTGCGCTTCGGGATCGCCGCTGATGACGACATCCGAGGTCTGCCAGAGATGGGTAAGATCATTTTTGCCTTGATAAACCTTCGTCAATCTTGCGCCGTAGATGATATTCGTCAATTTCCCGCCAGAGATAAGGTTGTAGGCTCCTGTTTGGAAGTTGAGTGTGTGTTTATCAGGGCCATTACCTTGCGGACGCTCCACTTCTGACTTTAGCTGACCGTTTTCATACCAGCCCGCTTTCATATATTGCGTAGGAGTGCCATCTGATGAATACAACATTCCTTCTACGCCATTAGACAAGTAAACCGGAAGAAAATCATGCCCTTCTGCTGTCAGTACCCACGGGTCAAAGGTTTTCTGGTTCAGGAACAGGGCGTTGGCCTGTGCCGCCTGCGCGGGGGGCGACAATGAGGGCGGCGCGGCGGCAGGCGTGCCGGTTTTGTGGCAGCCTGCCAGCAGAAAAGACGCGGCGGCGAGGGCGGATAAATACAGAGTAGGGATAGAGCGGGCGGTCATAAGGGTAGAATACGCGAAGCAGGGCGGAAAATCCTGCAAACGATTGAGGAGACGACATGGCAGCAGCAGAAATCAAAAAAGTGCGGTGGGGCGTCATCGGCGCGACGGCGCGGATTGCCCGCGAGGCGATTATTCCGGCCATCATGGCAAGCCCCTATGCGGAGCTGACCGCTGTGGCCTCACGCAGCCGAGACAATGCAAAAGAGGCGGCGGCGCAGGCGGGGCCGGATGTGGCGGCTTACGGGGACTACGACTCGCTGATTGCCGATCACAATGTCGACGCCGTCTACTTGCCGCTGCCGAACAACCTGCACCTCGGGTGGGCCGTGGAGGCGATGAACAACGGCAAGCACGTTCTGTGCGAGAAGCCGCTGGCACTGAACGCCGTGGAAGCCGAGGAAATGCTGGAAACCGCCGATGCGAACGGCGTCGTGTTGTCCGAGGCATTTATGTACCGCTACCACCCCTTGCAGCGGGAAGTGCAGGCGCTGGCGCAGGGCGGGAAGCTAGGCGATGTGCAGCTTGTGCGGGCGTCGTATTCGTTCGTGCAGACCGATCTGGGGGACTACCGGCGTGACCCCGGCATGGGCGGCGGGGCGCTCTTTGATGTCGGCTGCTATTGTTTAGACATCGCCCGGCTAGCGTTCGGCAAGGAGCCGACGGCGGTGACGGCGAAGTCGATTTACGATCCCAACACAGGCATTGACACGACGACGACGGCGCTTTTGGAGTTTGGCGGCGCGGGGATGGCGCTGATTGACTGCTCGTTCTCGCTGTCGTTTCGGGCGACCTATGAGATTGTCGGGAGCGAAGCCTCGGTGAGTGTGCCGCGCTTCCTGCTCGGCGGCCTGCGGGCGGGCAACAAGCCGGAGGCGGGGGATTACTACGTCTCACGTGGCGGAGTGGACACGGAGCATCAGTCGCAGGCAGGCAATATGTATGTGGGCGAGGTGGAAGCCTTTTCGCGGCGTCTGCGCGGCGAAGACACGTTTTTGCTGCCCGCGTCGGACGCGCTGAAAAACATGGAGGCTTTGGACGCCGTCGCCGCCAGCGCCCGCTCCGGGCAGAAGGTGATGCTGTAGCCAGAAGCCCCGGCTACCTGCCCGCCTTCGCCACCGGGAAATGCCCTTCGGCACGCAGCGCTTTTGTGATACGCACCGCTGACGTGGCCCGGTTGAATGTATAGAGGTGCAGACCGGCAACGCCGTGGGCCAGCAAGTTGCGGCACTGGTCGGCGGCGTAGGCAATGCCCCGGTCCTGCACCTCTTTGTCCGGGCCGTCCCCGAGGGCGTCGAGCAGGGCGTCGGGGATTTGCTGACCGCTCAGTTGATGAATGCGCTCCAGCTGCGACAGGGACGTGACCGGCAGGATGCCCGCAATCAGGGGGATGGTGACACCCGCCCGGACGGCATGGTCGCGGAACTCATAAAACGCGGCATTGTCAAAGAAAAGCTGCGATGTGGCGAACTGCGCCCCCACCTCTTGTTTATGTTTCAGCCAGCCGATGTCATGGTCCAATGTCTCGGCGTCCGGGTGCTTCTCGGGGTAGAACGCGCAGCCGATATGGAACTTGTAGCGGGTGCGGGCGAACTCAATCAAATCGCTGGCATGGGCAAAACCGTCCGGGTGCGGCGTGTAGGAGGCGTCGTTTTGGGGCGCGTCCCCGCGCAGGGCCATCAGATGCCGGATGCCCGCGCTTTGGAGCGTGGTCAAAATCTCGGTGATTTCGGCCTGCGAGTGGCCCACGCAGGTCAGATGCGGCACGGATTCAATATCTAACTCATGCTCGATACGGCTGACTAAATCGACGGTTTTCTGCCGGTTGGAGCCGCCCGCGCCGTAGGTGATGGAAACAAAGTCGGGGGACTGCCGGGCCACTTCGCCGAGCGTCGAATAGAGCGTCGCCCACCCCGCCGGGTTTTTGGGTGGGGAGAACTCATACGAGAGCGTCGGTACGCCCGCTTGCAGCTTGTCACAAAAGGTCATCGGTTCATTCTTTCCAAATCTGGTCCGCACGGATGGAGGGGACGAGGGGTTAAAAACCCCTCGCTAGGTGAGGCGTCCTTCGGACGAAGGAAATACGGACGTGCGCCGCCGGGTCCTTCTCTTCCACCCGGAGAGTGCTTCTCCTAGCGAGAGGTTTTCAACCCCTCGGACTTTGGCCCGTTGGACACGTCCGCCCCAATCCCCAAAAGTGTCACTTCGACGTGTTCGCAGAGGGCATGGAGCATGAGTTGATGGCATTCCTGCACGCGCATGGAGCTTGGGCTGACGCTTTCCACAATCATCTCGTAATCGGCCAGCCCCCGGCACTGCCCGCCGGTGCGGCCTAAGAATGCCCCCGTCACCAGCCCCCGCTCTTTGGCGGCTTGGAGGGCACGGGTCACGTTCTCCGAGTTGCCGCTTGTGGTGAAGACTACCAGCACATCGCCAGGCATTCCCAGAGAGTGTACCTGACGCGCAAACACCTCGTCAAAGCCGTAGTCGTTGCCGATGCAGGTCAGCAGCGTGCCATCAATCGACAGACACAGGCCGGGCAAAGATTTTCGTTCGCGGTAAAAGCGTCCGGTAAACTCTTCGGCCAGATGCGCCGCCTCCGCCGCCGAGCCGCCATTGCCGCAGGTCAGCAGCTTGCCGCCGGTGTTGAAACTGTTCAGGACAGCATCGGCCAGCCCGCGCAGGGCGGTCTCATGCACGGCCAGCCCGCGCAGGTCCGCTTGCAGTTCTTCAATGTGTTGTGTGAGCATAATAAGTTGCAGGAGGCCCCCCCGCCCCAATTCTGGGGAGCCGGAGTAAGAGTAGGGGCGGGGTCCCCCCGCCCTCTTTCCTAATTATCCGGTTCCCCCAGCCCTTCCGCCAGCAGCGTGACCGGATGGGCGACGCGGACATCCGGCAGGCCGCGCTCCCGCAGGCCCGCGCCAATCCACGACAGGCAGCCGGGGTTGCCGGTGACCACCATGGACGCGCCGGTTTGCAGAATGTTGTCTAATTTGCGCGTTTGCAGACGCCGGGCCATGTCGGGTTCCGTAAAGTTGTAGATGCCCGCCGAGCCACAGCAGACTTCGCTTTCAGGCAGGCGCACCCAGCGGACGCCCGGCAGGCGCGACAGCAGGGCGCGGGGGGCGTCGGTCACCCCCTGCCCGTGCGCCAGATGACACGCATCGTGATAGGTCATCGTCACGGGCACATCGGACACCGGGCGAAGCGGGGCGACCCAGCCGAGAGCGTCTAAAAACTCGCACACATCCCGCACTTTGGCGGCAAACGCGGCGGCACGGGCGGCATAGGCGGGGTCAGCGGCCAATAAGTGCCCGTAATCCTTCATCTGACTGCCGCAGCCTGCCGAGTTGACCACGATAGCATCCAAGCCGTCCAGCGGCGTGAAGGCATCAATCAGCGACCGGGCCAGCGTTTTGGCGTCTGTCGTATACCCGTTGTGCCCATGCAAAGCCCCGCAGCAGCCCTGACGGCGATTGGCTAATACTTCGCAGCCGTTAGCGGCCAGAACACGCACCGTGTCCGCGTTGACATCGCCGTACAGCACGCGCATCGCACAACCGAGCAGGACGCCGACGCGGGCGCGTTTGGTCCCCATCGCGGGCGTGATTATCGGTGGCAGGGGCGGAGACAGCACTTCGGGAAGCAATGGCGTTTGGGCGCTCGCGTTCGCATTGCCCGACAGCAGGCGCACGGCAGGCGCGGGGACGACGCCCCCGGTGACGGCCTGTGCCATTCGCAACGCGACGGTCATGCGCTTCGGCTGTGCCAGCGTTCCGAGCAGCCCGGCGCGGGCGGCGTCCGTGAGGGGCGGGCGAACGCGGGCGGCGTTGATTTGTTCGCGGGCGACTTCTAAGATGTGCCCGTAAGGCACGCCCGACGGGCAGGCGGTCTCGCAGGCGCGGCAGCCCAGGCACAAATCTAAGTGCCGCGTCACATCCGGGTCCGACGGCGACAGCTTGCCCTCGTGCATCTGCCGCATCAGCACAAGGCGCCCACGCGGGCTGTCCGCCTCGCTCCCCGTTTCCAGATAGGTCGGGCAGGCCGGCAGGCACAGGCCGCAGTGGACACAGGCCATCAAGTTTTGCTCGTGCTGTGCATGCGTAGTCATAGTATCATCTGTCGCAGCCTTTATTTGAGGATGTTGACCCATTGAATTGGGTTCAAAAAGGCGCTATAGTATCTCTCAGGGTCAGCTAACTATGGTCACTCTTGAAATCACTGTGGATAGCCAGACGTTTACCGAAGATGACTTTGCCGTACTTCAAAAGGGCGGCAGGGTGCTTTGCGTGACGGGCATTCTCAACCGCCGGTGGGAAGACTACTCGGCACAGGCCGCCGCCAAGTGCTTTGGGCTTTCTTCTGTTCAATGGGAGCAGACTTTGGATGATACCCCCGGCAGTTTGACCTGTCTGCTTGGCTACGCGCACTGCACAAAAGCGGACATTGAAACGCGCCTTCGTGCGCTGAACGGCATTGACGATTACACAATCTACACGCTAGACTGGCCGTTTTAGTCAGCTACAGAGACAACCGAACGCCAGACGGCGGCCACGGAGGTCTGCCAGGTGCAGGAGGCTTCCAGACCTGCATAAGGATCGGGAAAGACCCGCGCCACCGGCTCTGCCGCCAGATTCCCAACGACCACAAGGCGGTAGTCGCCGCGCCTACTCTTGGCTTCCCGCCATTCCCGGTCGGTAAACTGAATGCCGCCGCGCAGCGGCTTCAAGCCCTTCACCTCAAAGGCCAGGCGCGGCTCACCGCGAACGCCGAAATCAAAACCGCACGCCTGCTGTCGGCAGTCTACCATATCCGCAGGCTCAATTTGAGTCAGCCGTTTAGCGTTTTCCAAAAAGAACTCCTCGGCCCGCCGCCCGGTCAGCAGCCGCTCAGCGACGTTGTGCGGAATGCGCGTAACCACAGCCAGCGCGTCCACAGCTTCGGCAACGGCTTCTTCATCCCGGCGTAAAATTCGTGAAACCAGTTCTAGCAGCGCGTCGTCGCTGACGTCTTGCAGCTCGTCTATCACCCGCAGGCGCGTGGGCCGCAAGGGGCGGTTGCGCCAGCCTTTACGCGGATTAGGATGCACCGGGTCAAACTCGTCGCGCAGGTTGTTGAAGCTTGCGGGCGGCTCCGCAAGCGCGATAGCGGCTTCGCAGTAGGCTTCCTGCCAGCCGCGCAGACCGCGCCCGGACAGATAGGCCGTGTCCAGACGGCTCATCGCGTAGCCAAGAACCAGAGCCTTGGTTTCAAGGCGCGTTCGCGTGACTTCCTGTGTGGGTTCTACGTCTTGCCTCACAATCCCCCCACAAACCGGCCAGGGTTCCACATTTGGGGCGGGTCTAAAGCGGCTTTTACCGAGGCCATCAGGCCGAAGTCGGGCAGGACCGGGGACCAGACGGGGACGGCGTCGGCACGCAATATATCGGGCATTTTCTCTAAGATGAACGAGCCGCCGCAGCGGTCGGCTTTGTCTTTCAGGTCGGTATAAAACACGCGCCAGTCGGCGTTGTCGCGGGCCGGGGCGAAGTGCGCGGTCATCAGGCCGAGCGCGGCGTCGGAGGCGACGGCGGCAACAAACCCGGCGCGGCGGGCAGTCCATTCCACCATGCGCGAGAACGCGCCGACCTGCGAGGACAGAATATGGAACGACGCGGTCAGCGGGGCGTCATCGAGCGCAAAGTCGCGCAGGCGGGCGCGGACGATTTGGGCCATAGCGCCCTCTAATTGACCCGCGCCGAGGGTCTCTACTTGCCAGGCGACGGCTTCCGGGTCGGCGTCAAAGCCGACGGCTACATACTGCGCGTCTTCAGCGTCCGGCACAATGGTTCGGGCCGCTTCAGGGGACAGCAGAAAAAGAAACGAAGGCGACAAATCGGAGCCGAGCAGGGCGTCCAGAACGTCCTCGCTATTGTGGTTTGCATCCAGCGGCAGCAGGGCCGTGGCGGACGCCGGGGGCAGGGGCGCGACCCGGAACGTCACTTCGGCAATCAGGCCAAGCGTCCCGAGCGAGGCGCAGTAGAGCTTGGGCAGGTCGTAACCGGAGACGTTTTTGACGACGCGCCCGCCGCCCTGCACGATCTCGCCCGTGCTGTTGATAACCGTGACGCCGAGGAGCAAGTCCCGCACGCTGCCGCACCCCAGCCGCCGCAGGCTGCCCGCACGAGCGGCGACGATGCCGCCGAGCGTCTGCCGGTCCGGGCAGGCAACATCTAAGGGAAGCCACTGCCCCTGCGCGGCCAGCACGCTTTGCAGGGCCGAGACGGTCAGGCCCGCGCCGCAGGTTACGGTGAGGTTCTCGGGCACGTAGTCGACAATGTCAAGGAGGCGGGCCGTGGAAAGCGCCAGGTCATAGCGGGTCGGCGCGAAGCCGAGCGCCTGCCGCGTACCACCGCCCCACGGCACAATGGCTCGCCCCGCTGACCGGCACACGAGGTCCTGCGCCCCGGCGACCGTGGCCGGGCACTCGACAGCCGCTGGCAATTGTCCAAACAAAGCATAAGAAGAAACTGGAGACGGCTGCGTCATGGCAGGGAGTATACCCCGGTGCAGGGGGGCGGGGTCAACGGGGCGGTGGGATGGCACCCCAGGGAAGAACGGGGTCTTCGTTCAGGGCAGACACCATTGCGGGCAGGTGCGGCGCCAATGCCTCCATCGCCTGTATCAGCAATTCTTGATTGGCAAAATCGGTGGCGTGCCCCGGCAGGTTAATCAGGAGCGCCTTGCCACGCATTCCCGAGATGCCGCGTGAAAAGGCGGCCTCCGGGCCGCCGCAGCGGCGCAGCACCGAGGCAATGCCGGGCGCGTCGCGCTCCAGCACGGCGCGGGTAGCCTCGGGCATGACATCGGAGGGGGAGAAGCCGGTGCCGCCGACCGTCAAAATCAAGTCGCAGCGATGGGCCGCATTGGGCGTGTCGCACCAGTCCCGCAGTATGCGCTCCAGCTCCGCCCGGTCGCTGCGGATGACCACCGGACGATGCACCACATACAGGTCATCCGCCGACTCCATCAGCGCCTGCTCCACCGCCGCGCAGCCCGCCTCCTCCCAGGAGCGCAAGCCCACTTCCGCAAAGGTGCCCACCCGGCGGGCCAATCCTAAAATTCCTACGCGCCAAAGTGTCATGGGTACAGGTTCTCGCTCCTTTGCTTACTGTACGAGTCCTTTCGTCACTTTCATGAAAATATCTTCCAGGTCTGTCTCCTGCTCGGCAAACGACAGCACGCGCAGGCCGCTTCCTACCAGCCGCGTGTTCAGCTCCGCCTGCATGACCGGGTCGCCCGCGAAATCAATCTGAAGCGAGGTATCCATCTGCCGCACCGCCCGGACACCGGGGGCATCGCCGAGCATCTCCGCCGCCTGTGCATAGCCGTCCAGCAGGCGGATTTCCAGAGTTCGCCCGCCGGACACCTGCGCCATGATGTCCTGCACATCGCCGGAGACCAGCATCTCGCCGCGCTCGATAATGCCGACTTTGTTGCAGAAGTCCGCCAGCTCGGGCAGAATATGCGACGAGATGATGATGGTTTTGCCCATCGCCTTCAGCTCTTTGAACAGCTCTTTGATTTCAATGCGGGCACGGGGGTCGAGGCCCGAGGCAGGCTCATCCAGCAGGAGAACTTTGGGATCATGGATGAGCGTTTTCGCCAGGCACAGCCGCTGCTTCATGCCGGTAGATAGCTCTTCGACATAGCTATCCTTTTTTCCTCCCAAATCTGTAAGATTTAGTACATCATCAATAATACGTGGGCGCTGCGGACGGGGCAGGCGGTAGGCTCCGGCAAAGAAGTCCAGATATTCCCAGACCCGCATATCGTCGTAAATCCCGAAAAACGCGGGCATATAGCCGATGCGCCCGCGCACAGCTTCGGGGTGTTCCACCACATCGATGCCGTCGATCTCCGCCTTGCCCGAAGTCGGCTTGAGCAGTGTCGCCAGCATTTTAATGGTGGTCGTCTTGCCCGCCCCGTTCGGCCCGATAAAGCCGAAGATGTCCCCAGCATCCAAATCGAGCGAGAGGTCTTTGACGGCGGTAAGCCCTTTGTATTCTTTATTCAGATGCTGTATACGGATCATAGTTTGCCTTTTGGTTTCAACGAAAGCAGGAGGCCCCCCCCGCCCCAATTCTGGGGAGCCAGATAATTAGGAAAGAACAAAACCCGTAGGGGCAGGGCTTGCCCCTGCCCTTCTTGGCCTATCCGAAATCCGGCTCCCCAGAATTGGGGCGGGGGGGCCTCTCCCCTAGCGCCCCACGGCGCGGGTGTAGCGGCGCACCATCAGCGCTAGAAACCCGGCGAGGGCCAGCAGCGTGAGAAAAAAGTAAACACTGACAACCTCGCCGTTAGCTGCACCCGTCAGGTCATAACCACTGCTGTCGGACGAGGGCTTAAGCGAGTCTTGCAGCGCGGTCATCGCATAAAACGGGTTGATCCACAGCACCGGCGAATTAAAGTTTCCATTGCCGTGCGCCGTCAGCAGGTCAATCACCGTGCTGACCACATATGTCCCGAGGCAGAGCAAAATGGTCATCGTCAGCGCCGTGGCCGTCGCCCCCGCCGAGCGCCGACCGCCGAACGAACACAGCAGCCCAAGCGCCCCGTAAAAGCCGCTTGTCACCACCAGAAACGCCAGCGTGGCGACGACCTGACCTGCGGGAAGTTGTCCGCGCACAGCAGAGCCAATCAGAAACGGCAGGGCAATCCCAATAATCAGCAGCGGGATAAGCTGACGGCCCAGCCACTTGCCGCCAATGATCTCCGCCCCGGTCAGCCGGGTTGCCGCCAGCGCGTCCCAGGTCTGCTGCTCCCGCTCCTGCGTGATGGCCGTCGACGACAGCGCGGGGGCCAGCAGCACAATCAGCACCAGCGCCCCGTAAGCAAACAGCCCCCACAAATCCCGCGCATCCTGCTGCAGACCGTGGGCCAGGGCAATCAGTCCGCGTGTGTAGAAATACAGTGCGACCAGCGCAATCGGGGCCGCCGTCCACAGCGCCGCCGTGCCTCGGCGCTTGAGCCGCAGCCGCCCGCGCACCTCGCGCTCCAGGACAGGGTTGTTTCTAAACGGGTTGTCAGTAAAAATGCTCATAGAGTATGTTGTGCGAGGCGCTGCCGGACGGGCAGAAGCAAAAGAGCCGAATGCCGAGGGCCAGAGTTCGAGGGGTTAAAACCCCTCGCAGCTACTACCGGACCGCCGCGTTCGCAGAGCTGCCAACGACGAGGCGTACCTGCGACAACTGCGTGACGGCAATCTGCGGGCTGCTGCCCTGGCGCGTCAGCGTGCCGGTGACAAGAACCTCCTGGTTCATCAGCGCCAGCGACCGGAACTGCTCGCCGAACGCGACGGGCATCAGCATCTGGGTCTGCGGGCCAAGCCTGACAATCATTTGCTGGGCACTGACCGCATACGCATCTTTCATCACGATGCCACGAACCGTCACTCGTTTGTTGACATTGTTTGCGCTCACCGTCAGCGTGCGGGCATCCACGGCCTGCCGATAGGCAGAAGTCTTCTGCGGGATTGTGCGGAAGCCATACAGATGAGTAGGAAGCGGCGGTGGAAGCACCAGGGGCAGAGTACGAACAACCCCACCGGCAACCAACTTGATTTGAGACAGCTTTGCTGGGACAATCTGCGAGCCATTCGGCCCGCGTTCCAGTGTCCCGGTGGCGACAATCTCACTGGAATTCTGTAACGATGTCACCAGCCTTGTATAAGATGTGCCCAATTGAGCGTAGCTGGCAATGGGCACTTGCAGAGTTGGCTCCTGCAAAGCAGACCCGCGTCCGATTAGTGGCCTGAATGAAATGATCAGTGCCAAAGAGCCTGGGCTAAGAGAAGCGGTTCGGAAAACTCCGCGCACTGTCACCGAGTTGCCCAGAGTTTTGGGGGTCACGGCCAGTGTACGAACATCAACCGCCTTCCGGTACAACGCAGAAGATTTCAAGATCGTGCCGAAGTTCAGAGCCGGGACAACAGTGATGGGCGGCGCAGCAACCGGCGGCGGCGACTGCGCGGTCAGCGACGCGGGCAGAGGCAGGTGGACGACGACCAGCGTGGTGGAGTGGACAGGGACGGCGTGGCCGTCCACGCGGGGGGCTGGCCCGGCCAGCGCAGGGTCATCGCTCCAGCCAACCAGCAGGGCCTCATCAGGCGCGGCGGCGAAAGCGGGGCGGGGCTGCGCGACGCCCTGACCGTTGTTGTAATACCCATTGCTGTTGTCGGGCTGGCCCAGCGAACGCGCATAGTCCGAGAGTGCGGCCTGCATGCGGGGCGTGACCGACTGGTCCCTGCCGCCGCTGACCATCCCAGGCGACATCTGCGGCAGCGGCAGGCCCGGCATCTGAGGAGTGGACATCTGCGGGTTGGCGTAAGACAGCGCAAACAGAGACACCTGCGTGGTCCCGCCCGGCGCAAGCGGCCCCGCCGGGTAGCTTGTGCCGCCGCGAATAATCTGGCAGCTGGTCAGCGCGTGCGGCGTGTGATTGGTGACGGTGAGAGCGTTCCCCGCCACGCTGACATCAATCGTGCCGCCGAGATCGGTGATAGACTGGAAATCAAAGGCCCGCATGGCCCACATATTGACCGAGGCGTCCAGCAGGGCCGCGCCGCCGGACGTCTGCACCAGCCGCGTCTGCCCCGACGCCTGCGCGTCGCCCCCGCCGCCAAAGCGGTTCGGCAGCGACGGCGGTAGGGCGGCGACCAGGCCCGTGCCGGTCAGGCTGAGGTCGTAGGACGTGCGGCGCGGCGAAAACAGGCCCAGCGCCCCGCGCACGCCTGCCGAGGTCTGCCCCGCCGCCGTTTCCACAATCGCGGCCCGGTTGACAAACACGCTGCCACCTTTGGCGGCGTAGCCGACCCCGAAGGTCCCGACGGCGAACACAATCACGAGCGCCGGAATGGTCGCCCAGGCCAGCTCGCGCCGGTCCAGACGCTTCAAGATCAAATAATTGACGGGGATTAAGATAATCAAATAGGACAGCAGAAACAGGCCGATGACCCATGTACCCGGCGCATCCAGCGACGGCCCGCGCAGCACCGCCGACGACAGCAGGGCGCTGTCATTGCCATTGTAGCCGTAGTAGCTCTGCGCCAGCGACAGGTCATGCGCGGCAGCGGCTCCGAGCAGTGTGCGCGGTGCAGTCAGCACGGCGGCCCAGAAGGCCGGGGACGGCGGGGCGGCGGCGAGGTCACGGGTGGTCATGGACACCCATCCCGCGCCGTAAGGGCCGGCGACAAGGGCGGGTGCGGGGGTGCGGACACCGGGCAGCGGCCTGGCAGTCAAAGCGAGCGTACCCTGGCCCGTGGCCTGCACCGTGGCAGGCAGAAGGGCCTGAAAGAAGGGCGCGGCATAGGGGCCGGGGTCCGCGCCGGGGCAGACGACCACCAGATGCCCGCCGCCTGCGACCCAGTCTTTGAGGGCGTCCGCCTGCGCTTCGGAGAGAGCATCCAGCGGGGCATCGCCGCGCAGCAGGAACGCATCCACGCCGCTGTAGCCCACGGCCCGGTCGGGCAGTTCGGCAGGCAGCACCGAGACAACCTGCGCGGTTCCAGTTTGCGGACCGCCCGCGTTTGGCGGCAGCCCGGATTGCCCCTGGCCGGGCATCGGCGTTCCCGCGCCCACGCCCGGCAGATGTACCAGCCCCAGTTTGCGCCCGCTCAGGCCGCTGAACGCACCAGGGTCACCGCCAAAGCCCACCAGCAGCAGGTCGGTGTCGGTCACGGGCGTGCCGGTCACGGCGGGGAGAGAGTTCCCGTTCGGCGTCGAGCTGCCCCGCGCCAGAATGCGCCCATCGCCGCGTGTGCGCCCGTCGGCCACCTGCACGGTCACACTGCCCGCGCCGGGGTCAAGGCCATGCGTGTAGAGCTGTGTCTGCCCCATCCCGCCGCCGGGCACGGACAGAGGCCGCGAAAACAGGGCTGCGCCTGCGGTGCTGGCAGCAGGCCGACCGTAGCGGCCCGCATTCGGGTCCGCCTCGGACAGCGCCTGCACCTGCCCGTCCAGCGCGTCCGCGCCGGGGTTACGGACTTTGACAGTGACGGGGCACCACCCGCCGGGCCGGTAGCGCCCGCCGATGCCGTACACAGCGGTCACAGTGGGACCATCGGCCCAGACGGGGGCGTTTAAGGCCCCGAACAGGCAAGCAAGCATGAGGCACGCAAGCAGCAAACGGACGGGCGAGGCGGGCCGGGTCATGGGTGGCTCCTGTGTCGCATGGAACGGAAGGAACACGGGGGTTCAGCCCCGAGTTCCTTCCGTATCTATCCCCGCTCGGCGGCTTCCATTTCGGCATCGGAGATGTCGAAGTTGGCATAGACTTTCTGCACGTCGTCATGGTCTTCCAGCATATCCATCAGCCGGATCACCTGGCTGGCTTCTTTCCCAGCCACTTCCACACTCGTATGGGGAATCATGGTCTGCTCGGACGACACATAGGCGATTTTCGCGTCTTCCAGCGCCTGCATCACCGAAGTCAAATCGTCCGGCTCGCTAGTAATCTCAAAGCCGCCGTCGTCGGTAGGCTGCACGTCTTCCGCGCCGCCTTCAATGGCGGCTTCGGTGACGGCATCTTCGGTGGTGACGTCCGGGTCTACGATAATTACGCCTTTGGGCTGGAACAGGTACCCGACGCTGCCCGATTCCGCCAGCCGCCCGCCGGTTTTGTTGAAGAACGAGCGCACATCGGAGACGGTCCGCTGCTTGTTGTCGGTCAGACAGTTGACCATAATCGCCACGCCGCCCGGCCCGTAGCCTTCATAGGTCAGGTCTTCATAGTTTGCGCTGTCATCGCCGCCCGCACCGCGTGCGATAGCCCGCTTGATGTTGTCCTGCGGCATGGAGATCGCCCGCGCCCGCGTGATGGCGGCGCGGAGGGTGATATTGGAATCGGGACTCGGGCCGCCCGCTTTGGTGGCCACGATGATTTCCCGTGCCAGCCGGGTAAACAGCTTGCCGCGCTCGGCATCGGTTTTCCCCTTCTGGTGCTTGATACTGTGCCATTTGCTATGCCCTGACATCTGTGCTAATCCTCTGCTTCGTCAAATTTGTGGTGTGTAATTTTGTGTATTGTGAAACCCAAGTTGCTACCTTATGGGTTTTTCACTATCGACAGCCGCTTTCAAAGCTCTAAACCGCTTTATAAGGCATTTTAGCGACGGTTCAAGGCGGAAATTCACCGTTTTTCACCAAAACTCATCGGTGAGCAGCAAGGTAGCAACTTGGGTTATTGTGAACTAAAACGGCCCGCGCCCCCAAATGGGTTCGCGCCGGGCGAATTATTTTCTGTGTCTATTATACCGGGCAGGAGCAGGCGAACGTCAAGGGTTAAAGACTGTCTAGTAAGCCTTTGGATCGCCCCCTGGCCCCCAATTCTGGGGGAACCAGAATCAGAAACCGTTTTTTTCTGGCCCCCTCTCCTTCCGAAGGAGAGGGTTGGGGTGAGGTTCTTTCAGATTTTGAGCCTGCGCGTTTTGCCTGCCTCGTATTCCACCAAGCATTGATCCGCCAAAGCCTCCAAGAAATCCTGCGAAGCGGCAAACTTACGGTCCCACTCCATATCATCCAGAGCTTCCAGAATGGTCTCTGCAAGAGCCAACATAGATTAATCCTTTCTGCCTCGCTTAGTACCCCTCTTCGCTCAGGAACTCGGTCATCAGGTCCAAGAAAAGCTGGCGCAGGGTGACGTTGCCGTGGTCGAGGCAGTAGCGTTTGGTGCGGTGGAACAGGGCCGTCGACATATCCACGGTGACTTTGGCCCCGCTGGGATGGTGCGTTTTGGTGGTGAGAGCCGCGTGGACACGCTCGAAAAACGCCGCCGAGCGCTCGGCGTCGGCGGGGTCATCGCCCACATCGGCCTCGGGGCTTGTGTCCGTGAGGTACTGCGACAGCACCAAATCGTCCCCGCGCACTGCGGGGTCGGCATACGTCCCGGCGGCAGGCGAAACGGGCCGGGGCGCGGCGGCGGGTTCCGGGGCGGCGGCAGGCTCCGGCGCAGGGGCGGTTTCGGCAGCAGGTTCGGCGGCGGCAGGTTCGGCGGACTTTTTTTGTTCGCGCAGGTTGGCGAGGCGAAGCTCGGCAAGCGTAGTCATCGGGGGCGGTCTCCTGGGCGGGTTCAGCAGGTGAGTTTATTTAGCGGCTTTGAGCTGAACCGGCCATTTCTTTTCGCGGCTCATTTCGCTGAGGGTGCGGGCGACAAGCGCCGGGGTCATCAAACGCTGGTCGCGGACGTAGCCGTTGACAAACAGCGAGTCGCACAGCACGCACACGTCGCGGGGAACGCCGCGTGTGATCGCATGGACATCGGCGAGGGCCTGCGGCTCAAAGTAAGTGTCAATCGCGCCGCCGCCCGCCGTGGTGATACGAAACGCAATCATCTCAGTCATCTCTTCCAGCGAAAGCGGGTCCAGACGGCCCACTACGGCGATTCGTGAGCGGAAGGCATCATGGCGCTCCAGCTTTTTGGGCAGGTTGTCCTGCGCCAGCATCACCACGGTAATCAGCTTGGTCTGCGATGTCTGGAAGTTGGTCAGGTCCGAGATGGCGTCAATGACCCGCGAGGTGACATTCTGGCCTTCGTCGAGCAGCAGAACCGGGTGACGCCCGGCGGTGTATTCATCCAGCAGGAACCGCTCCAGCGCCTGCCGGTTTTGGGCTTCGGTGCGGAGGGCGGGCGTGCCGAAGGCTTCCAGAATGAGACGCAAAAACTGGCCGGGCGTCCGCACGGGAGCGCCGGGCAGGAACGCGACTGTTTTGGTCGGGTCATCGTCCCAGGTCATTTGCAGGCCGTTGGCGATGGTGGTCTTGCCGGAGCCGACGGGGCCGGTCAGCACGGCCAGGCCCCGCTTCTGGTCCACGGCATAGCGCATCTTGGCAATGGAGACTTTATGCTCCACGCTGGGAAACGCATACCGGGGGTCCGGCTGCACCGAAAAGGGGGTCTCGCGGAGGCCGTAAAACTGTTCATACATAGTGTGTGTTCGCTTTGGGTGGGCAGTAAAGAAGCATTAAAAACCATTATAAGGCGAATCGCGCCGAAAATCAAGTAACAGCCCAGGGCTGAGTGTCACATCTCGGAGCGTCAGGTGTTGAAGCCCTCGCTAAAGAGACACCGCTGCCCTGAGCGAGCAGCCTCAAGTCCGGCTTGAAGTTCTTCCAATTCTTCACGCTGCTGCCTGGGGTCACCCTCATCAAACGTATCCAGCAGCGCAAGAATGCGGGCATTTCGGAGTTGCCGATCTTCTGCCCTCGTGGCCGCCTCAACCTCAGACACGCAGAAACTCTGCGGCTCCTGAGTCCGGTCTGTCTTCGACTCGCTGATTGTCTCCATATTTATCGTTTTCATGGCGCTTACAGCATTTCCTCTCTCTGCGTTTCGTTTGGCGATTTGGCCTAACGGCGTACTCCCATGTGCTTATACACTCTGACGCGCTCTGACGGAGGGAACGCAGCAAGGTCGAACCAGAAGAAGTCGCCGGAAAGGTAGTGCGCTGCACCGAAGACGAAGCGGAGGCGAGCGAGGTCGCGGTCCGGTACGGTGAAGCGGAAGTCCACCCCTTGCTTGCCGTGAGTTATGGTTTTGAGCGACCTTGTCGCCGCATCGGGCAGGGAAAGGTGGTCATTACCCTCATTAGTGTTCTCAAACCAGGCAGTAGTTTTGGGCATGAAAAAGGGGTAGGGATCGCCAGGGCACGGCCTGACGCGAACATAGAACGTGCGGGCGTGAGCAGTGCGGGTGACTGTGACGCTCAACAAAGCAAGTTGCTGACGCCCCAAATTGGCTGGCGTGATCTGCCTAAAAAGGGCAGCAGCATCAACTGGGCCGACCGTCAGCAGCAGCCCGGCGGCAAGGCAGAGGACTGAAATGGGCACAGGTTTCATGGCTGATTACGCTCCCGCACGGTGCCAAGGAGGCGGGCTATCTCAGTGCGCTGGAACTCCTGCAATTCGGCGTCGTCCCGGCGGCCTGCGGTGCGGCAGCGGGCGACGAAGGCTCCGGGGGCGGCGGGGTCGGGGCCGTACAGTTCGGTCAGCAGGGGCAGGGAGCCGACGCGCTGGAACCAGTAGCGGGAATTGCCGTAGTCGCCTTCGCGGCGGTGAATGATGGCGTGCCAGTAGTCGGCCAGCGGGTCGCCTTCCAACTCTTGCGCGAGTGGGTGGGCCGAGGCTAAATCGTCGTTTAAGACGTGCAGGCCGATGGTGACGAGCGCGGGCGCGTTCAAAGCGTTGATGGCGGGGGTCAGCGCGGGGTCATACACGGACGCGGGAACGAGCGGTGGCGGCGGGTCGCGGGCGAGCAGTCGCTGTGTAATTTCAGACAATGTTTCAGAAAGCGTGAGGGACATGGGAGCAATTATACCCCTAAGCAGACGGCTCTGCCTCTTGCCAAGAGCGAATGTGTTGGGGTATTCTGCGGGCTATGGTTGATATTTTGCCGTTTCGCGGTGTCCGCTACGATCCCCGCACCGCCGGGGCGACCCTGGCCGACCTGACCGCGCCCCCGTATGATGTGATTTCGCCGTCCGCGCAGGACGCCCTGTATGCTCAGAGTCCCGCCAATGTGGTGCGGCTTATTTTGGGCCGCGAGGACGATAAATACGCGCAGGCCGCCCGGCTGTTCCGGGAATGGCTGGCGTCGGGCACTTTGACCGCCGAGGACGTCCCGGCGGTCTATGTGTACCGCCAGAACTTCGTCGATCCGGCTTCTGGAAACCCTGTGCCGGAGCGGATGGCCCTGCTGTGCCTGCTGAAGATGGAAGACTACGCGACGGGCCGCGTCCTGCCGCATGAGAAAACCATGACCGGGCCGAAAGCCGACCGGATGGAGCTGCTTCGGGCGACGGAGGCGCAGTTTGAGCCAATTTACGGCTTGTATTCCGACCCCGACGGGGCCGTGCAGGCGTTTTTAGGCGAATACGACGACCGCGAAATTGTCATTGAGCGGGTGGATAATCTCATTGGGTCAAGCCATGCGGTTGAAAAGCTGACCGACAGCGACGCCCACGCCGTCCTGCGGGAGATGATGGCCGACAAGCAGGTCGTGATCGCCGACGGCCACCATCGGTACGAGACGGCGCTAGCCTATCAGCGCGAGGTCCGCGCCGCGCATCCCGATGTGCCCGCCGAGACACTGCTGCCCTGCGACTATATCCTGATTGCCCTGACGGCCTTCGAAGACGCCGGGCTGCTGGTTCTGCCAACGCACCGGCTAATCCAAAACGTCCCGCAGGACAAGATCGAGGCCCTGCCTGCCGCGCTGAGGAAGACGTTCACGCTGACACCGAGCAGCGCCGAGACGGTAGAAGCCGAAATCGCGGCACAGGCCGCCGAGGGCAAACTGGCTTTTGGCGTCGTCCTGCCGCCCGGCGAGGTGCATCTGGCCGTGCTGAACGGCCCATCTGACGACCCTTCCCTGAGCGCCGCTGACCGCCTGCCGGTGACGCTGCTGGGCCGTCTGATTTTAGAAAACTGCCTGGGAATTGACGCCGCCGCCGTGGCTTCGGGGGCCAATGTTTCCTACACCCGCGAGCTGTCCGAAGCCGTGGATGCCGTGAAGACGGGCGCGGCGCAGGCGGCGTTCCTGCTGGGGCGGCCTACAGTGGACGAAATCAAAGCCGTGTCCGAGGCGGGCGACGTGATGCCGCAGAAGTCCACGTTCTTCTACCCCAAGCTGCTGTCCGGCCTTGTGATGCGCGACCTGGCAGGCGACACCCCCGCCGAGGCATTGCTGCCGGATGCTTAGAACACCCGCTCTCGTCACCCTCGCCCTGGTCCTCGCTGGCACGGCGCACGCCGCTCCGCCCCCTGCCTCGTCGTATGTGACCGAAATGGCCCGCGCACAGTATGCGCGGGAGCGCGGTTTCACGTTCAACAAAATCATCCGTGGCGACACGCGCCGCCCACGCATTGCGCTGACCTTTGACGATGGCCCCCACCCCGCGCTAACCGTGAAGCTGCTGAGTATCCTGCGCCGCGCCCGTGTTCCCGCGACGTTCTTTGTGGTTGGGCGGCAGGTGGAGCGCAGCCCGGCACTGGTGCGGCTGGAAGTGGCCGAGGGCCATGAAATCGGCAACCACAGCTACGACCACGTCAGCCTGACGCGCATTCCGCCTGCGCTTGTCCCGTATGAGCTGGACGCCTGCAACGCGGCGATTATGAAGGTCACGGGAGCACCTGCCCGCTTCTTCCGCCCGCCCGGCGGCGACTACGACGGCGCGGTTCTGCGCGAGGCGGCGGCGCGGGGCTATATCACGACGCTGTGGACGGATGACCCCGGCGACTTTAACAAGCCCGGCGCGGACGTAATTCTGAAGCGGGCGCTCGCCCATCTGGAATCGGGGGGGATTATTTTGATGCACGACGGCATCCCCGAGACCCTGCAAATCCTGCCTGCGTTCATCAACGAGGCCCGTCGGCGCGGCTATGAGTTTGTGACCATGAGCGAGCTTGCGCGGGGGGATTAACAGGTTTAGCCCCCGCCTCCTTGTTGGAACAGGTTTATAATTACGCTTTACTGTTCTTATGAACTGTTCTTATGAGGAGTCACACCAATGGCGACACGGCTGACACTGGACGATTTAGACCACCTTTCCACGGGCAAACGCGCCCGCCTGCACCGAATGCTCTACGGGGCAGGACCGGGCAATGGGACGCTGCTGCTGCTGCCGATTGATCAGGGCCTAGAGCATGGGCCGCGCGACTTTTTTGCTAACCCCGATTCGGCAGACCCTAATTTTCAGTTCAAGCTGGCGATTGAAGGCAAATACTCGGGCATCGCCCTGCAATATGGCCTGGCGCAGAAGTATGGCCGCGCCTATGCGGGCAAGCTGCCGCTGATTATCAAGCTCAACGGCAAGACGGAAATCCCCTCGGATGCCGAGGCATTCTCGGCGTGCCTAGCCTCGGTGGAAGACGCCGTCGCCCTCGGCGCGGATGCCGTGGGATACACGCTGTATGTCGGCTCGCCCGCGCAGGACCGGGACTTCGCGCAGTGGGAAATCGTGCGCCGCGATGCCGAGCGGCTGGGCATTCCGGCGATTATTTGGGCCTACCCTCGCGGCGAAGCCGTGGAAGCCAAAGGCGGCAAAGAAAGCGTCTACGCGATTGACTACGCCGCCCGCGTTGCCACCGAAGTCGGCGCAGACGTCGTGAAAGTCAATTTCCCCACGCAGAGCCAGACGCCCAACTCACCAAAACCGTATGATACGACGGCGTTCAGCCCGCAGGAGGGCATCGACCGGATCGTGAAAAGCGCGGGCAAGACACTGGTGCTGATCTCGGGCGGCGAGAAGGAACCGGACGAGGAGCTGCTGGAAAAAGCGCGGCATTCGTTCGCCGCCGGGGCGACGGGTTTGATCTTTGGCCGCAATACGTGGCAGCGGCCTTACGACGATGCACTGAAGCTCATGCACAATTTGCGCGAAATTGCGCTCAAAGCGTAAGAATTCTGTTTGACAATCTCCCCGAACCTGCGTTATAATGCGGGCAGCCCTTACCGGCTGCCCGCATTTATACTTTCATAACGCTTTTATTATTGGAGAGACCACGCCGACATGACACCCACCCCGCGCCGCCCTCGCGGCCCGCGCCGTCCCCTCCCCGCACGGCGCCCCCTGCGACGAACCAAAGGCCGGATGCTTGGCAAGCTGTTTGGAACCGCCGCCCTGATCACTCTCACCGCTGCGTCTCTGTACGGCGGGTATCTATACCGAACAAGCCATGTCCTGCCGGGCCTCATCGGCGCTCTTATCGGGCGCAAAAGCGTCGCCGATGTGTTCCCCCATCAGCAGGCTTTGAACCTGATGGTGATTGGCCGGGACCGGGACTACAGCGATGCGGACCAGATTTTGAAGTCACGCGGGCGCTCCGATCTGCTGATGGTGGCGCATCTGGACTTTGACAAAAAGACCGTCTCGCTTCTGTCTATCCCCCGCGACACGCTGGCGCAAATCCCCGGACACGGCACGACCAAAATCAATGCCGCGCACAAGTACGGCGGCCCGCCGCTGACCGAGCAGACGGTGCAGGACAACTTTGGTATCCCAAGCGACAAGTACGTCGCACTGGATTTTGACGGCTTCGAGAAGGCCATTGATATTCTGGGCGGCGTGGATTTAGCCGTGGACAAGAAGATGGATTACGACGACACCTGGGGGCATCTGCATATCCACTTGAAGCCGGGAATGCAGCATTTGAACGGGCAGCAGGCGATGGGCTTTGTCCGTTTCCGGCACTCAGACAGCGACCTCGTCCGCACGCAGCGGCAGCAGACTCTGCTGGCGGCCTTGAAATCCAGGCTGCGCTCACCGGAGGCGCTGACCAAAATCGGGCCGGTGCTGGACAAGATTGACAGCCACCTGGAAAGCGACCTGTCGATGGACCAGAAAGTGGCACTGGCCCGATTTATCCATGACACACCCCGCGAGGATGTCCACATGACCACGCTGCCGTCGCGGGAGGCGGGCAGCAACGTGGCGACGGACTGGCCGAAAGCCGCGCCGGTCATTCAGAGCGTCTTCGGAATTGCACCTGACGGCCTCCGGGTCGCCGATGCCGGGGAAGGCGGCGGCCACCGGCGGCGGCATCACCGCCGCTCACAGCGAATGGCCGAACTGCCGTGACTGCCCCCATTCGTGTTCTGGAAGTAGTGCGCCCCGCGCAGGGCGGCATTCGGCGTCATGTCCTGTCCCTGCTGGACGGGCTGAACCCGGCACGGGTGACTCTGTCGCTCGCCGCGCCGCCCTCGTTTGTGGCCGAGGTGCTGCACCACCCGCACCTGCACGCAAGCATTCCGCTGGATATTGCGGCGTCGCTGTCCCCGGCGCGGGACCTGCTGGCCGCCCGGCGGCTGGCGCGGGTGCTGCCGCAGTTCGCGGACCTGGCCCACGCCCACGGCCTGCGGGCGGCGTGGGTGTGCGCGTTGGCGCAGCGTCACCGGGCATTTCCGTTCGTCTTCACCGCGCATAATCTTCTGGGTTTGAGCCTGCCCTCGCGTCTGGCGACGGCCTATATTGGCGCTCGCTGCGCCCGCGTTCTGGCTGTCTCGCCCTCGGTCGCCGACGGCCTCGCCGCCTGCGGCATTCCGCGCAGCAAAATTGTCGTCGTCCCGAACGGCATTGATTTAGACAGCTTCTCCGCCGCCCGTCTGGACCGGGCCGCCGCCCGGCACAGTTTTGGCCTGCCGGAGAACGCTTTCGTGGTGTGCGCGGCGGCCCGCCTGTCCCGCGAAAAGGGGATTGACACCCTGCTCCTCGCCGCCACGCAGCGCGGCGGCATGACGTTTTTAATTGCCGGAGACGGCCCCGAGCAAGCCTCTCTCGCCAAGTCCGCCCCCACCAACGCCCGACTACTGGGCCGCCTTGATGACATCCGCCCCCTGCTCGCCGCCGCCGATGTCTGCGTCATACCCTCCCGCCGCGAAGGACAGGGCCTGACGGCTCTGGAAGCCATGGCAGCGGGCGTCCCCCTGATTGCTTCCCGCATCGGCGGCCTCGCCGATATGCTCGCCGACAGCGAGACCGCCCTGCTGGTCCCTCCAAGTGACCCCGATGCCCTTGCCGCTGCCCTGAGCCGCCTGCAGAGTGACCGCCGCCTCCGCGCCAAGCTGGCCGAAGCCGCCCTGCCCGTGGTCCACTCCCGCTATGCTCTGGCCCCGATGCTGGACGCCGTGACGGCGGTGTATGAGGAAGTCTTGTTCCCCATGCCCCTAATTCTGGAGGAGCCAGAGTAGGGCTAACGGCGTGATTTTTCGCACCTCTTGACATACCTCAGATACTCATGTATAATAAATATATGAGCGAAGACCAGGAACTCAAAAAAGGCAGCACCCCCACGCTGATCCTCGCCGTCCTCGCGGACGGCCCCCGCCACGGCTACGCCATCGCCCGCGAAATCGAGCGACGTTGCCAGGATGCCCTCAAAGTCGGCGAAGGGGCGCTCTACCCCGCCCTCCGCGCTTTGGAGCGCGAAGAGCTGGTGCAGAGCGAATGGCAGACCCAGAACAGCGGCCCCGCCCGCCGCGTCTATACCCTCACCGACGCGGGCCGCGCCCGCCTTGCCGCGTCCCTCCACTCCTGGACCCGCTTTTCCCAGGCCGTCAACGCTGTCCTCGGCAGCGAGCTAGGCAGCAAACTTGGCAATAAAAATGGAGGCATTCCCGATGTTCAGCCCGCTTAACGATCCGTCTTTAGACCAGTGGTTTCAGCAGTTCAACGCGCCTCTCAAGCGTCTGCCCGCCGAGGAACGCGCTCAGCTTCACACCGAAGTCCGTCAGCATTTAGAGGCACTGGTCGCGGCCAATGAAGAGCTTGGCAGTCCTGCCTCAGAAGCCTGGGCGCACGCGCTGGTACAGTTTGGCAACCCCCGTGTCCTCGGCGGACGCCTAGCCAAAGAGTGGCGGGAAAGCCGGGGCGTCCCGCGCCAGGGCTGGCACGCTATCGGTTTCGGCGTTAGCCTGCACTTCGTCTGGATAATGGCGAACGCGCTCTTGGAACATTTCCAGGCTAAGACTGACAACAGCGCTTCGGCGATGACCTTTCTCGCTTACGGCTCAGCGGTTGTGATGTCCGTCGCCGTTGGCCGAAGATACCCAACCCAGGCGATTAAGGGCGCGTTTTATGCCTTTCTTTTCTGGTACATCGCGCTTTTCTGCTATGTTCTGCCGGGGATAGCTCAACATCCTGGCTCCCTTGATGTCCCGAAGGCACTCCTCTTCGGGCTTATCGGAGCCACAGTTAATTCGGTCAGCGCCTACCTCGCCAGCGTGACCCGGCGGGGGTGGTATCGGCCTACGCTGGCTGATTTCAAGGTGAGCCTGCCGCGTCGCCGGGCGGTGTCGCGGGGGTAAGGGGGTGGGGGCACGGGCCGCCGACCAGCAGCAGCCCGCCCAGCCAGCCCAGACCCTCGTCGCGGGGGTAAGGGGGTGGGGGCACGGGGCTGAACCCCCATGCTTCAAAAAAGCAAACCCCCGCCTTCGCGGGCGAAGACTTTGGAGCGAAGGGCCTCTGCGTTCTTTTCCGGTTCCCCCATTGTTGGGGGCTAGGGGGTCCTACTCTTGTGTCCCCTGGACACTGGGCACTTCTGAGCCTCGGGTTTCAACCCGTGGTTTCCTGCGGAAACGAACCTCACCCCAGCCCTCTCCTTCAGCAAGGAGAGGGAGCCGGAACAGGAACGGCAGGGCTTTCGACATAGGCTGCTATCGGCCCCACGCAAAAGCGCGGGGCCTTTTGATGTGTTCGCCTGTGGTATAATGGCGGCAGTGATTTACTGAGCGACACAAAGAAGGAGACCCGAATGTCTGTACTGTTGCGCTGGGCCATCAGCGTGCTGGCGCTGGTAGTGACCGTCTATGCCGCACAGGCGCTGGGCATTCAGGGCTTTGCGATTGCGCCGGGAACAGCAGGGGTGATAGGCGTCACTATATTCGTGCTGGCGCTGGGCATTGCCAATGCCGTGCTGCGGCCTGTGGTGAAGCTGCTGACGCTGCCGGTGACGTGCCTGACGTTCGGGCTGTTCTCATTGGTGGTGAATGCGTTTTTCTTCTGGCTGGTCGGGCAGTTCGTGCCAGGGTTCAAAGTGTCGGGGGCGGTCGCGCCGCTGTTTGGGTCAGTAGTGATGGGCGTGGTCGGTGGTCTGCTGAACAATATATTGGTGTCAAAACGGGAGCGCAAAATTTGATGCAGCTTGGTAAGAGGCAGTTAGTGGTCATCACGGGAATGTCGGGCGCGGGGAAAGCGTCGGCGGCGAAGGTGTTTGAGGACCTTGGGTATACGGTGGTGGACAACCTGCCGCCGGGACTGCTGACTGAGCTGGTGGCACAGCCGCCGTCGGAGCGGCTGGCGGTGGTGATTGATGCCCGCTCGGGGCCATTCCTGGCGGGCCTAGACACGGCTCTGGCAAGTGTGAAAGAAAGCGGCCTTCGGCCCACAACGCTGTTTCTGGATGCGTCCGATGCCGCGCTGGTGCAGCGATTTAAAGAGACCCGCCGGCGGCATCCGCTGTTTGAGGAACATGGCGGCATTCTGGGCAGCGTGCAGGCGGAGCGGGCGCTGCTGGAAAATATCAAAGAGGACGCCGACAAGGTCGTGGACACGAGCGATATGGACGTTCACGGCCTGCGGAACTTGCTGCTGACTGAGTTCTCGGCGGACGCCGACACGCAGGGGCTGATTGTGACGATCAACTCGTTTGGCTTCAAATACGGCTTGCCGCTGGATGCCGACTTGGTGTTCGACGTGCGCTTTTTGGTAAACCCGCACTATGTCGATGACCTGCGGCCTTATGATGGGCGCAATCAGTTGGTGGAAGAATATGTCATGGCCGACCCGGACAGCGGCCTGTTTTTGACCAAGCTGTACGATTTAATGGACTGGAGCATTCCCCGCTATACGGCGGAAGGTAAGGCGTATCTCACAGTCTCTATCGGCTGCACCGGGGGCCGTCACCGCTCGGTGGTCGTCTCCGAAAAGCTGGGCGACCACCTGCGGGCGGCGGGCTACCGCGTGCTGGTGCAGCACCGGGACGTCAACAAAGGCCCCTTGAAGTGAGCGGTGCGGAAGAAGTGAGCGGTGCGGAAGAAGTGAGGGCTGCGCGATGAAGCGCCTGCTGTCCTGGGCGAAATGGCTGTATCCCGGAATGCGCGTCAAGCGGTGGATGAGTGTCACCCTGCTTGGGCTGATCTTGGTGGTCGCCGGGCTGGTGCTGGCCGTCAATGTCACCTGGGGCACCTACCTTCAGATGCTTGACAATCTGCTGATCGTCATTTTTGACAAAACAAACGGCGCTCTGAACATCAGCGACCCGAAAGTCATCCTGCCGCTGGGCTTTATGCTGATTACGCTGGGCCTGCTGCTGATTTTTGTGGCGTACTTTCAGTTCAACCGGGCGGTTCTCGCCGCCGTCGCCCCCGAAGCCCGCAATGACCTCGCCGACCGGATTTTTCAGCGCCGCTCGCTGGCACAGGGGCAGCGCATCGTGGTCATCGGCGGCGGCACGGGCCTGTCTACCATGCTGCGCGGCCTCAAAGAGCGCACCTCCAACATTGTCGCCATTGTCACTGTCACCGACAACGGCGGCTCGTCGGGGCGGCTGTCTCAGCAGATGGGAATGCTGCCGCCGGGCGACCTGCGAAACTGCCTTGTCGCCCTCGCCGATGCCGAGCCGACCCTGGCCTCCCTGTTTCAGTTCCGCTTTGAGGAGGGCCATGAAGGGCTGGCCGGGCATTCGTTCGGCAACCTGTTTATTGCGGCCATGACCGAGATTTACAAGGGCAACTACGAGCAGGCCATCGCGGCGACCTCGAAAGTCCTTGCCATTCGTGGGAAAGTGTATCCATCCACTACGCAGAACGTGATGCTTCTGGGCGAGATGGAAGACGGCAGCATTGTGGAGGGGGAAACGCAGATTGCGGGCCATGCGCTGCCCATCAAGCATATGTACCTGCGCCCGGAAAACGCCCAGCCGCTGCCGGAAGCGTTAGAGGCCATTCGTCTGGCCGACGCTATTATTTTAGGCCCTGGCAGCGTCTACACCAGCATCATTCCAAACTTGCTGGTAGATGGCATCGCCGATGCGATAGACAAAAGCCGCGCCGTCAAAATCTATGTCTGCAATGTGATGACCCAGCCCGGCGAGACCGACAACTACACTGCTTCGGACCACCTGCGCGTCATCTCCGACCACGCCCCCGGCAAGCGGCTGTTTGACTACGCCCTCATCAACAAAGAGCCGCCCGGCAATGAGATATTGGAAAAGTACGAGAAGTACGGCCAGCGCTTCGTCACCCCTGACGCTGACCGCATCCGCGAGATGGGCTACACCCCCCGCGCCGTCAACCTGATTTCCCAGACCGACATCGTCCGCCACGACCCCGCGCACCTCGCTGAAGAGATTTTTCGGATCATACTATAACGCCGCTGTCGAGGCGCACCGGCTTCCAATCGACCTTCAGGCTGTGTTTGCAGCAGAACTGGTAGACACGCTGAGACACGATCAGATGATGCCAGGGAGTGTTGCCTCCAATTGAATCCAAGGTCTGCGCGAAGTCAAAAGGCTCGGTGGCTTGCAGGGCTTCCCGCTCATAATGATACTCGGAGGGCACGTAAGCCACTCCGGGAAGAGATAGACTCTCCTTCAGCATCCACTCTTGACCTGGCTCGCCAGACACGACTTCGCCCAACTGGTTCACTTTGGACATAGAAGCCGACAGCGGCGGCATCGTCAGGTCACTTGTGACCTCCCAGCAGAAGGGATCGGCTTCGCCTGGTAGGTCTGCTGGCACTGCTTCTATTTCCCGCAAGAGCAGGTGATGCCACGGCTCCTCATGCATCAGCCGCTCCATGTGTGCCGAGACAAAAACATTCATACCAATACAACCGATAGGCTGGGGCGATTTTTTCCAGCGGCGTGGCACCTGGACCCGTCCAGATTGGGAGTGCCTCAGCGTTTTATCAAGTTCTACTTGCGGTGTCAAGACCAGATACTCACAGGCTTCCAGGTCAGCCGAATCGTAAAAGCGCACCAGGTTGATGCTGAACTGGTTTTGCTCTTTCGGCCCCAAATCTGTCGCTGGATGCCACCCTTCGGCAGCGAGACAATCCAGCACCTGCTGAGAGCGCGGATCGGCCTGATCTAATCCTTTGACCGGAAAAGCGTACTCGTTCGCAGCTTCGGGGTAGATCGCACGGAGGCGTTCGTACAGAGAGCGTCCCAAAATGTCTGCGGTAAGTCCATATAAGGCAATAAGGGTCTGCATGAATCACACCTATGCTCCGGTTCCCCCAGAATTGGGGGTTAGGGGGCCTCTGCTCTGTTTCCTAATCCTTCCTTTAGGAAGGACCCTGCGAAGCAAGGAAGGTAGGTCTCGATTCCCTTACGCCAGCTCTTCCAGCCGCGCTTCCGTCCCCGCCGCAATCGCCGCCAGCCAGTCCCCGGTTGGGTCCACCAGCGGCAGCCACCATGCGGTCGGGCGCAGGTTAGTGTGTTCCAGCCCCTCCACCGTCAGAAACGCCGCACGGACCAGTTCCAGACGGGCCATCTGCGCGTCAGTGACTATCTGTGTGAGCGCGACCCGTGCTGCCGTCGCCTCCGGGCCGCGCTCCAAAAGCCGTCGCTGACGGCGAAACTCGGCAACCATAAACCGGGTGGCTTCAATACGCTCACGGGCCACGGTGATTGGCTCGTCAAAGGCACGAACGCGAACGGCTTCCTGCCGTTCCAGTTCCCGCTGCCAGTCGGCGGCGTCTCGCGTATTATCCGCTTCGGCAATCTTCTGGCGCAGGGGCTGAAGATGGTTGCGCCAATCTTCCCCTTTGCGCCGCTCTAAATCCTGCCGCTCTTTTTGCCACACGGCCAGCTCCTGCCGATGCTCTTCCACACGGTTTCGCAGAGTCTCGCTGTGCTGCCCAATTTCTTTTAGCACGGCCAGCGCGGCCTCGTATTCCTCGCGCCGCTCGCACCAGCAGAGGGCATCACGGCCCTCTAAAAATGTCATCAGCGCCCGTGGGCTACTCAGGTCCCGGCTGTCTTTCAGCAGCGTCTGCGCCTCTTCCCGAACGGCGTTCCAGCGGCCCGCGAACTCCCGCGCTGTGATCGTTTCCACGCCGAACGTTGCCGCCAGATGGGCGGGCAGGCGCAGCGTGGCCTCTTCCGGCGCGGCGGCCAGCGCGTCCCATGTCGGATAGTGCAGCCGCACAATCGGGTGCAGACCAGTCTGCGGCACACTCCCAGCGGCCAGGCGGTCGTTCATCGCCCGCGTCGCGGTTGTATAGCCCGAGGCCGTCTCATGGAACACCACCAGATGCTCCCGCGCAATCATGTTGGCGAGCGTCACCGCCTTGCCCACCAGGACGGCGTCCGGCCCGAAGGCTTCTTCCGTCACCTGGGCGAGCTGTTCCAGCGTCGTGATGCGCTCCCGCACCGGCACAAACGTCTCGGTGGGGGCGGTTTCCACAATCAGCGCGGCAGGCGTCGTCCGAATGGTCCCGCGCCCGACGTTCGGGATGACCAGGTCAAACGGGATCGCCCCCGGCCCGAACTCATCCAGCGGGTACATCCCCAGTCCGGCCACGGAGCGGCTGTACGCCGCCCGCGCCAGAGGCCGCGTCGCAGGGTCTAAAAACAGCCCCACAAACTCAAAGCGGGGCAGGGCAAACGTGTGGGTGTTGAAGCGAAAGAGGGAAGTCGAAGCCGTGGTCTCAAAGTTGGCAGGGGGCTGACCGAGCAGGAGCGTGTAGAAGCGGGGCAAAAGCGTCTGGTACAGATCGGAAAGACAGCACGACTCGCTGCACGTCTCCATGAACTCCCGCACCCAGCCGCGCACCGTGTCCGCTAGCCGGGCGGCGTTCTCCCGCGTCGGCGCATCTTCCAGACAGGCCAAACTCTGGGCAAAGCCCCACTCGAGCTGATCCCGCAGGGCCGGCTCAATGTCTCGGATGGGAATATCATGAGCAATCACGCTGTGCGACTCGGTATGCACAATCCCGCGCCAGCCCCACGCGGCCGTTTTATCGGCTAACAACTGCGCCTTGCCGCCGGGGTATGTTTTGCCGAGGCCGTCAAACGGGACGCCGTGACTCAGGTACATCGCCCGCGTCGGCACGCTCTCGCTGCCAAACAACGACGACAGCTCCCCCGCCGCGCTCCACAAATCCCGCGTCTTGCCGTCATCGTGCGGCAGGGAGATAAACTTCTGCTCATCCGAGACGTGCGCCCGTGTCTTTGCAAAATAGTCCGTGTCATGCACCCCGGCAATCAGCGTTGCGTCCGGCAGATGCGCGTCCAGCAGCCGCCGCCAGACCGCCTTCATCGGCTCATCCCACAGCACCGTCTGGCCCAGTGCCAAAAACGGCACGCCCGCATGGGCGGCACGAATGGTCTTCAGGGTTTCCAAAACAGAAGGGCGGGCGTCAGCGGGGTGAGTTTCGAGCATCGGGGGCATATCTATTCTCCATCGAAGAGGGCAGCACAAAGAGTATACCCAACTTGGGACAACTCAGAGGGCCAACAGGAGAACGTTACAGAAAGGCGTGGGGTTCCCAGACGGGCGTCACAGGCAGTCGCCGCCGCCCAAGCAAGGCCGCGAAGCCGGGATTCCCGGCGGCGTTCTGCTGAAGGCGGTTGAGGGCGCTGAGACCGACAGTGTCTTTCTTGGTGAGGCTGGCTCCCTTGCCCAGCAGGAACTCGGCGCTTGCGCTGGCCCCCCCGTCGGCTCCGCTGCTGGACGCGATGGACATCAGGGCCGTCCGCCCCTTTCGGTCGGCGGCATCAATCTTCGCGCCGTGATTTAGCAGCAATCTCAGGAGTGGAAGCCTGTTGTTGGCTTCCGCTGCCCGCATGAGCGCGGTTCGCCCCTCTTTGTCGTGTGCGTTGACGAGTGCCCCGGAGCGCAGCAGCAGCTCCGCCATTGCTGTCTTTCCCTGTTCGGCGGCAAGCATCAGGGGCGTCCGCCCCGCTTTGTCCGACTGATTGACATTCGCCCCATATTTCAAGAGAAGCCGCGTGGTCTCGGGGCCGTCGCCGTGCAGAGACAGAGAAAAAATGAGCAGCGGCGGCGCATCCGCGTCCGGCTTCGCGTTGACCCACGCCCCGTGTTCCAGCAGAAGATGCACTGCCTCTGCATTATCTACCTCAATCGCATGCCTGAGCGGCGTTGAGCCGTAGCGATCCGCCCTGTTGACCTGCGCTCCGTGTTCCAGAAGCAGCCGGACGGTGTCTACGCCGCCGCGTTCCACCGCGTAATAAAGCGCGGCCTGCCCGGCACGCGCCGCGTTGACCCGTGCCCCATGCGCGAGCAGGAAACGGACTTTTGCCGTCTCGTCATCCTGGGCTGCCCAGAGAAGGGCCGTAAAGCCTGCCTTGTTCCGCGTCTCCACCCGCGCTCCGTGGGCGACCAGCAGGCGCATCATCCGGGGGCTGGAGGCTGCCATCAGCGGGGTCGTCTCGCTGCCCGCCGCGTCCGCCCGTGACCCGTGATCCAGAAGCAGCCGGGCCGACGCCAGGTTGTTCGGGGCAACCATATAATCAAGCGCCACCCGGCCCGTGCGGTCATGCGTGCCCACCGGAGCGCCCCAGGCAAGCAGCAAGCGTGTCACCGGGGCGCTGGCCGCAAACATCAAGGCGGTCGTGCCGCCCTCCTTGTCCTGCACGGCCACGTCCGCGCCATGCGTCAGCAGCAGACCCACGATGGGGGCGCTGCCCGCCCCGCTGGCATACATCAGCGAAGTCAGCCCGCGCCCGTTCCGTGCCTGAACATCCGCTCCCCGCGCCAGGAGCAGACGCACCACGGCGACGCGGTCAGCCCCCAAAGAGGCAGCCATCAGCACCGTCCAGCCCCCGTTCGTCTTCGCGTTGACGTTCGCGCCGTGCGCGAGCGCCTGTTGCACCCCGGAGACATCCCCGCGCTGCGCCGCCCGGATCAACGCTCGGTCCGCCACTGCCCGGTCCGCTGCGCTAGGGGCGGCCCATCCCGGAGACGCCGCCAATACAAGAGCCATCCACAGCACCGTCTGGCCCAGCGCCAAAAACGGCACGCCCGCATGGGCGGCACGAATGGTCTTCAGGGTTTCCAAAACAGAAGGGCGGGCGTCAGCGGGGTGAGTTTCGAGCATCGGGGGCATAACCATTCTCCATCGAAGAGGGCAGCACAAAGAGTATACCTAACTTGGGGCAACCCAACAGGCCAACAGGAGAATGCCGCAGACAAGCCTATGGCTGCCAGCAGGGAGCGAGCGCAGGTCTCAAACAATTTTAGCCAGCCTCGCCGAAGGCAGTTGCAGAGATGAATATAGGCATGATGCTTGGGGTCGTGAATTTTTCCCGCTTTACCATGATACTGTGGGGCTTCTTCATTGGCTTCATGCCTCACATAAGCCGCAACTATACGCTCTTGGACAGCAAGAGGCAGGTGTTTGATGGAGTCGGTGTCGCGTAAGAACCTATATTCTTGATCCAACTGGCATATAGAAATCACCACCGTTTTTGTGTCATGGCAATTTAAATCCACATCGAGAAAATGAAAAAAGGGGCGGGTTATTCACCCGCCCCGAATATCTAGGCCGCGACTAACCCCGCAAATGGAACAACTCGTTCCAAGCGATTTGGGGCTTTACGCTGTGCTTCAATGAGATCATAGTGGTTCTGCAAATTCAGCCAGAACTGGGGAGACATCCCAAAGAACTTGCCCAAAATCAGAGAAGTCATCAAGGTAATGCTGCGCTGACCGCGCAGAATTTCCGAGACGTGGCTTTGAGTAAGACCTGTTCCTTTCGCCAATTTATAGGCTGTGATACCTAGCGGTTCTAGGAAGTCTTCACTGAGCATCTGGCCTGGATGAACGTTTTCAAGAAAATCATTTTCATGAATCTCTTGTGGATCGTCAGGCATATTCATTAAAACTCCTTTCTATAGAGTATTCCAGAAGGTATTCCCCCTGTTTGTAAAAGACCCCTTTGGGCCTTTCTGGCAGAGGCACAGAAAACACCCCTGCCAAAGTCGCGTGGGCCAATTTAGTGATAATCCACTATCTCAACGTCTCGAGCTTCTCCGTTGTCCCATACGAAACAAACCCGCCGCTGGTCATTAACACGAATCGAATGCTGGCCGTTGCGGTCATCTTGGAGGGCCTCCAACCTGTTGCCGGGGGGCACCCGGAGGTCGTCTAAACTGCCTGCTGCGTGAATAAATCTCAGCTTGCGAAAGGCGACCGATTGAATGTCGGGCGGTAATTTTCGGGACCGTCCTCCATTGAAGATTATCTCAGCCTCGTCGGATTTGAAATTGATAATCATAAACTAATACTACCATATAACAATAGTATTGTCAACAGGTAGTATTTTGATGAGATCATAAAAGCTTCGGCTCTCTCGAAATTGGGCCGTTGGCTTGCAAATAGCCCTTATATCCCGAGGAACCGAGTGGCGCGGGCGAGGCCGATGATGGAGACGCCGTCGGTGATGCGGCCATCCATCGCCATTGCGTAGGCTTCGATCAGCGGCAGGCGGCGGACGGTCAGCACTTCGTCGCCTTCGGGTTCGGCATGGCCTTCGGTCAGCCCTTGTGCCAGAAAGATTTGGCCGGCTTCGTTGGTGACGGAGTTGGACAGGTGGAACAAGCCGAGGTCGGTCCACAGCGCCGCCGTCAGGCCGGTTTCTTCTCGCAGTTCGCGCCGGGCGCTGTCGATGGGTGGCACGGCCAGCGAGCCGCCGCCTTCGGGGACTTCCCAGGAGTACAGGCCGAGCGGATAGCGCCACTGGCCGACTAGAAAAGTGTCGCCGCTGCCTGTCACAGGCACGATGCCGAGGGCGTGGTTCTGGAACTCGACGACGCCGTAAATACCGTCCTGCCCGTCGGCGCGGATGACGTGGTCTTCGCGGACTCGTATCCACGGGTTGACATATACTTCGCGGCTGCCGCGTGTGTGCCAGGGGTTTTGGAAAAGAGTAGGGTCTTCGAACATAGGGTTATCTTGCCGCCTCGGAAGGCGATTTGTCAAGCCGTAAATCTAACTTACGACATTGTGATTTTTTTCACAGATATATGGGTAGAGTACAAGTAGAATACACAAAGGAGGCGGTCAGCGATGTCCAACACACACATTGTTATTGTCGGCGGCGGATTTGGCGGCGTCAAAGTGGCGCAAACATTAGAAAAACTGGTCCAGCGTGGCGACACGATAGATGTGACGCTGATCAGCCGGGACAACTTTTTGCTGTTCACCCCGTTTCTCACCGAGGCGCTGGGAGGGGTTCTCGATGAAGCGGATATCATCTCGCCCATTCGCGCCTCGCTGAAAACCACCCGCTTCGTCATGGGCGAAGTGGAAGCGATTGATATAAACGCCAAGACGGTTACATTCCGGCGGCCCCTGACCAATGAAACCGAAACAGTGCAGGCAGATCACCTGGTTTTGAGCCTGGGCAGCACGACTTCGTTTCACAGGCAGGAAGAAGTCGAAAAGATTGCGTTCACACTGAAGTCTCTCGATGATGCGACGCTGCTGCGAAACCATCTTATGGCCTGTCTAGAGCAGGCGAATGAGGAGGCGGACATCGTGGCGAGGCGTGCGTTCCTGACCGTCATGGTGGTCGGCGCGGGCTACACGGGCGTGGAAGCGGCGGGAGCGATTCGGGACATGATGAAAGAAGCAGCGCGAGATTATCCCCATGTCCGGGCCGATGAAATCCGGGTGCTGCTGGCGGACATGGCCGAAGCAATACTCCCCACGATTGACCCGAGCCTAGCGAAATATGCCATCCGGCAGCTTCACAGGCGCGGAATTGAGCTGCGATTGGGGCAGAAGCTGGACAAGATAGATGAACGCTCGGTGACCCTCAGCAAAGGCGAATTCGTGCCTACGCGGACGGTCCTGTGGTCGGCGGGCGTCGTGCCCTCGCCGCTGACGAAGAAACTGGACTGCGAGAAAAACCAGCGTGGGGCGATTAAGGCCGAGCCGACGATGGCGGTCAAGGGCAAGGAAGGCGTCTGGGCGATGGGCGACTGCGCCGAAATCCCGAATCTGCTGGAAGAGGGCCGTCCGTACACAGGAACCGCGCAGAATGCCGAGCGAGAGGCAGTGACATTGGCCCGCAACGTCATGGCAGTATTACGCGGCAAGGAGCCAAAGCCATTCCTGTTTCGCACCCTGGGTGAGTTTGTCAACCTCGGGGACAAAGTGGCCGTGGCGCAAATTAAGTGGTTCAAGTTCTCCGGCTTCCTCGCCTGGTTCCTGTGGCGCGGAGTCTACCTGGCGAAAATTCCACACCTGAGCCGCAAGTTCCGCGTCGCCAATGGCTGGACAATGGACCTGCTCTTCGGGCGCACGGCGATTGAGTCGGAGACGCCGCGCCTGCTGCGAAATCATGCCGCGCAGAAGCGGACGGTGGAAGATAAAGCGGCAGGTGTACCTGTGCCCGCCGCTTCGGCAACGAAGTAGCAGCGATAAACTCAGAGACGCCGGGGGCATCCGCCCCCGGCGGCTTTTTTATGTTACACCGCCAGCGCCGGTTCCTCGGTCGGAGCGGCTTCTGCCTGCGAAGTGAACGTCAGCGTCCGGGCCTCCTGCCGCTTGCGGAAGTGGATCATCTCCCACTGCTGAATGTAGTCCAGCACGACCAGGGCCATCTTTCGGGCTTCAAACTCCGGCATCTGCAAGGTCAGGCTGTCGGTCGCTTTGACCATTTTCACTTGCCCCTGCCCGTAGACCTCGCCCTGCCCGTTGTCAATCCGCAGAACGTAGGGCTGCCGGTACTTGGTTTCCTTCTTGAAGGACAGCACGCGAGCCTCAGTGTAGTCGTCGTGAACGCTGCCCTTCTGGTCCTCAAAGGCCGTGAAGGTCCCGGCGAGCAGGTCATGGCAGACCAGCTTCATGTCGTCGGCATCCACATAATGCCGCACCCGCTGCGTGGCCTTGTTGCTCTCGTCGAACTCCACCAGCGTGAAGGCGATCTTGCTGCGCCGGGGATCAAAGGCCAGCAGGTCGGTCAGGTCTACGATTTTGTCTTTGGCGACGAAGCGGAAGATTTGAATCTTCGTCACTTCTTTTTCCTGCGTGTGCTTTTCCTGGGTGTTCATTGTCAGTTCTCCTCAAACCGGGTCAATTCTCGTTTTTGTCTGTATAGAAATCACAGCACCTTGCGGTAGCTGCAAGTCGGGTTCTCATACAACGACGCCCAACAATCCCACACTACCAAATATCCACGACCGCCAACGTAGTAGCAATTGCTGATAAGGCTTTCGCCGCACTGCGGGCAGATGCCGCGCACCCACTCAGGGTTCGGGCGGCTTGTAGTTCCATCATATGCCTGCCGGACACTTTCCACGGCGGCGTTGGTTTCCAGAATGGTATTCATCGGGGGTATTCCTCTCACTAAACCAGATCAGTCTTATCCATCTCAGGGGACAGTATTATTATATCTTAAATGGCAGCGAGTGACAGCAAACGGGGACAGGTGCGCGAGACGATATTTCAAAATTATCATTAAGTGAGAATTTTGAGGCCGAATTTGAACCCGGTAAAATCACGGTAAACAGAACCCGCTGACCTGCCGATACTTAAAAGCAGAGAAGAAATCAAGAAGAAACAAAATGAGCAGTGCCGAAGAGCCAGGGCGGGGAAAAGAAGAAGGAACGAAGACTATGTTTCTGTGGATTGCAGCGGGTTATATCGCGTCCGCTATTGCTTTTTATTCGTACATCGTCGCCACGGCGCAGGAAGATCCCTACGAGGCCGTCAGCGCCCTGTCCGACACAACAGAGCGCACCTGGACACGCGACCAGAGCGGTCGCAAGGCGGCGTAAGACAAAAAAGGCCCGCCGCCTCCTGAGTTTGTTCTCAGGAAGCGGCGGGCCTTTTCTTATTTGTTAGGCAGCGCCGTAAGTGCGGAACGCAATGCCAACCAGAATGCTGATGACAAACCAACTAATGCCCAGAATACGCGTGTAGCTCTGAAGCTGCTCCTCGTAGCCGGGCTTGCCCTTGAAATTGGCACTGACATTGCCGCCAATCGTGCCAGTCAAGCCTTCATTTTTGGAAGTCTGGATCGCCACAATCACCACCAGGCCGATGCTGATCAATGCCTGTACCACCAGCAGAATAATCTGAATCGCGCTCATAACTCGGTTACTTTTCCTCGGTTTTCACGCCCGCGCCCACGGTCGTGGTCTGCGAATTGGGTTCTTTGTAGACTTCGGCGGCGGGCGGATGGGTCTCGTCCGTCGTCGCCTTCTTGAACTCTTTGATGCCCTCACCCAGCGACTTGCCAAAGCCAGCCAGCTTGGAGCCGCCAAAGAGAAGCACGACCACACCGGCAATAATCGCCCATTCCACCGGATTTCCGGTAAACATCGCTACTGGAAGCATATCAGTGTCCTTTCACGTCTGCAACTTCCGCCGGGGTCTCGGAATGAGACAACTCGGCGTGTACCACTTCTAACTTAACTGGTTCTAACTCGACCGGATCAGTGTGAATCGGAGCCACTTTCGGCAGCATTAAATCTTCCGGCTCTTGATCATAAGGCCGATGCCCGGCGGCCTTTTCGACGGTCGCGCTGCTCGTTCCCGCATACGGGTTGCCGTATTCATGGGGCGGCGACAACACCGGCTTGTAGGCCGATTCGACCTCCTGATGCACTGAATGCACCGTACCGGTTATCTCGTCGGTGATTTTACGCATCTCGCGCATAGCCTGTCCAAGCTGCCTGCCGATTTCCGGCATACGTTTGGGGCCAAACACGAGAAGCGCCACCACCAAGATGATACCAATATCAGCAGGACCCACAAAAGCTAGGGGTAACATTCTTCTATCCTTACCCATTCCAGCGGCATCTCAGCCCAACTTGTGCGGCAAACTCAGAGCCGCCAGAGTCTTTATCTCATCGTGGGCACAGAACCCGGAGCCATAATGCCGCGCATTGGCCGCCCCTGCCGCCGTTCCCAGCCGCAACGCAGCTTCCGGCCCCTGCCCATCGTCCCAGGCCCACAGAAAACCTGCCAGAAACGAATCGCCGGAGCCGACGGCACTCATGACATCTACTATTGGCGGAGTACATTCCCAGACGCCGTCCGCGCAGGCCAGCGCTGCCCCCCACGCCCCGTCGGTGACAATCGCCACTTCGCAGCCAGTGCGGTCCCGAAGTCCCGCCGCCGCCCCGGCCCAGCTGCCCTCGCCCTCATCCCCGAGGGCGGCCAGCTCCTGCCGGTTTGGCTTCAGTAAAAAGGGCCGAGCCGCCGCACCTTGAACCAGAGCATCCCCGTTCGCGTCCAGTGCGGCTTTAACACCAAACTCCCGCGCCAGCGCAATCGCGCCTGCATAGAAGTCATTGGGGATGCCGGGCGGAAGGCTTCCTGAGTATGATACCGTCTGAACGGTAGGCAAAAGTTCCCGCAGGCATATCCAGAGCGCGTTTAGCTCTTCAGGGCTGACTTCCGGCCCGGCCTCGTTCAGCACTGTGTCCCGGCGGTTTGCAGGGTCAGCCACAATGACCGAGGTGCGCGTCTCGCCTCCAACCGTCACAATCCGGTGCGGAATGCCTTCGCGGCGCAGACACTCAGCGGCGTAATTGCCCGCCACGCCGCCCAGAAAGCCAATGGCCGTCACCGAACTGCCTAGCGTGTGTGCCACGCGGGCGACATTGATGCCCTTGCCGCCTGCCGACGTATGCGTTTCTAAGACTTTGTAGACTACCCCCGCCTTGAAGTCAGGCACAACCTGAACCTTGTCTAGCGCCGGGTTGAGCGTCACTGTCAGCAGAGACATAGGAGTTTAGCGCTTGGAGAACTGGAAGCCGCGCCGCGCACGCTTCCGGCCAGCCTTTTTGCGCTCTTTGACACGCGGGTCGCGGGTCAGATAACCCAGCTTCCGCAGGACGGGCCGCATATCCGGGTCGGACTCGACGAGGGCTTTTGAAATGCCGTGACGCACCGCGCCCGCCTGCCCCGAGATGCCTCCACCGTGGGCGCGGACGAACACATCAAAGCGCCCGAGGGTTTCGGTCACTTCGAACGGCTGCATGATCAGCGCTTCCAGCGAAGCGCGTCCGAAGTAGCTGCCGGTGGTGCGGTTGTTGACCGTGATATTGCCCTGCCCCGAAGAGAGCCAGACTTTGGCAATCGCGTTTTTGCGCTTGCCCGTGCCATAAAAGCGTGTGGTTTCTGCCATGTGAGTTCCTTAGCGTGAAAAGCGATCTAGGTTAAACGATGTCTTCCGGCTTCTGTGCCTGATGCGGATGCTCCGGCCCAGCATAGACACGCAGCTTCTTCAAAGTCTGTGCGCCCAGCGTGTTATGAGGCAGCATTCCCTTGACGACGCGCATCATAGCGGCGACAGAGTCTTTTTCAATCTCACGTCCGCGTGTGACGCTGCGGATACCGCCGGGATACAGGGTATGCCGGTAGATAGGCTCATCTTTTTTGTTGTTGCCGGTCAAAATCACTTTGTCGGCATTGATAATAATGACATGGTCGCCGCAGTCAACGTGCGGGGTCCATTCGGGCTTGTTCTTGCCGCGCAGGATTTTGGCGGCTTCGACGGCCAGCCGTCCCATTGACTGATTAGTGGCGTCCAAGACAATCCACTTGCGATTTTGTTCCATGTCCAGCGGTTTGGCGCTATAAGTTGCCATTCATATTCTCCAGTTGTCTTCTTAACTTGTTTCTTAAAAATCCACGCGCAAAAAGCACAGGCCCTGCGGCGCGGCAGGCGGGATCGGGTTCAGTGCCCGGTCGCGTAAGGCCAGAATATCCATCAGGCCCTCCGGCGGCAGGTCCCCTGCCCCGACTGTCACCAGCCCGCCGACAAGGTTGCGGACCATCGAACGCAAAAAGCCGTTCGCGGTAACAATCACGAGCACACCGTTCTGCATTCGCCGCAGCGACAGCCGCCGCAGGTCCCGCACTTTGGTTCGGCCCGGATTGCCTCCGGCGCGGGCATAGGCGGTAAAGTCGTGTGCCCCGATCAGCGGCGCCGCCGCCCGTCGCATGGCATCAATATCCAGCGGCCTACGGCAGTGCAGGCTGTAGCGGTTCCAGATGGCCGAGCGGGTCCGCCGCGTCCAGAGGAGGTACCCGTAGGTGCGCTGCCGGGCCGAAAACCGGGCGTGGAAACCCTCGGGAGCTTCCTCCGCCCTTGCAATGGCAATGTCCGGCGGAAGCAGGCTGTTCAGGCCAATCGCCCAGCGTTCGGTCGGCAGACGGCTCTCGGTGCGAAACGAAATTACCTGTCCCAGCGCGTGAACGCCGACATCGGTGCGGCCTGCGCCGTTGACGATCACCCGCTCGCCTCCGGCAATCTGGGAAATCGTTGCTTCCAGCACCGCCTGCACCGTTCGAAGATGCGGCTCTTGCGTCTGAAAACCGCCGAATTCCGTGCCGTCATATTCAATCGTCAGCTTGAGCGTTCGCACAGACTAGCTCATCTACTTACGGGCATGGCCCGGCTGGCCGGTCTTCTCCGGCGCGGTCGGCATCCCAAACTGGCGCTCGGTGATCAGCGCAAGCTGGACAATCGGCGCGGCATCGCCCCGGCGCGTCCCAATCTTCACCGTGCGGGTAAAGCCGCCATTGATGTCCCGGAACTCCGGCGCAATCTGCGTGAACAGGTGATGCACCAGCGTTTCATCGCCCAGGTAGGCACGCGCCAAGCGGCGGGCATGGAGACTGTCCACGCGGGCATTAGTGATCATCTTCTCGGCGATAGAGCGCACGTCTTTGGCCCGCGTCTCGGTCGTCTTAATGGTTTGGTAGGTAAACAGGGCACGCACCAGGCTTTTCAGCAGAGCGCGGCGCTGGTCACTCGGCAGGCCGAACTTTCGGCCGCCCATACGGTGGTTCATAGTCTTGGTCCTTTTGCGGCGGCGGCCTACTCGTCGTCGGCGGCTGCGGTCTCATCGTCTTCAATGTCGTCGTCATCGCCATAGGCGGTGTCGTCATCGGTTGCACCCGGAATAGTCAGGCCGAGCGTCGCCAGCTTTTCTTTCACTTCGGTCAGCGATTTCTTGCCGAAGTTGCGAATCTGCATCAGCTCGCTTTCGGGGAACTTGATTAAATCCCCGATAGTCAGCACACTGGCTTTCTTCAGGCAGTTGTAGGTACGAACCGAGAAGTCCAGCTCCTCAATCCGCGCATCGGGTGCGCCCGGTACGCCGACCGGGTAGCCCGTACCGTTCGAGCCGCCCATTCGTCCGCCGAAGCCCTGCGGGAACTCCACAAAACGATGGAAGAACGTTTCCAGCCGGTATGCCGCCTGACTCAGTGCATCGCCGGGAGCCATCGTGCCATTGGAGAAAATCTCCAGCGTCAGCCGCTCATAGTCGGTCTTGAAACCAACACGGGTGGATTCAACATTGAAAGACACTTTGCGAACCGGCGTAAACGATGCCCCAATGGGGATAACTCCGATCACGTACTTGCTTCTGTCCTGCTTTTCGGGCAGCACATAGCCTGTGCCTTCGTCCACAACCAGCTCCATCGAGAGCCGAGCCTTGTCGTCGGCCAGCGTGGCGAGATGCACTTCCGGGTTGACAATCTCAACATCGGACGGGCACTGAATATCCGCGCCGGTGACCTTGCCGGGGCCAGTCACATCAATCTTGATGGTAATCGGCTCCATCTTTTCGTCTTCAGACAGGACGCCGTTGCGGCCATGCACTTTGACGAACAGGTCCTTCAAGTTCAGGATCAGCTCGGTGGTGTCTTCTTTGACGCCGGGGATAGTAGAAAACTCATGCAGAACATTGTCAATCTTGATGGACGTCACCGCCGCACCGGGGATTGAGGACAGCAGGACGCGGCGCAGGGAATTCCCCAGCGTCACACCGTAGCCGCGTTCCAGCGGTTCCACCACGAATTTGCCATAAGTTTCGGTCTGTTCCAGCGTCTCAATACGCGGCACAGTCGGGTCCAAAGTAGTCTCTGGCATTAGTTTGGGTTCACTCCTTACAGGCTTACGCAAAGCGCGGGCCAGAAAACAGGCCAAAACCCGCCGGGGAAAAGCGGCGGGTTTCGTCCCTTGTCCGGGACCACGCGGCGGGACCTGCGTTCGTTATCGTGAGTAGTACTCAACAATGAGCTGCTCGGTAACATCGGTATCGATCATGTCGCGTGTCGGCACAGCAACAATGCGGCCGGTCAGCGAGTTCGCGTCAAACGTCAGCCATTCCGGGATGCGGCGGCCCATGCCGCGCAGCGATTCCAGCATTTGCGGGTTCTTACGGCTGTTCTCATGCACCGTAATCACTTCGCCCACGCGCACCTGATAAGAAGGCACGTCGACACGCTTGCCATTCACCAGGAAATGCCGGTGCGAAACAAGCTGCCGGGCCTGAGCGCGGGACGCGCCGAGGTTCATCCGGTAGATGACGTTGTCCAGGCGGGTTTCCAGCAGGGACAGGATATTTTCACCCGTTACACCCTTGCGGCGCAGGGCTTCGTCCACGTAGTTACGGAACGGGCGCTCAAGCACGCGGTAGGTGCGCTTCATCTTCTGCTTTTCGCGGAGCTGATGGGCGTACTCAGTGGTTTTCTTCTGCATCCCCTGGCCGTGCATACCGGGCGGATAATTGCGGCGCTCGATGGCGCACTTCTTGCTGTAGCAGCGCGTGCCCTTCAGGTAAAGCTTCATGCCCTCACGGCGGCACTGGCGGCACCGGGCATCTCCTGACTTGGACACGGGTCCTTTTTTAACGGCGGTCATTTCTTGTCCTTCTCCAAATCGACTTCAGAACGCTCAGGGCGTTAGATCAAACGCGGCGGCGCTTGGGGGGGCGGCAGCCGTTGTGCGGGATCGGTGTCACATCTTTGATGATGCTGACTTCGATGCCCACGGCCTGCAAGGCACGGATCGCCGTCTCGCGGCCCGAGCCGGGGCCTTTGACATGAACGTCCACCCGGCGCATCCCGTTATCCTGGGCAATGCGGGCGGCCTTTTCAGCCGCAAGCTGTGCGCCAAACGGGGTGCCTTTGCGGGACCCTTTGAAGCCGACGGAGCCGGCGGAGGCCCAGGAGATCAAGTCTCCCTTGACATCGGTGATCGAAACAATGGTGTTGTTGAACGTGCTTTGAATATGCACAATTCCCTGTGCGATATTCTTTTTCTCTTTCGGCTTCTGCCGAGAAGTTGTCTTCTTCTGTGCCATGCGGTCTGTGCTGTCTCCTATCAACCCGTCCCAACACTCTGTCTATGAAAGACAGGCGAGGGGCGGTACAGGACCCACCCGGTGTAGAATTGGGTGGGAACGTGTCTAAGTCCGAAGTTTTACTCTTTTGGGGTTTAATGCCCCGGAGCTTGCTCCGCTGGGAGCTTCCTGTTGCTTCGGCGTTGCTTTCGTGTTATCGTAGAGCATGAGTACCTTTATTCGCAAGAGCCATAACGTCTCGGC
>JAABUK010001172.1_pt1 | contig 50938 bp, 86 predicted proteins | sample 5559141 | NCBI WGS metagenome assembly JAABUK01 (sample SAMN10711869, study PRJNA513367) | rock metagenome | isolation source: Antarctica rocks | place: Antarctica: Victoria Land, Pudding Butte nord | collected 2016-01-03 | reverse complement strand
TAGTGTTTGTGGCCTTGGAGTAGTGCTTGGGTGGGTACAGTCCTGGCGGTGAGACTGTTTGCTGTATGGTCATCTTCAGTTGTTTTGGCCTTTGTGGTGGGTTCCCAAGGTGAGATGCACAGGCAAATCCTTTGTTCAATTTGTCTTGTTTCACAAAGTGCTGCAGTCCAGCTTCATTTGCAACAATCAGGAAATGGACATTCCGCTTTGGAGTGCACCACTGGTCTTGTTCATTAGCCCAGTGTCTTGGGGCACTGCATTATATATACCAACACAAATGTAAATGCAGGACTGGATGTCAATGTAAGCAACCGAGCTGGAACACAAGCATGCACAGTACAGCAGTCTCGGCTCAATGGTCAGTCTACGCGATGGACACACTCTACAACTTCAAGGTTACACTTACTCAATAGATTTGTACAAGAAAATAAGTTTGAGAACAAATTCAATCACGAACTTGAATGCTATTCTATTTCCCATGCCATGCACTAGCTGTTTCAGCGCTTGTCTGCTTTACAGAGCCTCTTGTAGCGTGCTACACCTGGTCCAGGCACAGTTTGAGGTGGTGTTGTTAGATCCAAAACAGGCTCATGCATCTGTGTGTCTTCGTTCGCATCAATGGTAATAATGAGGTCGATGATACCGTCAGATTCTGAGGCATGATCTTCCAAATTGACGGCAGAGGCCTCATCTTCAGTGCTGGCAACAGGTGGGTCATCATTGCTTCTTTCAACATTACAGGCAGTAGGAGGATGGTAAGAACAGTCAGTGTCAGACCCCCCATCATGGTCAATGCCATCGTCTGATGAAGATGATGTGTCCTCACTCCCACTTGGTGACGTAGCAGCTTGGGCATGTGATTGGCGCTTGACGCCACGCCTTTGCCTATGTGGACGCCTGACCGTGCTTGGCCTGGCCCTAGGCCTAACTTTGCGCCTGCCTTGGGCCCTAACCTGAACCTGTACCTCGACCTCAATTTCAATCTCAGGTTCAGGCTCTTCTTCATCTGACCAATTCCTGAGACCGGCTAGTCCACGATGCGTAGCAGCTTTTGGTAACTGTGGCGCTCTCTGACTGGACTCTCTATTGTCTGCCTCACTATCTGACTCTGTCAAGCTGGCTGACTCGCTTTGCAAGCCTTCTGAGCTAGGTGAAATACTGGCTGACTCGCTTTGCAAGCCTTCTGAGCTAGGTGAAATGGTACTTGGCAAGCTCTGTATGCCTGCCATCTCCTTGAGCTCATCCAAGGTCTTCCACCAGTGACAGTGCATTGGCATCTTTTTGCCAGGATACTTCGTTTGCAGATGATGCAGTATGCCGAGAAATTCAGACATTGCGCCCACTGTACAATGTGCATGATTCCACCCAAACCAAGATTTGCTCAATTGGCTGCTGCCACTTATGATGAGCTCTGTGCACCATGCACAGCGCTTGTCATCATTGGCAATTGCTGAACGTGTGCTGCTGGGATTGTCCAGCCTGCTGAACAGGTGAGGTGGGGCACACTCAAGGTGATTCCACCATTTCCTCCTTCCGTGCAGTTGCTCATCACAGATGATGCGCTGTCTTGCGCTCACAGTGCGGTTGCAGATGTTGCACTTGGCTCCCTCATATTTATCTGTGAAGTCATGAGCTAAACAAATTCCACGGCTGCTCATGCTCACGTCGACAAGTCGAGAAGTCCCTCAGATCTGGAGAGCGTGGTTTTATACAGCAGACAACAAGCAGTGACGAACCTGCGACTCGATTTTGAGCCGTGACTCTCTTGGTACACAGAAGAAATTGCAGAAAGAGTCAGCGTGTTGCCTCGTTGCGTTGTGTTAGGTCAAGCTTCTGATTTTCCGCAGCACCAGATTTTCGCAGCACGCATGCGGTGACTAATTGTGTCTGGGCAGATCAATGTATTGTACTGGCTGTTTGGGCAGCTCCAGAGCTTATCTCCTCAACAAAGTTTTACGCTCAACAAAGTTTTACGACATATCCTTGCCTTTTTACAGTAAAGCTTTTGACGGACTTATATGCAGCTGTCATTAGGTACTGCTGATAGAAATGTCAGTACAGTCCAGACTTGTGGTCCAGGACCTAGCTAGCTTGTGGACACACGCTGTAAAACCACAGTGCAGAACCACATTCATGAAAACGTAATCATGCTAGTAACATGTTACAGTTGCTGAATTTACTTGGCTTCCTTTCAGTGGCTGCCATTGAAATTTCAATTGTTTAGCATACAAAGCAGCGCTACACCCTGCAAGATCCAATGGTCTCTGTCAGTACCTTCCCTGATTGGCAAGCTGACACAGAGGACAAAGTTGGTGCTTTGCCCTGTAGTAGACAGAGCTCCAGCACGAGCTGAAGTTTTATACAGTGGACAATCATACTCAGTGTCAGGGGCCACATAATCCTGGACTGGAGTGAAATGGATCACAGGCAAGGGGGAATACATCACATCTGGACTAGACTCTGTCAAGCAGCCATTCTGCCATTGAGCCCCTTCTAGCCACAGCCCATTTATGAGGATGCCATCTTCTGGTGCATCTACAATCTCTGCTGGTTCTTTCAGCTGGCTGACTTGGAAAGCAAAGCTGAGACTATCAATGGCAATGCCGTATTTGCGTGCATGTGTCTGTAGCACGCCTGTCATCAGGCCCTGAGGGAAAAAGAAGCCTGGCAGCCAGAAGCTCTTTGGCAGGCCTTGCCTGAGCCAAGAGCGCATGAAGGCTATCCGCTGGTGGTAGTCAGCTACCCAGCTGCCCAGCGACTTCAGGGAGGGGTAGGCTACCCTCTTCCACAACTCAGGTACCTGTGATATGAGGTCCATGCCTCAGCTTATCAGCAGGGCAGCCACGCAGTGACCTGGTATGGTGTTCTACCGCAGTCAGCTTGGGGAAATGCGATGCAGCAGCAGCAGCAGCAGCAGCAGCAGCAGCAGCAGCAGCAGCAGCAGCAGCAGCAGATTTTGCAAACAGCTCCAGCTTATTCCATTTGTATGCACAAGCTGCTGGCACATTGTGATGACTACCTGCTTGCTCTTCAGAACAAGTGTGACTAAGTCAATCTGCTTTGCAAGCTCACAGCAACGCTCAGCAAGCAAACAGAGTGGGCTCAAGACAGATGGCTCATTTGCAAGCACCTCGCATGCCTGTGCAGATCGTGCACAACAGCAGTGACTGTGGTCACCTGACTATTGAGCAGGGAGATGGACATGAGCTCCAGCTCGCCAGACATGACCACCAGGCCTTGCAGCGCCTTCTGCAGTTCCTCCAGGCTGCAGCTCATCACCTGGCTCAGCCTGTTGAAGCGCTCCATCTCCTGCCCCAGCACCACTGCTAAAGAGTTCAGCTGACCTGCTGGTGTACGTTCAAACACCCCAGACCCTGCCTCAGCCATGCTGAGTATGGGAGGGAGTTTGTCTAGGATAGAAGCTGCTATTGCAGCTACCTGCTGGTCAGGGGTGGTGCTGCCTGGCAGGGTGGCTAGACGTGGCTGCATGGCTAGTATAGTGTCTAGGACCCGGTGTGTCTCCTGAACCTCAAATGCTATGTTGGCGTTCTCATGCATGCCAAAGACCTCTGGGGTCTCTGTGGCCGGCAGTGCCTTGATGAACTCCCTGCAGCATTGCAGACGACGCCCCATTGATGTGCTAGGCTCTTGCAAAGTCTGAACACACTGCAGGTTTGAACAGCTGTCAGCAATATGCATTGTTGATTCATGCCAACATTGCGTAGTGAGAGTCTATGTGAACAGACCATTGGGGATGCACTGTGTGACTCTGATACACCAACGCAAGTGCTTGAGGCTACTGTCAATAGTCCAGAGCACTTGCCTGCATTGCTCCAGAGTTCCTGCAGGAGGTGGATAGTATGTGCCAGACACTGGTGTGAAGCAGTAGTCTTTATCCATCACTCTGGGCGTGATGAAGCGCCTGAGGGTGGACATGAGGCAGCGTCGGTCCATGTCATCAGTCACATGCCCACCATAGTTGATTTGGCCCAGCACATACTCCATAGCTGGCCAAGGCACCTGCTCCTCTGCTTCATTTAGGAAGCTGGCCAGCCCCATCATGCTGCACTCCAAGTCAGACTGGTTGAAGCTGTAGGGTATGTTCCATCCAATGCTGCCGAACTTGCGCCTCTCTTGAATCACAGCATGAAAGAACGTGAGGGAGAAGAGCAGTTTCTTCCAGGCGGTGGGCTTGGAAGGGCAGGATGACTGGAATGGCTCGGCGGTCATGTCAGCATACGTCCTGGTGACGTTGGCCTTCACGCCCTTGGGCGGTTCGCTCGTCAGCTTGATGCCGCTCCGCAATACTGAGGCGGGGAAGTTTGGGCTGGGCATGGAACTGAGCCAGAGGCGGAAGTCAGGGTGCACCCCGCCGTCTCCCTCTTCCTGCCGCACCTTGCTCTTGGCCAGCTCTTCTACAATGCTGGCCAACCTGCATGCATTATGACTCCCTTGCAAAAGTTGCATGGAGAAAGGAGACAACTGACAACCCACATGACATTCCTATACGCCTTGCAATCACTGATGCCTGGCAGGCAATCTGTGCGACAGGGAGATTGTCACCTGGGCATCCAGGATTTGGCAAGATGGCAATTCTGCAGGCAAACCCAATCACCCTCCGCAGTTGCCAGGGCCACAAGGGTCTCTGCAACAGGCCCTTGCCCCTGTCCCAGACTGACCATGTGCAAACGCTCCCCAGGCTTCATGCCTTGCTTCTCTCCAAATCTCTGCACACAAGCTACTCAGTTGGAAGGCTCACAACCCATGCAAGGTCCTCTGTCAAACTCATGACACAGGCTGACTGGTGCAAATCTCTTGGCACAGTGTCATATCAACATAACAATTGCATGCTCTGTGCATGCACATGCCCAGTGAGCAACAGGAGCTGCATGCATGACCTTGATGTGCTTATCTGTATAGCGAAGACCAAAGCTCTTTGGTCTTCCCAGTCCCTACACAGAAATGTTGCTACACATTGCATGTATTAATATATTCTTAGGTGTACCTGTAGCATGGCAGTGGGGTCTGCGCCAGAGGTGAGGATGAAGATGATGGGGGTGAGCGCTGTGGTGTCAGGCAGCATGCCATCCAAGGTCCAGGGCTGCCCCTGGGTAAAGGCTGCCCCTAGGGTATCTCCAATGTATCTTTGGCATCCCAACAGCAGCTTGTCCTCCCTCATCACCTGCATTATCCATGCGTATTCACACACAGCTGAATTGGTGCACACTCAATTGGCCAAAGACAGCTGACCGCGAACCTAGATCATGTCTTATTTCACAGCATGCCTGCTTTTGTGTATGACTGATTGGAACCAAGATTGTCTTGTTCAAGTATTTGCTGCGCCTGTGAGCACAAGACACAGATCACACACTGGCTTCCAAAGGCCTTGCGGTGCTGCTCACCATTGCATATCCATCCTTGCTTGCACTCATGCACACAACAGCAAGCGAAGCAGGTCTTGCTGACCTACAGCATGCACACACCTTCAGCAGGAGCAGTCTATGGAAGCTGGTGCATGCATGCTCCCAGACAGGGGGCAGAGACTGCAGGTGAGGCTGACTGGACGCAGCCCACTCCTGCCAGTCTATGCTCTCTTCAGGCAGGCACATGCTGTCAGCAATGCCCTCCAGCGGGCCAACAGCCCCAGCTAGCTGCACGATCTGGCCCCACTGGGAGGATGGCAGCCATGATGGTGATGCCCTGTCACCGGCTGCAGTATCTAGGCCCGGCCCACCACGCAAGAAGAAGTTCCACTCAGCCTGCATTCACCAGCTGACATGCCTCACCCAGCTGCAATTGATGCTGCACAAGCCTTGGGAATGGGCGCATGGCATGAATTGCCAGTGAGCACTTGTATGAAGCACTACTCATCTGCTCGCACCTTGTTGTAGTGTCACACTCAATGGCCTGTTATATTCATGTTCTTGACCATGTTGGCATCTTAGGACTGCATTAGACGACTGGTGGAGGGAAACTCATTAGTACATGAGTACAGCAGTATCATAACAGGAACTAGAATGATCTGCAGCGTGCAGTGAATGCTGCAGGTCCATTGGATCACTCCTTGACATCGCTGAAGACCAGAGCATGCAAAGCAGGGGCATACCTGGGTGACCTGGCCTGCTGCTCTGGCAGTAGCGGTGGCCAGCATGAATGAGAACAGCAGCTTGTGCTGCTCAAACAGGCCCCGCTGCACCTTGTCAAAGATGAAGCGGGTGGCAAAGGTGGTGAGGAGGCGCAGGCGGGCTGACACATCCGGAGCCTTGTCACTGGCATCAATGCAGTGGTTGAACATGGTGATGAAGTAGGAGAGGGAGGTCTGGTACATGGGGGAGATGAGGGCTAGGTCTGCCACCACAAAATAGAAGGTGGATGCACCTGCTGCTGCAGACCGATACTGTTCTCTGGCCTGCATTCAAACCTCAACCAGTTATGCTTTGCATGCTGTGGTAGCAACCAGCACTCAGCTGTTTCAGCACATGTCACACATGTCACATTGTTGCATTGGTGTTGGCCTGACAATTTTAAAGTCTCGACAGGAACTGGCACACTTGCAGAGGCAGCTGTTGCAAGGCAGACCATTGCTGCAATTGCTTCAAATGAGACAAGATTTTTACAAGGCAAGCAGGAGCAAGTTTGCAGCGGTAAGAAGCCAGCAAGGGCTATCCTGACACCCATGTAGCATGCAGCAAGGCCAGAGGAAGGGGCGGCTGGTGTACCTGGTTGATGCTGTCCTCTGTCTCCTCAGCCTCTCGCAGCCGGTTCTGAATCATGCCTGCAGTGAGCTTGGAGTTGTTGAGGGTGTTGATGAGGACCTCATCATCCAGGATGTTGCCCTTGGCCTCCTTCAGCAGCTTCAGGATCTTGTCCTCCAGCTCCTGCACCACACTCACCACCACCATCATCATCAGCACCACACTGACTCACCACCACCACCATCATCAGCACCACACTCACTCACCACCACCATCATCATCAGCACCACACCCAGCACCCACGGTCAACATCCCAACAGCCATGCTCACAGCAAGGCATGGCCACATCAGGCACATTGGTAATGCATGCTGCTGATTCACACACACACAATGCAATACTGCCACCCAGCAGAAATGCGGCCTGCAATGCACAGAACATGATGCTGAAAGTGGATGGGGTAGAGTGAAGGGGCGGAGGTGCACACCTTGAGCTGGCGCTTATCGTTGCTGATGGACAGCAGGAGGCGGTCTTTGCTGGCCTGCAGGTCGGGCCTCTCCTTACGCACCAGCTCAGCCAGAAGCTGCTCCTCCAGGCCGGGCCCAGTCACTGTGAAGTTGACCAGGGTGACCTTGATGCACACCTCAGGCAGGTAGTGGGGGTTGGCCAGGGGGGTGGTCATGTACAGCTGGAAGCCAGGGTGGTATTCCACATCTGAGTCCCCCAGGTGGATTAGGGACTGGCCGCCTTGCTTGAACACCTGTGACATTGTTGCACAGGATGGTGCTTGAAAACAGCAGCAATACCAGTCCCCACAAACAAAGCAGGGCTTGCCATGCAGGGCTGCAGTATTAGCTGAGTGACAGAGTGTGCTCTATCAAATTCACGGGTGAATTGGTTGCACTTGCAGCATAGCACATGCAGATAGGTGAGAAGTGTGAAACTGAGAGCAACACACACAACGCAGCCCAGCTGGCAACATGTATCACATTGTTTCAACCTCAGCACGTCAAAGAAAGGAGTGCATACCTGCTTGAGCAGCAGCGGCTCCAGTGCTGGGTCAATACTTTCCCCCACGTCCTCAATCAGCACTGGCTGGCCCAGACGCACAGCCCCCTCAATGAGACGCAGGAAGTTGGGCTGGCTCAGCTTGACCAGCTTCAGCCCGGCCCGCCCCTCCATGTTGCGAACCCAAGCATTGGCCTGGCCCTGTGGGTCTATCATCAGCGGCCACCGCTTGCCCTTGCTCACCAGGATGCCATTGTCCACTGACACGTCATCTGCCGGCAAGCCCCACAGTCTCCAGTCTCGCACCTGGACATTCAGTCATGCTTTGGATTGCTGATCTCCTGGTGCTTGTGTGCAGTGACACAGTAAACACCGCACATGCACCTGGCAAGGCAGCCGCTTCTCTTCTTGCACGCTGAAACACAACATTCATGGAATAGACGTTTGCATGGTCTTGCATACAATTTGACCTGATACCTCAGCAGACTGGAGCAGCAGGGGTTGTGGTGAGTACCTGTATAGGGCTGGCCAGAACCCCTCTGAGGGTGCAGTCAGGCGAGACAGGGACGCCAAAGTCCCTGCACTTCTCCACCCACCCGCTCACTAGCTCCTGCCTGTAGTCCCCAGGGAAGGCTCCGTAGTAGGCAATGCAGGCAGCACTCAGCAGCACATCTCCAACCAGCAGCTGCATGGTAGCCTGCACCATTGTGATTAAATTCCGTCTGCATGTACTGAGCTGTGTTGCACGCAAGAGGCATAGATTGTATGACAGATGGAGGAGTGCATGCATGCAATGCAGACTGATGCTGTTACTGCATGTGTGAATGCCATGTTACACATGCTCTTCGATGAGTCTATACACAGCTGGCATCACTCAAAGAGCACAGACACCAAGCAAACGCATCACGTGCATGCAGCCCTGCCACATCATGCACCGCTCTGACACAATGTGCATCCTCCCTGTACCTTGATCTGCTGTGCACTGTTTCCCCATCGCACTCCTTCCTCTTGCAGGCCGCTCGTCAGCTTTGCTGCACGCTGCAGGCGAGTGGCAGTCACGCTGGCCTGCTCCTTCAGACTGGCCTGCTCAGCTTCGGCTGCTGCCAGGGCAGCCTCCAGAGCTGCTACCTTTTGCTCCACAGTCTGCAGGGCTGCCTGCTTCTCCTGAAGCTGGGCATTGGCTGCAATCAGCAGCGCTTCTGCCCCTCTCAGCGCTACCCTCTTTGGCTCAACCACCTCCAACAACAGACAGCATTCGTCAAGCCATACACAATGTTGCATGGGCCAAAACAATTCCTTGCAACATGAGAAGTCAGCTGACCCTTAGCCTTTTCCTGAAAGGCGCGTGGTCAAGCAGGAGCATAGATCAGTGCAGCATGTGGTTCAATTGAGCAAGGAAGGCTGTCTTGTTGCACGACATATTACTATCTTTCCCTATAAACGTTTCCCAATTGATATTGTGGACCCAGGGTCTGACAGCTGCTATTCCAGTTACCTTGGCAATGCGGTCATACACTTCCATGGCTCGGCACCACATGCACAGCGATTGGGCAGCCTTGCTCTGCTTGGCAACTGCCTCAGGAGTGAAATCAGGGCTGTCTGTGTATTTGCGCAGCTTCTTCATGACAGCATCTGGGATGTGGTCCTTGTCAAACTCCAGCAGGCTGCGCATGAAGCCTGAGTCTCCCAGCACCCTTTTGGCAGTGTCCCAGTCTGCCTTCTCCTGCTTCAAGGTACACACTGCCTACACCAGACAGCACTCATGTCAATGCCTAAGCTAGTCAGCATGCAGCGCCAAAGCCAAACAATCACACTTGCAAGGGATGCAAGCGGTTTCGTTCTGAGGTGAAGGAGACAAACGAGTAGGCAACTGGGGCTAGATCAGCTGTTGGGTGCTTGTAAGGATATGTGCATGTCTCTTATCTGCATGCTGATGATGTTGAGACTTGAAGCATAACATCTGTGCTGATTTACCACAAGGACAACATGACCGTGTGCCAATTTTTGAGCTCCAATAAGCACTCATTTGTGCAACTTTGCATACAGAAGATGCATGCAAGCAACAAGAAAATCCACTTTCAAACGCAGCAAAAGGGCATACAGGCATGTAGCAAGATGCAGATGCCAACCTCCATGGTCATCTGAACAAGTGGTGGGGGCTTGAGCATGCTCTTGATCTCCACAATGTCTCCCTTGTTCAGAGCATTCAGGCTGTCTAAAGCAGCATTGAGGGCCGGCAAGGCCTGGTCTAGGTCAGCTTTGGCCTCATCAGCCAGAGCCTGCGTCTCTGCTGCTTTGGCCTTCACTTCGCTCTCCTCCTTGCTCACCGTGGCCCTTACTAACTCCGCCTCCTTCTGATCCACTGTCACTTGCTCTAGCAGGGTTGCTGTGGCCTGCAGCAGACAGTCACACAGACGCTGAAATTGCTGCCAGCATAGCTAAGTTCAGCAGGGTCAGGCTCTGGGCACCCTCAAGAAAGACAGCCTGCAGTGAAGTCAGCTCCTGACAGGCTATTGCTCACAAGCTTGGCACAGCACAGACACAGCCTGTGTGGGGCATGTCTTCTAGCAGCGGCAGCAGTGAGGTCTGGCGCTAGCAGCAGGACAAAGAACAAGAGTGTACCTGTGCCTTTTCTTCTAGGACAGGCTGAAGCTGGTTGAGCTGGGCCTGCATGCTGTCCACCACAGCATTGGTGTCTTGCAGCTTGTTGAGACCGTTTAAGAGGCGGTCCCTGACCTCCCCATACTCACCAGTCGTCTCCGCCAGCAAGCTGGTGTACAGGCTGATCAGGTCCATGTAGCTCTTGGGGCTTGTGTAGTACCTGCACAGGCCACAGCTTTACCTCACATGTCAAGCATGCAATACACACAGGGCACCAGGCTACTGCAGCAAGCGAAGCTCTGTGACCTGAGCAAGAGTCAAATCAGCAAATGTGGGGAAGGCTGATACATATCAGGCTGTCCGACAGACTTGCAAGATGCAGAGCTATTTACAGGTCAGTCACTGATGATCTGATGTTCTGATGACTGCAGATGCACGGCTGAGAGACTCCATGCCGCTATGTTGCTTCTGCTGTATCACGTCTGGGGCCACCCATGCTTGCATACCTGCGTCTGAGCTGTGCATACATTTTGTCTGATGCCACTGCCACACTGGTGTGGATGTGCACATACATGCTGGCCAGGGCAGGCTTGATGTGGGACTGAGCCAGGTCACAGGGCGCCAGAATCTGGGTGCTGACAGACAGCAAGGCCTGGTCTGGCCAGGGGCGGAACCAGTCAATGGTGCAGCAGTTGATGAGGGAGGGGAACATGCGGCAGCGGGCTCTGAAGGCACCCCCGACTGGGCTCATGGCCAGCACACAGTGCAGGTTGTCCCGCACCCGGTTGATGAAGGCTGACCAGCATGCTTCCTGCAATGTTTGGTGTACTATTCAGCCTGGGATCCCAGGCCAGATTTGCTTGCAGTTTGTGTCATCTCAAGTATGCTGCGGCTTGACCTTGTGCATCTCAGCGCAAATTCAAGCAAACTGCAACCTCAAATGCTGTGTTGATGCTTAAGGTGAAGATTAGGAGAGGCATGTTTCAGCAAGCATGCAGCACACCGAATGTTGCTATAAGATGTCATTCTGCAGCACAATATGCAGCACAACAACAGATTAAGGTACAGGTGCATCAGCAGGAGGGGCTTGAGGCACACCTTGGTTGTGGGTGCACCCTGGGTGAGTAGCCATTCTCGGATGCTGCCAATGATGCCCTCCTTGTCCTCAGGTGCATACATGCCTGGCACCTCACCACTGTTCAGCAGGTTGTTCACATCCTCCAGGAAGCTCTCCTTGCTGATCTGGGTGTCAGTCAAGAGGAACACTACAGGCTTGCCCTCTACTCCAGCGACGTGGTACAATTTCTGCATCATAACAAGCACCCCACAGCTGAGACTGGCATCCCAAATAGCGTAGAGAGTGCCATATTGAGGAAGTGTATTGCAAAAGCCGCATTGAGCTGCAGAGCACTTCAAAGTGATTACTTTCAAGCGCTCTGCTTATGCTTGAGCTTAAATCCAGAAACATCTTGGCAGTAGTAGATGACATTGTAAGCATGGTTTGTGGAGCTGAATGCAGCCCGAAATGCAAGAGCTGTGACACCACAGCTGCCAACAGCAGCTTGGTGCTGCAGCACACATATTGCAGACGCTGGATGCCAGACAGAACAGCATGCCTCTCAGGCAGACCTGCCTGCACACCTGATCAATTTTGCCCACAAGAACTTTGCAGGACTGACTGTACTCTGGCATCAACATGGCACAGCAGATAACACACACATACAAGCTTCATGCAGCTGGTGGTGCAACCCCCAGAGCCTACCTTCAGATCTTCCCTGAACTCTGTCAGGCCGTAGGCCTTGGTAAGCTCCAGCTGCTGACAAGCACAGCCACCCAGAGCAGCAGCAAAACGTGTGAGGCTCTGCTTTCCGCTGCCACTCACTCCCACAAGCAATGCATTGCCCCTAGGCTGGCGCAGCACCCGAGCAATGCTGGCGATGTGGTCTACCGCATCTTGGAAGAAGACCAGGCCCATGGGCTTGCTGCTGCTGCTGTTGTAGTCTTCCAGAAAACGCTCCAGGGTTTGTATCAGCTTGGACTGGTCCACAATCTGAAGGGCAGAGACAACGGCAAGGTCAGCCTGCAGATGAAGCCTAGTCCAACAGCATGGCAGCACACAAAAAAAGGGGATCCATAAAAAGCACCGCAGAAGATGCTCCCGCCTGGTCTAACAGCATGGCAGCACACGAAAAGAGTCAGGGATTCATAATGAGCACAGCAGAAAATGCCCCAGCCTGCTCCACCAGCATGGCAGCACACAAAAAGAGTCAGGGAGTCTCAATGAGCGCAGCAGAAGATGCTGCCGGGTTTCCTGTTTCTTACAGCTTCAGTGAACTGAAACAGCTGCACAGCCAGCATGCAGACTTCCGTGGGGCATGTTTGGGGCAGTACTAACCTCTTCATAAGGTCTGTCTTGCGGATCCAAGCCTGGCTTGAGGAAGCCGCCAAAGATGATACTGCTGCCTTCCGGGAACAGGTCCTGAGGGCTGCCCACAGCACTGCCCAGGTTTTTGCCCACCAGCTCCCGCAGGATGTTCCTGAAATGCCCCTTGTCCTGGTCATCGATAAGGCGGTCGTGGAAGACACGCATGCTCTCATGCAGCCACAGGCGCACCAACGCCTGCTTGCTGTTGCATTGCTTTTGGCTCACCATCAGCATGCCCTGCATCAATGGTTGTAGTCAGTGTCCCTTCGCAAAACCTGCAATCAGTTTGTTCAAAACAACAATAGTAGTAATAATGATAATAATAATCATACACATGACATGTAGGATGATGATGATAATCATAACAGTAGTAATAATAATAGTAATAGTAATAATAATAGTAGTAATAATAATAATAACGATAATAATAATAATAGTAATGCTTTCCAGCTCATGATGAGGTAGGTATGTGCATTCTGTTCAAAGAAGGTGTTGCTATGCACGCTGTGCAGTTGCTTCTCTACTCTATTAGAGAGGTAGAGAGGTAGCTCTACAGCAGTTGCTTTTGTGCTCATGATGCAAGCCTCAGCTCAAATGCAGATCGCAATCTTCACACTGCTGTTGTTTGCATGCACATCACAACAAACTGGGCGTCACTTCCACCACAAGCTCAGAGTGGACTCTTGAGCACACTGCAGCCAATGCCATTGGAATGCATGAGAACACACCTGGGCAACCTTGGACAGATCCCGCAGGTTAAACGTATAGTGGCTCTTGGCAGGGGTGGGCAGCAGCTCAGCACTGACTCGGTTGTACGCCTCCACTGCAGAGGCCACAATGGGAGTACACAGGGCTCGCAGGTCAGCTGGCCAATCTGCCAGGAAGCCTCCCAGGATGGTGGTGAGGATGGTTTTGATGGCTGCATCAGAGGGGGGTGGGATGCACAGCTGGCTGAAATGGCGCACAAAGCGGGAGCTCAATGGCTGCCTGCCTCCCCCTGTGTGACACACATCACCAGCACTGCTCACTTTGCTGACGCATCACTTGCTGTGTGACACACACTACAAGCACTGCTTACTTGCTGACGCATCACTTGCTATGTGCCTAACCAACATACTCCTTGTGGCATGCTTGCATTGAGGCATTGCTGACCTGGCTGGAGGCAGCCAACAGCACTGGCAATACTGTCAGCTCAATGACAGTATGGTGTGGCGCATCTTTGTGGCCCAGAGTCTCAACAATGGCAATGTTATGCTTGTGAGCAAACAAGGCAGCAACAGGTGGTGAGGAGGCAAGTACCTGGAGGCGCACAGGCAGCCACTAGGGTGGTGTCATCAATGTCCTTCCAGAACAGCTTGCTGCGGTCGTAAAAACCCTGCACCCATCCAGTCAGCAACAGGTGTCAAGGTGATGTGTGATGGGCCACATGCGTCCTTTGATCAGCAGGAGGCAAGTCATTGGAGGCACTGCTGTTGCAACTTTGTATGACAGCCAGAACAGCGTAAGCACTCTGCCACAGGATGTTCACAGCAGGCTGGCAGATCCACAAGCGATGGATATTAGCAGCGGGTGCTTTGTCAGCAAAGGCAAAACCAGGCTCAAAGCCTGCACCAGGGATTTTCTCATCAAAGCTTGCACCATAACCCAAATAATGCTGACTCTACAAGACTTAGAAAAGTCCAGGACTGTCCTTGATCTGCACAGATGTAGCATGTATCTGCAAGTGCCTGAGCTGTACCAAGCTCCTTGCAGGCTCAATTCAACAGGCATCACGGCTGACAGGCTCCTGTATATGAGCTGCAGGAGGGGCGTCTGCCTCCATCAAGCTCACAGTTGCAAACTGGGTACTGACCTTGTAGTCCAGGAACTGACGCAGCAGCTCCACGGGAGGTTGGGAGCCAAAAGCCTCCCTGGCAGGCATGTTCACGTCATCCACAAAGAACACCAGCTTCTGGCCCACAGGTGCACCATACCTGGTCTTACGCTTCTTCTCCAGCTTGCTTTCCATGAACAACTGCAGATGGCACAAGCACATCCTTGACAGCAGCTCAATGCTGACCACATGCATGATGTGCAACCCTGATTGCGTGTGCAGAGCCACCAAGCTCTCATTGCTGAACAGATCAATCAGGTATACAAATTGCATACAGCAGACAGGTTGTGACAGGAGCAGAGCACACTTCGCCAATCTGTATGCCTGGATTGTCATCACCAAGCGTGTTCAAGCATGCATATGGCAGCTGAACAAGAATGGCTGTGAGCCAACCTGTGTGTCCATGGCCTGGGTCTGAGCACTGAAGTTCACAGTGTATGGTACCACAGTCTTGGTGCCCCTCAGTCTCTCAAGGGCCCCAGAAACAATGACGCTCTTGCCCACTCCCGTGGTCCCGGTGAACAGCACAGCCTTCTGCACTTCCAAGCATGCCTGCACCGCACAGGTGTCTTGTCCATTGTTCTTGCAAACAGCCACAAGCTCAGCTATCACTTTGAAGCTCTGTCGCTGCAATTTTATGATGTTCATGTATGCATGATTGTAAATATCCACCTCGTTGCGGATGCTGCAATTGCTGGCTCAGAAGCACATTGCTTGAAGAGCACATGTTCTCATGCAGCAGAAACACAACACTGAGTCAGCATGACAACAAGCTTTCACAAGCACAGGAAGCTGACCTTGAGCAAGAAGGAGTAGCGCACAGTGTCCACAGTGGGCACCAGCATCTGAAAGTAAGGCATGCGTTTGTCATATGCAAAGGCAGGCAGCACAGCACCCCACTGCTGCATGTCTGCCGCCAAGCCCTGAGGGCCTTTCTTCATGTCCACAAAGAAGTCAAAGACAGATCCAGTGGGTGGCAGCTGCACGAGGGTGGCTAGTTGGGTGTGCACAAAGGCGGAGAAGGGCTGGTGGGACTCATGGGTGAGGCTGCCTCCCAGACCCCAGATGTAGGCAAAGGCAAAGAGGTGAGACAGGACTGGCTCTAGCTGGTCTTGGGGCTGTGCTAGGTCAACCCCACGGTCTGGAGCTAGCAGGGACTGCAGACCATATCAGGACAGACATCAGAACATTGGTGTGACAGCTCCAGGCTGCCGCCTTAGGAGGCTCATGTTATGATCACTGAAAAGCCTAAGCTTTTCTCTTCTTTCTTTCAGGGGTGTGACAGTGGGTCACACATGTATTTGAAGTGGAGGTTGCACAGAGACTGCAAGCAGGCTGTGCTACAGGATAGTGACAATGCATCAAGGGCAGCAGTGCCAAGAGAGTTGATGGTGGTGGTGGAGGTGTTGGCGGTGCACGCGCAATCAGCAATGTCTTGGCAAACACAAGGCAGCAACAAGTTGCAGCAGCATACACAGCTCAAGCAAAGCAAACACTGCTGGAGCATATGCAGACAAAATGGGCTTGGTAAGTACATGGCAGCAACAAGTTGCAGCAGCGTAAACAGCACACGCAAAGCAAAGACTGTTGGAGTACATGCAGACAAAATGGGCTTGGCAAACACAAGGCAGCAGCAAGCTGCAGCAGCACAAACAGCACAAGCAAAGCAAAGAACGCTGGAACACATGCAGACAAAGTGGGCTTGACATCAAAGAGCAGCAGCAGGGCACAGACTTGCAGCAGAGTGGCCAAGCTGGTGACCAGGGCGATGTCAACAGAGGGCAGGTACTCGCTGCCCTCAGTCCGCAGCCAAGCCAGGCCGGGGTCCACATGCTGCTCAAACAGTGCCAACAGATAGGTGCGGCTGGCCTCACTGACACCCCCAGGCAGCCCCTGCTGGGCCCACGTCTGCACAAAAGGCCTGCAGTACACATGCAAAAGCTAATTCGGCTTTTTTAGCTAAACCACCACAATTGCAGATCCTGGCGACGCATCTTTTCACAAGGCAGTTACAAAAGAAGTCTTCGAGCAATACCTATAATGCTGCTCAGAGCTGACTGGCCGAAGCAGTATTGATGAGATAGCTAGTGCAGATGTAGGCAGGCACACCAAAACCAGCAGGTCCTTGACATACTAACCCCTTTGTTGTCACACAAGTGCTTGCTGCGTCCAGAACAGAGGAGCTTGAAGTTGACACAAGCTGAGTGTTTGCCGACATGCCATGATGCACAGGGAGTGGTCCCATCTGTGAAGGCATGAGTATGAGCAGCAAGGGAGTACCTCCAGCCCAGGTGGTCCGGGGGCACGTAAACCATGCCACATCTGGAGACGGTGGCAGGGGACGCCACTGACAGGTCTGCCACCTCAAACAGCATCCTCATGGTCACTGGGTTCAGCTTCAGGCGCTCACCATTGGGCAGACACAAGGTGCAGTTGTCATCTAGCACCTGTGGATGCACTTTGCACGCATTGCACAAATGATGCTTGATAGTGAGACTAGACTGTTGTCGATGCTGGCCCTCTATGAGAGAAGAAAGCTGCCGTGAGCTTGGGTTGACCACCAAGAACAGTGACCTCAGCTGACAACAGGCGTTCACCATGCTTTGTTTGCGCATTCTTGACAGACACCTGTGTAAGGTATGCTAGATGGTAAGCAGCAGGTGTGATCTTGCGCAGGACACTTGTATGTTGTGACCTGTTGCTGAGGTGCATTTCCTTCTTACCGTGTTCATGTTCTCAATCCACATGGCATCAACTGGGCCATCAAACACGACCCATTTGCGCACAGGCGTGGTGTCAGTGACAGCAGATCTGATGAGGGTGGAGGCTAGGCCATCCTTCCATTCACTGGTTAGCGCATTGTACTCCCCGTACAGCTCACCCATGGAGACACACTTGGGATTCAAGGTGTAACTCAACACAGGCTGGAACGCCTCACTGTCCCCATTCTGCTCATGCAGATAGTCTATTGCACCCTGCAGCGTGGCATGACAAACAAAGGTGGCTGTCCTGCAAAGGGAGTGGCACACTCAGAACAGCTATGTTCAAACGCCAGGTACAGCTGGCAATCTGTACAGCAGAGCAGTCACCTGGCGGCATCAACAACAGAGGAACACAGCGATGGCTAAGCATGCCGCAACTGCTGTTCGGGAACTGACACCAAACAAGGTGCCAGAGTGACTCTTGATGGCCCAAAGGGTCAGTCTGCCTGCGGTGACCTTCAGGACGGTGATGTAAGTGTGCAAGGCAGCAGCAAGACAGCAGTCTGACCTGCAGAGTGCGCAGCAGGGTAGATTTGCCGGTGCCCGCTTGGCCCACAAGCATGGCTCCAAAACGCACCCCCAGGGTCTCATGCAGCTGCAAGATTTTGTGCACAAAGGCTGCTGGCTTCTGCAGGCCTTGCTTATCCAGCACTGCGCACGTTGCTGCCTCCAGCTCCCCATGTGCCTACACCCATCATCAACTTTGCAGCAACCTAAAGAGCTAAAACACCTCCACAATGTATCCATTTCTAATGTTCCCAGGCGTTTCTGAGTTTAGATTTCCAGTGTAGGGATGATGTTTCTGAATTAAAATAGGCGTTTCAGGGTTGATGAGAGCTTATCATAGCTCAAGGGACCCTTGGCAGCCCGGTATAATAATTGGCTTCTCATTAAATTGACGCCGAAAGGTGTAGGCTTTTCTTCTCTTTTCTTTTCTAGCTCAAGTTCAGGCCAAGCAGTGCCAAAAGTCAGCATGCAGTACGCCTTGGCCAATACCTGCATGAGGTGGCAGGCTCAACCAACCAGAGTTCTCTTGAGCAAAGCAAGCCTTGTTGTTACTGAACACAGCAGTGTGAGGTTGACTGATGCCCACTGTGCATTACAACAGCACGTTGCGATGAGCAGTTGTAGCTACAGCTGTGCATAATTGATGGCATGCAAGGTAACGCATGTAATGTGCAGAAGGGAAGGCATCATGACCGCCAGGCATTTCCATGCAATCCATTTTGCATGACTGCATGAGTCAGCACCCCAAAGCAATAGGCAAAAAATTGTGCAACTCACCTGAAAGGGCACCTCAACACCGGGGAACAGGTCAGAGATGATGTTCTGGAACAGCTCGATGTCAGCAGACAGGAACTTGGGCAGGTTGCTGTCCCTCATGGCCCGGATCAGCATCACATCCTCAGCCAGGTTGGGCTGAGACCGCCTGAGACTGCCGGCCATGACCAGCACCGACTTGACAGCGCGCATGCCAAAGTCGTAGTGGTCCTGCTGACTCAGCTGCTCACTGGCCAGCTTGTACAGCTTCACCATCTTGCGTGCCAGCGTCCTGCTGTCCTCAAAACCTGCCAAACACAGCCACCAGTGACTGTCATGTTCATTTGTCTACCAGCAGGTCCAGACTGAGGCCTGCCGTAACCAAGGTCAACTTGCACAAACCTCCAGCTGTGTCAACGGCAGCAGTGACCATGCACCACTTTCTTTGACCATTGCCGCCTGCCGCTGTGTCAAAAAGAATGAAGACAAATATGGCCTTGAGAGTGCACCTGTCTGCTACGATGCAAGCGCGCTGCCTGGATGGTGAGTGCGCTGCATGCATTCAGATACAACTTGGGTGAAATATACCTTCTGACAGCAGCATGACTTCAGCAACAAGAGCGTAGTCTGGAATCATCATGGCTACAGGCCTGAAGAGCGCCTTCAGGTTGTCGGGCAGATCTGACCGCCCAGCGTAGCCAGGGTTCATAGTGATGAAGACACCGCAGGTGGGAATGAGGCCAATGGTACGTCCCTCAAAATTGAACTTGGGCAGCTCTGCCTGCAAGTGCAACATCATATAGCAATGTTGTGATGCCGAGTGTGATGGATACTTCCATCTTGCAATGCTCATGGCGTTCCATGCCTTTCTGCAGTCGTACAGCCTATCTGGCCTGGTCAAGCTTGCCTTGTCTTTGTTGTTGATTGTCGGACTTTCACATGCATGAGCAAGCTGTCCAGCTGCAACAGACAACCTGATTACGTGCATGATGCATGAAATATCAAGCAACATGGCTTCTGCATCTGCAGCATTGCTTTGCAGGCTGCAAAGCAGTGCTGGAGTACTGCAACCCTACCCTGAGAGCGTTCTGGATGGTAAGGAGCTGCTGAGCCACCACACTCAGCACCTCAATGTCAATCCTGTTGAACTCATCAAAGCAGGCCCAGGCGCCAGACTGGGCCAGGCCAGCAAAGAACTTGCCCATGAAGCGGTAGTCGAGCCTCTCTCCACAGTTGAACACCAAGCAGTTGACGCCCAGAGCTTTGCCCAGGTCCTGCAATCACACCACACGGCCTGGGTGTCTCACATTATTTCCCTGCTTTGACTCTGACTCAAAGCTATACTTTTGCCAAGTAACTTGCTGTATCCGGATCATCAAAGGATGCAGCCCATGGGTAAGTGAGCAGCCAAGCAGGACCAGGCGTGCAGCATGCAGCGTTGGTGCTTATGTTCCCCAACATGTGAGGATGGCGTAGGCCTGGTGATGAAAGAGGCAGAAGACAGATGATGGGGTAGTAAAAAAAAACATTACATTGTACCTTAGTGGTTTCAGTTTTTCCAGTGCCGGCTGGACCAGCAGGGGAGGCTCCCAGCTTGTGGTGCAAGGCGGCAGTGAGGGTGATGTAGCAGCGATCAGTCATGGGAGTGACCACCAGGCGCCCCTGAGCGCCCACATACTCGTACCCATAGATAAACCTGACGCAGTAGACACAGTCGGCATGGGAAGCTTTCTGTTAAAGCAGGCATGGATGTCATGTTGGCGAGCCAGTCAGGAAGCAGCAACCTTGTTTGGAAGCATCTCTCCTCTTGCAACTGAGGCGTTGCAGGCAATTGCAACCATGAGATGCCTTCCAGCAGCATGATCTAGCAACAGGACCAGTGCATGTAGCACAGGTGCATGCTTGGCAATGTTACAGGACCAACACATTTGAGTGCAAGGCTGAGCAGCATAAGATGAGGCAGGAACAGAGCAGGATGAGTCACTGGGTGTAAGCTAGGCAAGCGGAGTTTACCTGGCGTTGACTTGGCGCATCACAACGTCGTCAACTGCATCATTCCAGCTGTAACGCAGCTGCATCTGCCATGCAAACTCATTTGCATCTTGGACTCCCTCTCTGCAGTGTAAAGCAAGTTCAACAGCACACATTTCTGCGACGCATGAAGGCACGACTCTTGCACTGTGTTTGTTGCCTTAGGCAGTCCTGCTGGCTATCTCTCCGAGACGCTTTGAGATGCAGCAATCTTCAGTCTGATGCTGTAGTTTTGTGGCTGTACATTGACCTGGCTGCACATGGTTCAGCATGCTGATCAGCTCCAGAAGTCACAATTACAAGCTGTCGTGCAACACAGCGTACACATGATTGACCGGTATCAACACAGTAAGACCAAGATCTGACCTGATGAGGTTGTCAACAATGTCTCGCGCATGGACATCAATAGTGATGAGGGCAGCCAGAGTGCGGCGGTGCAGGTCTGGCAGAGACCCTCTGACGAGGCGGGTGAGAGCTCCCAGCTGGGCAGTACAGGTCAGCAGGTACTGTGCCAGGGCAGCAGAGGGGCTTGGGGCCGCCAGGCACTGCTCCACTCCAGAGCACCAGTAAACCTGGGACATGCTTGCAGGGCTGCTGAAAAGTGGTAAAAAGGAGGATTGCACACATCGCAGGGTCTCAAGCTGTAGCATGCCAGTTCCAGGATGCAACAGAAAGGCAGTGCAGAAGAAGGCTGGCATCTGGTGAGGCTGATGTTCAGACATGCCTGAGACTGACTCAGCAGGTTGAAGTGTGACAGTCAAGCATGTGTAACTTCAGTGCCTGATGCTGCTTGATGCTGTTGACAGCTGAGATCAAAACAGGTCACCAGGGCTTGCAGCCTGTTGGTTGCAGAGCATGTACCTGGCTGATGAGCAGCACAAGCTGGCTGGGGTGCTGAGTGACCCACTGGGTGCGGGCCTGGCTGGGGTAGCTCTGGTGGCCAGCCCGGGCCAGCTTGCGCAGACACACGGCCATGCTCTGTTCTACCTGGCTCAGCCATGCCTCCACATTGCCCCTTGCCTGACACAACACAGCCATAACCAACTCACACACACTCAACAACACCAGCTATGTCTGCAATGCAGTATAGCTGCTGTGACACACAGTCACCCTAACTGTACTTGACCCTGCAGCTGTGAGCCTTTCAGCTAGGCTCTGCATCAACAGTGTTGGCACGTGTGATGTGCCTTGCAGGTGGCAAAGTTGGGTGAATGCCACCCAGCAAAGTCAAGCAAGGATAGCGCACCTTGAGGTTCTTGCCCAGAGGGACCTTCTCGCCCTCAGCAGACACCATGGCAAGGATGTCAGGGCTCTTGGGGTCGTCCCCTCCAAACTCCAGCCGCCGAATGCCGTCAAAGCACTTACCCAGGTGAGGCTGCACTGCCTGTGGACTCTTGCTCTGCACCCAATGTCCAAAACAATCATTCTCTGCAAGGCTTGCATGACAAGCAAGGATTGCAAATGAGCACACGGCAATATTTTGTTGCAAGGATGATGAACAGAAGCAAGATTCATGCCTGTGCTAGAATGTCCAGCAGCTCATCATTGGACAGGAAGTAGAAGCGCGGGAAGGCCATGCGCTTGGTTTCCAGGTAGTCTTCCAAGCTCTTGCTGATGGTCTCTAGAACTTCATTACTCTTCTGAAACGCCTCAAGCAAACCTGCACACCATCACATCATGCAATCGTGTAAGTCGTGTTTGAGATGCATATGCTCCCAGTGAGCACTACATCACTCGCATGCTTGAGGCCTGCTGAGCACAGGGTTTTGACCAGAAATTCTGCTGCAGATAGGTACCAATCTTGCAGCAAACTTGGTCTGAAAGACAGTAGCGTGAGCCAGGGCAGGTGTACGTGACTAAGCCTCAACTTCATGTCTATGAAGGCTGCAGTGAACTGCCATCGTAGACATCGTGAACTGCAGCAGATAGTGGCATCATTCGCTCCATACACAATTCTGTGGCATACCTGGGGTAGTGGCTGCCTGCATGGCATTGGTGCGCTCCCGAGTGCGCCTCATGACTTCCTTGACCTGCTTGTCCACAGAGGCAAAGGCCTTGGCCTCATGGGGTAGCTGGCGTTGGATGTCAGGAGCAGTGAAAATAGTTTTGAGGTACATCCAGTCCTTCTGGCAGGCCAGCCACTCGTCCAGGGTCTCACTGAAGAGGTGCAGCTGCCGGTCTACCCTCTCCACCTCGTTCCTGATGCCCACCATGAATCTGAAACAGCACAGAGACGGAGTGTGGATGCGCAGACACGCCGCCCTGCTGCCTTATTAGCTGCGACTCTGATTTCAACATGCTAAGCACAGCTGCACCTTTTTGCAAGGCAAGTTTTCTCTGCTTTCCATGAGCAAACAAAGCTTCTTGACTACTGCTTGTTAGTTCCCAAAATACCTCCTCAATGTGGAAAAGCGTTTCAAGTGTCTCCAGGCGTTGTTCAGTTTGGGTTTGAACTGATGTTTTTGTGTCAGAAAAGTGGCATTTCTGTATCCTGAAGAGCTTCAGACATTGAACTACAATGTTTGTGATGACATCAATTGTACCGCACAGGTCAGGTGTCGGGACCTAGCACTGTCCAGGCAGCAATGTTGAGCCCCTGAGCAAACTCACATTGGTTACACCAGATGTAGTGGATACACTGCAGATGGGCCGAGCTGCTGACAAACCTGTATTGGCAGGCCACAACATTCAGACCAGGTGCACGTCAGCTTTGCATCAATGCATTATGTTTGGCACATGCCTGGATGCCAGAATGGTAGACATGGTGACCATGCTGTCCTCCAATGCAGCGGTCACATCCTCCACACTGCCAAGGATGTAGGCATCCTTCACATCCTTGAATGGAATGAGGCTGAAGTCAATGCTGTTCCACTTGGAGCTGATGTGATCCAGCAGATCCTCCAGGGCAGCTTCCTGACTGGCTTCCACACTCAACGTCACCACAGCTTCTTGTTGACTAACCACCTGCAAGCAATCGGGGGAGTTCAAGTCCCAAACCACTGTGAGGCTGCTTTGCACAAAGCTTCCGTATCACACAGACAGCTGACTGACGGCAGCAAAAGCATTCCAACACAACAGGGCGTGCCGTCTGTGCAGCAGCTGTTTGTTACACACATGTCTGATGTATGCAGATGCGTCTGTTACATATGATGAACAGTGAAGATAGTGAAGGCATGGCTGACCTTGAGGTCCAAGAGCTGGGCAAGGGTAAGGGGTGGGTCAATGACTAGGGGTGTTGCCATGATGGCTGCTAGCTTTGTCCAGTGACGCTCTCTCAGCGCTGGATTGCGCAAGGCCTGCAGAGTTGGCAGGTTGCCCTGCATCACCTTGACAGACTCGCCCAGCGCCTTCACCACCTGAAGGCCCAGTCACAAGCATCAGTAGAGACAAGGCAATTGCTACGACACAAATTGGGTTTTGCAGACTGTCTGCATGTCCTCCCCCCTGCTGTGGTTAGGCTCATCTGCATTGAGCGTGCATACATGTCAGATTGGAGCTGTGAGCAACACGAAGTGCATCATGGATGAGATACATACAAATGATGTGATGTGAACAGCAGCAATTTGACCTCAAACCTCACAAAACGTGCAGCGGCCGTTCACCTGACAGCATCGCCTTAAATTGAGATGATTCTGAGGTGATTAAGCAAGATCTTGGCACCATTGAGTCCCTTTCATTTGACATGCGTGAGACACAGGGCCTGAGCAAGGTGTGCAGTTTCCAGACCTGGTTGCTCGGCAAGCCCTGCTCCATACGCAGCAGCTTCTTGGCAAAGGCAGCAATGCTTTCCTCCAAGGCTGGCATGTCCAGCTGGCTGAAGGCTGTTTCTGCCCACGTCTGGGAAGCTTCTGCCCATCCAGTGCTGCTGGTCCAAACAAGCAGCCGCAGCTCAATCTACAGCACAGGGCAAAACTGCTTGCTTGATGCAAGGGACATTGACCTTATGCATTGCCAACAAGGTGTGCACTTCCCATGCTGGTGGCTATCGCACAGCTGAAAAGAGCCTAACATTGTCCCACAGACAATATGATCAATGCAGCTTGTTGGCTCTACCTCAACAATATGAAACGTATCTGGCTTCGTACCTTGGCGCGCCTGTACCCACTGTGCAATGTAGAACATATCAACTCACACAGCAATGGAATAGCCTGCACTGGCTAGGCAGTCAATGAGTGATGGTTGATGAGAGTATGCAAAGAAGGTAGCTTTGGTGACTGGCTATCCAGGAAGTTTTGAATTCACAGACAGCAGTGGCAGCTGACCTCCTCTTGAGCCAGAGCCAAGTCATCGTTGACCATTTTAGGTAAGTTGAGGACGCCCTGATGGTACAGAATGCGCTGTTGCTCAGTCTGCTGTGCCTGAGCCTGCTGCGTCAGGTCTGACAGGTAGCTGATGACCACCTCAGCCTCGCTGTTCTCATCCAACACCATCTCGGCTTGTGCAGCTGTGCGCATCTCTGCCACCTGCTTGATGATGCTCTGAGCACCTGTGATGGAGACATGACATGCGTAATTTATTGTTAAAAGGGCTGTTGCTGATAATGCATAGCTATCACTGTGGCCAGGTTTGGCACTGACTGCTGCTAAGCTTCAATCCTGATGTGTTCTACAGCAACATGACAAACATCACACATGACAGAGGCACACACATCATGCTACCCTGTTATTCTGTTGACCAAGGCTCGGTGCGCAGTGGGATTTATGGTCTGCTGTGGGTACGTATGCTTGATGCAAGAGCCGGGGCGTTCACTCAGTAAGATCTGTAGACATGCTTGTCAAGTTGATGGATGTCTAGGCTTACCATTGCCCAGCTCCCGACCAAAGGCCTCAGTCTGTTCTTCCTGGTGAGCCTCTACGTCTTCGGCTGCCTGTTGCAGAGCGTTCATATCGGCAGTAAGAGTATGATAGGCTGCCATGTCCATGGCAGGCACTGTCATGCCATACTCCAGCACCAGCTCAAACGCGGCCTGCACCTGGTTGTAGTGCTCATCCACCTTGCTCTGGTTTGCCTGCCACCACAAGAAGGGTCACAAGCTGACAGCACAACAGGTTATTGGAGCTGTTTGGCTGCTGATCTGCATGGATGGCAAGCTGTTCCTGATGCTCAGTGAAAGTGAGCAACTGCGCCCAACTCTCACAACAAAACATGATGTGCACTGTAGCAATCCCCGCGCCAACAAAACAAGCATTGTCCTGCAGCTTGCAATTGAATTGTCATTGCTGACAACAGCAGCAGAGAGACACAGGTGCGCAAGACTCTGACCTTCAGAGTCTCCAGGAAAGCCAGTTGGTGCACGTAATCCTCTACGCTGCTTATGCTGGCCTTCAGAATGGATGTGGCGCTGTGAACCTGATCAACAAAGACAGCATACAGCTGAGCAGCAGCCCTAGGCAGGCACTGACCCAGCTGTGCCAGCAAAGCTGTGGGAGAAGGCAGCAGTGCAGTCTTCAGCTGGTGTGCATCCACTCTGAACATCCCCACATCATTCTGCATCACACAAATCTTGGGCAGTGACAGCAAGGCTTGGTTACTGACACGTTGTTTGAATGAGGCTAGATGGGGCATCGCATGCCTTGCATGGCTTGGTAGTTGCACCAGCACAAGCAGAAAAGGCATGGCGAGAACAAATACTGCATGGGTCATTCAGGCATTCTGTCATGCAAGAACCTGCTTCAACTGCTGCTGCTGCTGCTGCTGCTGCTGCTGGTTTGCCATTCAGCAGTCAATAGGTGACCAGAAGGCTGTACCTTGTCACTCAGGTCATGGATGTCTTTGAGCTGGCGCCTCAGATCATCCATGAGCTCCTTGAAGGTCTTCAGGCTGATTGTTGGCCCAGCCTGCTGTGGCCCAGTGGCAGCAGCAGCAGGTGTACTGCTCTGCTGACTGTCATCCTGAGCAGTGGGGGCTGATCCAGTCACAGCCTGGCTGGCAGGCAGCAGCTGACCCGAGAAGCTTTCCACATAGGCAGCTGCCATGGCTGGCACATTCACTGAGTCGTTACGACGCAGCATGTCCTCAAATGGCGTGTACGACTGCAGCAACAGGCAGGTATGTCGGCATGATGAGATGCAAGCTGGCTGGCAAGTCCAACAATTGGTGAAAGTCAAAAATGCGGACTCTGCAGAATAATACAAGGCTTATTGCGTTGAGGTATATCATCACAGCACGGCACACAGTTGCTCAACACAAGCACGCGGCCTTCAAAGAAAATGTCAAGTTGCAGAACAGCAGACAGAGGACAATCCCAAGATACACCCAACAGGCTGGATGACCATGACCTAATGTTTTGCTGATGTCACCAAAGTTGAGTATCATCAGCTCCCGCTCTCACCTGCCTGAAGTCCTCAACTTGAGCAAAAGCAGCTTGCCACGACTGTGTCAGCTGAGCTACCAGGCCTCGGAGGTCTCCGGCATCAATGAGGGCTGCCAGTGGGGTATGAGGGGGGTTCTCCTCCCCTGGGCTGGTGATGAGGCTGGTCACCTCATCTGCCTCCCACAGCCGCCGCAGACCAGACAGCACACCCATCCAGTCAGACAGCAATGCCTCCAGACCCCTCTGCATGCAACCATGCTTTCTTTCAACGCTTTGGCCCAAGTGAGGCAGGCCCACTTACTTTGATAGACCACTTGACAGCGCGTTCATAGCAAATGCTGGCCTCGGCATTCTTATCATACAATGCTGAGAACCACAGAAATAGCCTGTGTGGAGCCTGCAACAGCCTGGATGCCAAGCTGTGCATCAGTTGCTTAATGAGACTCACATTTGCTGTAAAACTCACAACGAGAAGGGCTGAAGTGCGCAGCAAATACATGATACTGCCGCGCTATGAAGGAAGCCTCACCAGAAACTGGGAGATGGATGGGGTGATCTTGGTGCCAGTGATGGTCAGGACCACCTCCACCTCAAAGATGCATGACCTAGCTGACTGGCTTGCAGCTTCGTCAGCTGTGCTCTCAGGGCTGCTGGCTGCAGCAGCATCTGAGTCATGGCTGGCCTGGTTTGCTACCTCATTGCTGACGGCGGCAGCTTCGCCAGCTACGCTTGACACAGGTGCAGCTGCAGCTGCTTCCTGCTTTTCGTGGATGCCAGCTTGAAGCACGTCAAGGACAGAGGCAGACAGCACCTGCAAGCATGCAGTGGCAGCTTGTGCAAGCTGGCCCACAAATGAATCTTAATGAAGTTCAGTCTCATGCACAAGCATGCTTGAAGATGGATTTGACCCATATAGGAAGCTGAGCTGGAAGTGCAGCAAACGAGTCTTCATGTGAAATGAGTGACTGCTTTGGCAGCCCTTAGCAAGTTGGGTATGCAACAGATTAAACATACTTTTGGTTTGCACGCCTCTTTGATAGGCTTCTCTCATGATGCTGTGATACAAATGTGAAACTGGGGACAGCGCTCAATGAAGCAATCTGATGCTGTCGCTACATACCTGCTGCAGCGTGTCACACATCATGTAATCAGCCATCTTGACAAAACTCCTAAGACGCCTCAGCTCAGTACGCCTGGCTGCCCCAAGTGTGTACTTGAACTCTTGAGCACTGTCTGGATGCTGCAGTATCAGCTGCTGCTGAGCCAAAGCATGTTTGCTATGCCCAGCTGTATGCTGCAGCTCATTATGCTGCACTTGACTGTCCTGCTGCAGCACACCACCTTCTGAGCAAGACTGGACGATTCACACAGCAATGCTGGCAGTGACAACATGACTTGTTTGTGTATTGTTCATGACCAGAAGCAACAAATGCTGCCATGAGCTGTTGTGCCTGCACCGCAGACAAGATTTGAGGATCGACTGCCGCAGATGTGTTGCATGTGATTGAGGACTGCATATTGCATGCCACTCATGTCATGAGCAGATCCATGGGCAGGTCTTGGCCGCCGCCACAGGTCAGCATGATAGCCTGTATATGTCAGGAAACCAGTTCTGCTTCTACACTGCAAATGGAGAGCAGCCTTGAGTGCATGAGCATGCCTGAGCCAGCTGAGTCTCTAGGTGTTCCAGAGCTGCATGACAGGCTGCAGTGACAGCCCCAACTACCATGTCACTAAACGCGGACAAGTCCACGACCGACTGGTCATGCTTGGTCTCCTGGCAGGCCAGAAACTCCGGCAGCCGCAGCACCTGCCCTGGCAGCAGCTGCTGCAGGCGTGTACTGGTCAGCTTGGAGCAGAATCCCCGTACAGAGACCAGATGCTCCTGAAAACGGCAGCAGGCAGGTCATGTTGCAGCATGCAAGTCAAGACAGACCAATCTGCTGGAAAGTACAGCACATGATTGTGGTTGCAATGAAGGGTTTCAGCTTGGACCAGTACTTGTCTAGCTTGTGTGTGCGTGTGCGCAACAACTTGGGCTGAATGTGGATGCTGAGGCAAGTCAACTTGACAGATCAGTCTGAAACCTGTAGGACCAGGTTGGCCATGAAGAGGTTGTGTTGCAGAGCAACACGAGCCCTGGTGGTTTTTGTCTGGCAAACATTGTCCCTCCAAGACCTGCATGGCATGCCAACACTTGATGAACATGCAACAGTTGCATGACAATCTGTGGATGACAAGCACAAAAAATGCAACACATGTCTCAGAGATAGTATGAGCTGGCAGGTTTGAGGCAAAGGCAATCATTAATCTAAAAATCCATGATGGCTTGCCTGAAGCCTTTCCACAGCTTGTACTGATGAAACGTTCTCAGCCTTTTTAAGCTGCCAAACAATGACACCTCCCGCTGCCATTGTTCAAGTGCTGTGAACTCAGTGTGTACATTGTCCCTGTACTGATTAACCCCCTTGGTGCTCAGAGTATATAACTCGCCTTTGTCTGCTTTTGCAAAAGATACAACCTGTCACAGGCAGGAGCCACTGTGAGGATCAAGCGTCTGGGCAGCCTGGTATAATACTTGGCTTCTCATTAAACTGACACCGAGAGGCGTAATATTTTCTTTTCTTTTCTGAGGATGAAGCAAGCAGCATGAGTGCAACATCAACAACACCTGCAGTTCACATGCATGCACACGACTACCTTCACTTGACTGAACTTAGCAGACCCTTGCTTACCCGGAGTATGTAAGGGTTGTAATCAGCAGGATTTGCAGCAACCCGGCACAAATACACAAAATCTTTTGGCGCAGTGTTGCTTTTATATTGCTGCAACAGCCTGCACGAGCACCAAAACACGTAAAGCACACTGTAAGAACTATACACAAAGCACAAGAACCAGCTGGCTGCATACGTCAAGTACGCTTCAGCGCTGTGATTAGTCTCCTCAGTGATTTCAGCAGCACCTGCCCCTCCACCAGTAGGCGGTGCTGCTTCCTGGATTATGGTCTTGAGGGGAGAAGGACTTCTTCCAGGACTGCTATCCCTGTAGGCCTTTACCCCACAGCAAGGACTCAGTGCAGCAGCAACAAATAAAGCAGGAGTATACCAGCAGAGCTTATGTGAAAGTCCAAGACTGTGCCTGTTGTTTCTATACGTACCTTGATCGTGGTGAGTGCAGTTCCTTGAGATCTCTCAGCTGCCTGTGATGGCACGACAAAGGGTGTCACGCAAGTAAAGATCAGTGTCTTTGAATGGGTGAGCAACATGACGGGGAGCATGCTCGTGAGTGCCCAACAGATGTCCACCTGAGGTGTGAAACTCCCCGATTGCTCTGTGCGAGCATGCCTCGTCTTAGGAGGAGAGCGGTTTGCCCTGTGAACTGTGCCTTGCCCCTTATATATTTGGCTTTTCAGCGCTAGCGCAGTTGATCGTGGACTCTGCGGGGCATCTGAAAAGTCAAAAATCTCGCTACCACGGCAGACTTTTTGACAGATTCACGTCGCTGCGATGGTGCCGCAGACACACGGAGCACAGCATGCATCCCACCTGGGTGTTGTCATTCCGACCACTGGTTGAGGCGACAGGTGCTGAATCTGGGGCAGTCATACTGACCTCCAGGCACGTCCAAGTGCCTGAGAAGCAGCTGCGATGGAACCAGTCGCCGCACGGGAGTCATTTGCCATTTGTTGAAGGTGTCATTTTCCCTGGAATTCTGAATTAGTCACATGCTATTAGTAATTGAAAGACTAGACATGCAGGCTGACCTCAGGACCTCAGTCAGTGACCTGAAGCTCATGGGGTTGCTCGACAGACACATGGAATCAATGGCAGCGTGTCGACCTGACCAGCGTCAGCAGCACACCCCAGGGATCATACTTTCATACCAAGACAGGTGGACTGGCCCCAGCAAGGAACCAGCCAGTCCTTTCTTCAGTCCCGCTCCAAGCAGCAGCAACAACTCAATCCCCAGGAAGAAGAGGCTCAGGATGATTTTCCCTGTGGTACCTGTCCTTCTGGCACTTGAACAGGCGTTACCAGGAGCAGAATGCAGCAATCCAAAGGGGCACGCGGCACTGCGGGCTGTTGCAGCTGAACGACTCTGCTTTCCCCTAGGGCCTGTCCCATCCCTGTTCTTTGAAAACCCTTCCTTACTGTCAAGTACCTGACCCCTGTTGTGGCTCCTAAAGATTGGCGGCTATTTGACCTCTGGCACCAGAACTTTTCAAAAACAGCACAGTCTGCAACAGCTTCAACTCACTGCTACAGAGGCACCAGCCATTGTAAACCACCGGCAGGTTACCTCTGCAAGAGCCGTGGTGCCTGGTGACTGGCCCAGCAGAACAGTCAGAGGAGCATGCTCTGACTGACAGAAGCAGCGTTGATGCAGCATTCAGATGCGAGTTCTGAGCAGTCCAGCACAGCAAAAGCTGCATTCTCTGTTGAGCTGGAGGCAGCATCCAGGCTGGTACACAAGCAAGCTGTGCAGCAGGCTGAGTTGTTGAAGGACAGTGAGCAGGCTATCTCTCTCTTACAAGAGTGAACAATGTTTTGCTCATTCACAGATCCCAGGCTGCTATTGTTCTGAGGCAAATGAGGATTTGACGGGTTCCGGTATGGTTTGTAGAAAGCTCCAGTACACAGGTGGCATGGACAAACTGTTGTCAGCAGTGCACATCTTGCATACATCCAGTAGCATGGCTCAGTCATGTGCTGAGCATTTTAGCCAATCCAGCCTTCTGCAATCGCCTGCACGCTGTACTCTGCTGGCCTTGACATGCAGAGATTTTGCTAAGATTGACGCGCTTTGGTATTAGTATGCTTGGTGTGCTTGCTGTTGTCATGACCATTGCCCATCTGGCACTGCAGAAGTGGCAAATTTTGACTGCCGGAGCCCCGTTTGGTAGGCAGCTCACTAGCCTACCAGCATCTGTTTGATGAGCCTGCCATGCACTTACCTTCCACTGACCCATGTATGCTTGAGTTGTAGTGAGTATGTCATGGCTACTGCTATGCCCATTTGTATGCAGGCATGATTTCTGTGTACAGACCAACCACATGGAAAGAACCCTGCGCGATGGTCCCACACTTGCCTGACGAGCTGTTTCTGCACCAGCGATGCAGCTGAACATCACATAAGCATTTGATACTACAAGCTCACGATGCAGGTGACATTTTGATGAATGTCTCATCACGCGCAGTGCAACCCATCCCCCCCAAGCATTGATTGCAAGCCTGAGCTGGCTAGCTTTGCTTGGCAACCGCAGCAATCTTTTAGCTTTGCTGTGAGCAGACCAGGGCTGCATGCATCACCAGAGCTTCATTGGCTTCCTGCAGAACAGCCTCCTGGAAATCCACAAGCACAGCACTCTCCTCAGCCACTGCTGCTGCTGCTCATGCTCATGCTCTTGCACCAGCAGCAGCAGCAGCACCAGCACCAGCAGCACCAATACTGCTCTACCAGCAAGCTGCCCAGGGCTGTTGATTCCAAGCACAGACCAGGGCTGCCACAAAGTTGCCCCAGTCAGCTCAGCTAGACCAGCAGTGCAGAAGGCAGCAGCTGGTGGTATCTTGCCATGCATGTAAACATAGAGCTCTAATCTTGCTTACCTGGTTGAAAAGTACAAAATTGATTCAGCTGCAAGGAAATAAGCACACATTGAGGTGGCACGAAATAAATTCAGAACTTTGCCTTATGTGAACGAGCCATAGACACCATAGCTGCATTGCAGTCAGTAGCAGCATGCATTCACTGGTGCAAGCCAAGAGTGCAGCAGCAGAGGCAGCGTTAAATGCTATGCCTTCCCACAAGGACAAGTCAGTGAACTCCACAGCCAAGGGCAACAAGTATTGCAATGTTACAGCTGCTGTGTTCACATCAGCCCCCACAAAGGTCCTCAAAGCAGATCAGGATTTGGTACAGACAACAGTTGAACATATTTCTGTATGTGTATGACTGCAACCAGAAAGTTGTATCTGCTGGGTTGAATAAACTTGTCGCATCAACAGGCTTTTCCATTTCCAGAGCAGTACAGGTAAGACTTGACACCTACCATGGGCTGTCTTGAGTTATCTCATCGGGAAACACGCTTGTACTTACAAGTAAGCATGCAGATACTGCCCCCAGATTACCTATGCAACACTGAGTCCCATGGGCCAATGTATGGCCTTCTTGATTGCTTGGACATGTTGACTGCATAGAATTTTCTGTTGTCTGCAACTGTGTCGGTTTGGACAGAGCAACAGGACCAGAATCCAGCACATGTCTGCCAGCCATGGGCTGCATCAGGTCTACTTTTGAGCCAGTACCTGATGGACAATTCACAGTACTGAACTGGCATGAAAGCATCAAGCAAACTCAGTATGGCCAACAAGCAATGTAGACAAATGAGTCTAGGCCCATCTTGTTGGTCTCAGTCAATGTAATACCATGATAAGCTATGTGGATGTACTGTGACACATGCTTGCACAGGCAAAGACTTCGTTTTGAAGTTAGCATAGTGACGGCCAATGAAGGCATCTTTGCACAGCCAAAATGCTGCTCAAATTGGCAACTGTATCCAGTACTGTAGAACTGGTGCATGCATTGGAGCAGTAAAATGACGCGTCTGCATCAGGATCAGGCTACAAAGCGAGCAGTTTGTGGTGGCACAAGGTGTTACCTGTGAAGGGCAAGGCTTGAGGGCAAAGTTAAAAGAGGCAGTCTCGCCAGCCATCAGTACACGTGGCTCTTGATGCATGAGGACCGGTAAGGTTTCAGGCTTCTCGTGCACACAAAGCCGTCCAGTCTGCCTATCATCTGCAAGACACAATAAGGTAAACGCTCGTTGCGCGCTTGTCCGAGGGAGTGCTGTTTGTTCCAAGACTTCTTGTGAAGCGACTGAGCATCCCAAGGGACAGTGCTGAGCCAATATAGTGTTTTGCTCTCCGCCACAGGCAGACAGAAAGTTGGAAGGAATATGAACGCCTTAGTAATGCAGCTTAGTAATCCAGAGCGTCGCCAGTACTAGCTTGCAGAGCATATTGCAGCCAACACCAATTGTTTGCTACAGCAACCAGGTATAGCACTCGACGTGCTTCGTTTGTGCTCCTGGACATAGCGTTGGCTGACCAATGAGCAATCCTTGGGCTGCTGTCAAGCCTACGGGCGCATGGGCCTCTCAGGTTGACGAAGAGGAGGCGGCCCAAGGAGGTGCTCTGGGAGCACCCGAAGAGGCTTTCCCTGATTTGTCTATGGCAGCCACAAAGAAAGAAAGCAAGCGAGACAAGAAGAAAAAGCAGACAGTCAGCTTAGCTGAGTTTCAGACCGGCAAGAAAGCCTACCAGGCTCCCAAACGAGCACCAGCCAAAGAGGAAATTGTTCTACCCTCTGGACCTCGCGCACGCGAGGACGATGATGATGGCAACAGCCGCGGCGGCCTAGGAGGTGCATTTGCAGGAGGGCGAGACTACAAGGATCGCGGTAGGCTGATGTCACCTTCCTTAACTTGCTGTCGTTGCTATAGCACCTCCTTGGTCTCATTAGATTTGCAACGCAGTGGGAGGCTTCCGCGATCGAGATGACGACGACGATGACCGTGGTGGTCGACAAGACGACGGCCCCTCTAGAGCAGATGCAGCAGACAGTTGGGGAGGAGAGAAGAAGTTTCAGCCCAGCAGTGCAGGAGGTGGTTTCGGCAGGTCGGTGACTGCATGTTGGACGCATATGGTTCACCTGTCAAGTCCTGTCAACCAAATTTAAATCTAGTCAGCTGACATCCAGCAATCACCAACACTCAGCTTATCTTGGCCTCACTGCCTATGCAGGGACAGAGACAGGGGCAGCTTTGATGATGCTGATGGTGACAGGCCACCCAGGGAGGAGCTTGGCCCTTCAAAAGCAGACACCTCCTCCAGCTGGGGCGCAGACCGCCGGCCACGTGAGCCATCACCAGACAGACCAGCCCGGGGCGGAGGCTTTGGAGACAGCTACACTGAGAGAGACAGGAAGCAGACTGGTGGCTTTGCTGACAGATATGGCGAGGACAGAACCAGCTTTGCTGACAGAGGGCCATCAAAAGCAGATGAAGAAGACAGGTGGAGCAGAAAGCCTGTTGAGCCCTCTTCAGACAGGCCGTCACGTGGTGTGGACCGTAACAGCTCATTTGGCGCTCCCAGAAGTGACAGCGGTGACAGATGGGGAGCAAGGCGGTCAACATCACCAGCAGATGCTGCACCAGCAGCAGGTGCATCAGAGCGCCGCCGCCTGAACCTGTCTGCTCGCACAGCCCCGCCAAAAGAGCTGCCTCCCATTGTTGCACCGACACCTAAGCCAGCATCTGATGAGCCAGAGTCAGCAATACCAAAAGAACAGCCTGATGCACCAGCCCTGCCCCCTAAGCCCAAAAGCAACCCCTTTGGAACAGCTAGACCCCGTGAGGAGGTGCTAAAGGAGCAGGGCAGGGACTGGAAGCGTGAGGAGCGTGCCCTGGAGCACAGCAGAGTTAAACGGTGAGCTGTCCCAGCTGTTCTACATGGAATGTGGTCCCTTGGTTGTGCACCACAAATATTGCATCGACATGTCTGCATTCATGTGAGCTCATGCTGCTAGTATGAACAAAGTCTGCCCAGCTGAATGCAATACAACTGTCAGTAATGCCCTGCCATGCTTGATGTCAATGGTCAACTTGGCAACATGCTTTTATTCTGCTGCAAATAGTTGATCATGCGAGCTGGCTGCTCCCAGTATAGTCTCAGTCAGGCTCAGAACTCAGCTTAGCTAGCATATATGTGCTGGAGCCTGAGTGTGTGCCCTTGACTGAGTTGCTCAAGCGCAGTGCTCAGCGCCATAATCACTTGCACAAAGCCTTGACGGCTGCTGTTCATTGCAACCAGGGACCCATCAGAAGAGGAGATGCAGCTAGGAGACAAGATTGCTGGTCTACAACAGAGGGTGGAGCAGGGTGAGGCTGACCAACCAGCATCCGAGTCCAAGCCTGCTGCAGCCAAGGAGAATGCAGACCCAGCAGAAACTCCTGAGGTGGCCCCAAGGGATTCAGACGATGACACAACTGCAGCACCAGTACGAGCGCCAGTCTCATATGCAGCAGCTGCTAAGCCAGTAGGAGGTGAAGAAGAGGAGGATGAGCCACAAACTACCGTTCAGCAAGCACTTGACGACTTAGAAACACGGCTAGCCAAGCTGACGGCTGAGCTGGACGATAAAGTCAGGTTCAGCAAAGGCACTGGTGAGCGTGAATCACGCTGGAAATGAAACCAGTTTTGACCTCAGAGCTTGGTAGCTTTGTAGCAAGTCTGGTGTTGCCTCACTGCAACATAGTTGTGTTCTTGTTTGTCAGCCACTTGGTTTTGTGGTTCTGACGGATGTTCGTATTGCTTGAGAGACATCCTGCCAGTATGCTGCTGCAAGAAAAGCAGGTACTGTAATTGGGATTTTGCATTTTGTCTGTGAGACTCAGTTTTTGCCCTTCTGTTCTTGGGCGCTTCAATTTATGCCCTTTGTTATTGTCCACTGCTGTCTGTTTCTGCTGCGCATTTCGTTCGGGTTGTCAGGAGACATGAACAAAGACAACATCTCACGGCCAGCGGTGATTTACATATGCATCGCGATTAATGAGGTAGAAGTCATGTTGTTGAGCAAGCTCATGCAGACAATCATTTCAGGCTTCCTGTCTTGCAGCAACCTCCATGTTATAAGTCATGCGGATCTACATTTGCAGCAGATGCTGATCCTAGATGTCTCTTGGGCGTGTAAAGTTAGGTGCTGACCACTGAGCTTTGCTATAGGCCTTGTGGAATGCCTGTAATGAGTATGAGAGGCTGATCGACAAGTCTAGCCTAAACTTGCTGCAAGTTTCGATTCCGAGTGCTAAGACCATCAACTGGTTTACATTGCGTTAAGCTTCAATCTTGTTTATCCCTCACATCAAAATGGTTCTAGTCTTTGCTCTCATCATAACTATTTTACCACATGCGCTCACTTGTCAGCCTCTCACTGTGTATCTGTCACTGTGCACTGGACAGACAGATGCAACCTATCCTAGACCAAGACACAACTGCAATGACACAACACCAGTAACATACACACTTATGCCGTAAGGAGACATCATTTCATGGTGGTGACATTTTATACCCTCTGGACAAGAAACTACAGAAAAGGTCCTTCTGGACAAGAAACTACAGAAAAGGTCCTCCTGGAGCTGTCAGATGATGTATGACAAAGGAGCAGCGTCAAAATTGAGCTGATCACGGTGTCGTGTGCTGGCTGCCTTCTCAAGCTGCAACTGGATGTTGCTGTTTGCACCCATTGAATATTTCCACTGCCAGGATGGTTCACTTTGCAATGGTTCAAGGCTGCTCCTGACGGCACCATTTGGCCCAGCAGTCACAGTCATCTTGTAGCCATCTGGCACATCAAAGGACTGAGTGCCCTGGAGTGTTACATTGGACGCCTCAAACTCTGATCTGCCATGTAACATGATAGTACATGACTCATGGCGCTGCACCTGCATTTTGATGAACAGCACATTGGCTTGTCATGAAACATACAAGCTTGAGTGTTGCATGCGTCCAGTCAGGAAGACAGTGAAGCCTGTCCAGGAGGGCAACTCTGTACACATCACATACTGAAAGGGGGTGATTGGGGTGGGGGAGGTTGGCAGAGGGCAAGGCAGGGCTGGCCATATCTGTACTGACATACCTTATGCTGCCAGTAAGTGTTGCCTTTGTGGTCCCAATCAACACCCTGGTTTTGCACTATGACATTGTTGAACATGACTCTACCACACCGGTTGCTGTAGACCAGACGTTGCCCTGCAACTTTGCTGCTCTGCCTGTAGGCAGGCATGTGAGTGGCACGTCCACCCAGCAAGCCACCACCTGAAACCAAGCTACCCACAGCTTGTTGAGCTGCCCATGTTGATAACATCAGCCCAGGTTCACCATGATCTCAAACAAGCTGTGGGATAGAGCCAGGTAGAACAGCAGGTACAGTCAGCATCTGTTTAGATGAGCAGTTACTTCATACTTCCTAAGAAGGTTGCACAAGAGAGTGAGATATGAGAGCAAGACAGCTCATCAACATGTGCACCAGCTCACACCTCCACAGCATGCCACACAACAGATCTGGACAAATGCTACAGGGAAGCTGACTGATCTTGTGCATATGTGCACTATGCTTATGCCATGGACTCAACTTTGCACACCTCAGATGATGAAAAGAATACCAGGTGAAGATGTGCAATGCACACAAGATAGGAGAGCGTACCTAAGATATTACTGAGCTCTTGATGCAAGGGAAGGGCTGCCTGAGAAGCCCCAGCAGAGCTGACAGTGCTGTCAGATGACCCATTGGCTGCACCACTCTGCCTACAGGTTGACAATCTGGGAGTCATTACAGCAAAGCTGCATAACCGCAAACATGCACAGATTTCAAGCAATGCATGCTGGTGACCACAAACTGAGATGCCGCCAGCATAACAGCAGTGCTACCAGAGGCAAACTTTGTTGGCAGAGAAGCAGTGGTGCAGCAGGCAGCAATCCAGGAAGAAGGCAGGACATGACGGGGCCAATTGAGTTGCATGAGAGTGCGTGCCATTGCTGCAACGGGAAGCTGCAAGACCTGCAGATGACTTTGGGGGAAATCTTTACAGCCTGTGTCAAGCTCTTGTATATGTAGCTTTGAGCAATAGTTGCTTGCACATTCAAGCAACTCATGCTGAAAGCTACATAAACAAGAGCTTGACACGGACTTTGCAGATTTTGCACAACATCACAAGCATACACCGCCAATTGAGGCTTGATATAAATTATGCTTTGCCTGACACAGTGACCAAGCTTGGGCAATGTATCTCACCAAAGAGTGCGCGAAGTCTGCTGGTGCAGCTGCAAGTCATGGCGACTGCGGATCTGGTTGTAATTTACAGCCAGAGCATCTTCACTGCCACCCATGACACTGTCTGCCTGTACACGCAGGCTGCCATCCACATGCAGCTGTGTGATGCATGCCTCTGCCACCTCCAGGACCAGCTCCGCCTTGTTTGCTAGAGAACCCCCCTGAACCTTCTGGGCTACCACATCCCACAGGGGGCCCAGGCTTGGGTGAAAGAGGAAGATGAAGGATGGGCCGTGGTCCAAGTAGTCCTTCACCTCAGGTAGCTGCATGCACAACAGACACAATATCAGACATGCCAAGGACACAAACTGACTTATGCACACAGGCACAAAAGCTCTGCCTCATGTGGCTTGGACACATGCATTCCTTGACGTAATGCAAACAGGACCGGGTTCTGCCCAGATAACTTGGCCACTCTTGCTAAGGCAACACTCACGCAGCAACTGAACAGATGAAATGCAGGCACTGACCTGGGGGACATCAAAGCCACAGCGCAGCAGCATGTCACGTGCATTGCGCATCAGGTCAAAGAAGGAGCCATCAGGCGTCTGGTGGATTTTGAGGCTGCCAGGCTGGCGCTTGCGCTTGGCAGAGCTGGTCACCCTGCTGCGCTGGTTGTACACCACAAAGGTGTTCAGCTCGCCATGCCGCTCACTGGGCACTGCCTCCTGAAAGTGTTGCGCCAAGCTGTCTACCAAGTTCTGCATTGCAGACCAACAAGCATCAGCCAAACAGCACACTTGTGCACCGCACAGCCGCCAGGTGGCAACACATTCACTCATGCATTCATGTGTCCAGCACGTATCTTTCCCGTAGAGACAGGTAACAACGAACTTTTGATGAGTTGCTGTACACAGGCAGCATACAGGCTGTTACTGTTTTGCCTACATCTCATGCCACAGTCACACACACAGTCACAGACAGACACAGACACAGACACACACACGTGGGATAAAACAGACACAGCAGCAGTTGGCAGGAAGGCATGAGACCTGCATGGTGCACTCCATTCTGCCAGCAGGCACACTGTGCTCTTGGCCAGTGGCCGCATGTGTGTAGGTGGTCTTCTTGGAGGTGTTCAGGATCATGCCTGGCAGGGCCGCCCCCCCTCCAGCCTCCACACCCGCCCTCACAGCTAGCTCTGCAGCCTGTGGACACCAGGCATCAAGCTGTTCATACCAAGCTGTCTGGCAAGATGTCATGACAAGTGCTGAGGCCTCACATGCAGCAGCCAGCAGGTCAGCAAATACTGTGAAGCTCAATATGCCCTGTAACAAGTTGTTGATCACACGATGATCAGCCTTGGAGGTATGCACAACCTCAAAATCACACCTGCAAGCAAATACTCTTGCTGACAGCTCTGACTGCTGCATGAAGAAGCACAAAGTGCCTCTGGTGACACAATCTGCACAGCTGTAAATGGACAGGCGCATCTGATATCTGCATCTTTGCCACTCTGATCAAGTATGGCAAAACACAGCAAAGAGCAAGATCAAAGCACCTTGAGGCCAACATAGAGGACGTTTGTATTGGCGGGGAAGCAGCTGTAGTGACTGCCAGGGGCTGCAGGCACATCACAGATGCCCTGCTTCTCAAACTCAGTGTACTCCACATTGGTCACATTGTAAGCATGCTCCACTCGGCCATCTGGGCGCTGCAGCTTCCTTTCCAGCAAGACATTCATGCCTTCTGCAGCTCCCACTACCCGAGGGCAAGAGGCAAACCCAAAGGAGCGACTGTCTGTGTAGCCAGCGCCAGACAGGGACAAGAGAGTGGCGTCTGTACCAGCCATTGGGTTGCTGCATTGCACGCAGTCAAATTAGCCTGGCACCCAAGACCAGCTGTGCTCTAACTTGCCTAGTAAACCTTGCATACCAAGGCTCAGCTCTGCAAGGCCGAGTTGAGCAACTGCAGACAAGCATGTAAACCAAACTCCAACCTTGCTGCTAGGCCTCACCTCCATGCTTGCCATTGCTATCTTCAGCCCTAAAGAGCTGACCATTGCATGCTTTATTGGCCAAGTGTGTTTGATTTTGACATTCATGGTGGGGGTCACAAAGTGCAGCAATACATACATGACCACTGAAGTCAGTGCCGCATGCTGGTAGCAGTACCCTACAAGCACCAAAGGCATGGCTGCAAATGCAGCCTCACAAACAGCGGAAATGTTTTGCACTGGGCTGCACAGGATGATTTGCTAAACAAGGTCAAGAATGAGGTGCACTCAGACATGCCTGATCTGGCGGACAATCGCAGCCTCCCTATCGTGCTGATACATCCAGCTGAAGACTCCCTCATCCAGCATCAGCTTCCAAATGGCTCCATGGCCGCCAGGCTTGAGAATAGGGGCCAGGCCCTGGGGTACCAGCCACTTCCCATCTGCTGCACTCACCAGAGGCACTAACGGCTGCCTGAACAGCCTGCAGACAACCCACACTGATGTCATCTTGGTGTCTGTATGAAAATCTGTAGATTCACAGCTTGTATCGCAGGCCATCAACAGGTAAGGCTGGTGGACAATGTGCAGCCTGTCAGCACTATCTTGGAGCCAGACATATGCGTCGAGGCTGACAGCTTGATTCAGGGTGTACAGCGGCTTGCCGGCGACATCATTGTGACATTACATTACACTGGTGACATGCAGCTGAGTTGTGTTGCTTCCATTGCAAGGTCACAGTCAGATCCATACTGCTCCTGTTGATATCTAAATGCATGCCAATCAAGGCTGCAGGGAACATGATTGCTACCTGAATGACTCCTTGCCGCGTCCAAACCAGTCACAGTTGTTGATGAACTCAGTGACCCTCCTGTGGTTGTCCTTGGCATCAGAGGTCATGATTGCAATGGGCGTCATCTGCTGTACACCATGCAGCTTGAAGTACAAGTACTCCCTGGCTTGAACATCACGGATCAAGCTTTCTAGCAGAGGCCTGCCACAGTACGGCAACACAGCCACAGGTAGGCCTTCGCCGCTGTGCTCACACTTCAAGCCCAGGCGGTCACCAGCACCTGGAAACATGGAGTGGTTTGAAGATGACTGCAATGGTGATGATGTGTCTGACATCAGCCTTGCCTGCCAATGAGATGCGAGTACACTGAAATGTAAGGCCATCAGGAAAACAGAACATGAGTTGCAGCAGTTGATGCTTTTCGTATCTGAGACATGACATGCACTGAATGCTTGCCGGTTGTACAGACTGCACTTCCTTTGAACTGGAGGGGTGCCGGGTGAAATGGCAGCACATAACACTGTCATATACACATGGCAGGTACACAACCCCCTTGAACAACTTCCTGTGCACTGCAGAGACAAGAGGGCAGTAAGAGGGCCTGACCTCCTAGGGGGTAGATCTCTGCCATGTGTGGCAGTGCCTCTAGGCCAGCCGCTGCTGACTCAGCTGCCAGCTGTCGCCCATTGGGGCCAGCTAGATTAGGGCCCTGAGGCATGTGGAAGGTCACCTCCTCAGCTGCTACAGTTGATGGCCCAACTGGACTGGTCTGCTGCTGTGAACCCTCCAGCATAATCTGAAGACACTTGCGATGATAGCCCAGAAGGCCACCAATGCTGTTGTAGAAGATCTCGACCCGCTTTAGGGTGGACGCCAGTTGCTGAACTGCTGAGCGAAAGCTGGTACCTGACAGTCAAGGGAAGATGCGTGTGGGTGTTGTAGGACTTGATGGCCTGATTATGTCCAAAGTTGACTGCAAACATAGGCAGTCTAGCTAGAAAATTTCACCTTCCGCCATGGGTGCATTGAGCACATGCTCCTGTGACATGGCAGGTAAACACAAGATTGTGTATACCTCCTCAGACGAGAGGGAGACAAGCTCTTCAAGCAGCAGCTGCTTGTGCCTGCAGTTGGCCTAAATATGTTGACATACTAAAGGACAAACAGGGAAAGAGCTACAGTTCATTAGGTATACATACCGATAAGTACTGAAGAATTCCTGAATGCCTGGTTCATTTTGCAGAGCCAGCACCTGCATTGAGTTTTACTGTATGTTTGGCAATTGTGAACGGATGCTGTAATGCCCATTTGTAATGGCACTTTTGGCAACCTGCCTACCTTGTCATGCCAAGTTGTGGCTGCTTGCAAGTCTCCCAGCAAGTTGGTCAGCCTGTCCACCTGACACTGCAATTCTACCCGAACGTCTTGTTGTGACTGCTCAGTTTTGCCAGCCGCGCAGCGCAACTCGCTGGTCTGTGAACGGAAAAGCGTCCGAGCGTTGTTGGCAGGGAGACGGTTCCTGCTAAAAGCCCAAGGGACTGCGCGCCTGTCTCGAAACTGTTGCTTGTAGGCATGGATTGAAGCAGCAGCTGTGGCTGGGAAACTAGTGACGGGTTTTGGGCTTCCACGTGCGAGCACACGAGGGTGATCGACAACGGATAACTGCATGCTGCGTTATACAACCTCAACAACAACAGCGGCAGCAACAGCAACAGTTATTTCGACAACAAGGGCAAAATCTGACACTCATGCCGTGACTAGAAGTCTGGCAAAATTGTCGCGTTAACGGTTTCGCTTGGTGCTGCATACTCGTTGCCAGCAACGACCTTGCCAAGACCCAGAGACTGACAGATAACCACACTGTTCACACTGCAACCTGAACTGGTTGGATGACCAACGGACGAGATGCTGACAAGAGATGCCGGACTGGGTTGACCGGGCTTGTAAGATTCTTGGCAGTGCTTGGCTACACACTTTTGCACCTAAATAGGCTCGAATTATGTTGTCTTTGATCAAGATGCCAATATGTGATCAGCGTAGAGCGGAGCGCCAGTACTCAGACCGCCTACTAGACTAAAATTGCGTATGGTTTGAAGCGCAACAAGCATAGAGTGCAATGTCCGATCTCTTGTCCGACCCTGACACGTTCGCAAGATCAGTCGTACAGCAATACTTGCATGAGCACGGCATGCACTCAGGTACACTGGAGCTGTTTATTCTACCCAAAATTATAATGCAGTCTACGTCCTGTGCAAGTACTTGCATCTCGTTTGCAGTCAGCACTTTACTTTCTTCGTTGCCTCAACAGCACTTCAGGCTATGGAAAAGCAGCAAGGGCGCAAGTTTGTACCTGGATCGATGCCAACTGGATCCATGTTGCTTGAGGTGGGCAAGCATGTCTTTGCAAGTTTACTGACAGCCCAGCCCTGAAAGTTACTTGTTGTTGCCAATGCTGACCATGTCAGCACATGCAGCTGGTCTACAAACACCTGGAGGAACAAGCTGCTGTGGACGACTCAGGAGAAACAGATCTTGCAGCAGAAGAGGAGGCTTTGTTGCATGGAGGCAATCAAGACTATCCACAGCAAGTGATGCATGCGGTGGACAACCTGCATGAAAGCAGTGTCATTTCCATCTGCTGCTGGCCTGGAGACAACAGCAGGGCAATCACTGGGTCAGGTAATTTTGTCGCATACATGAAGACAGCAAACATGCTATGTAGCGTTCAAATCAAAACTGACATACACAGCATCTCTGTGAAATGTATTGTCTGGACATTCTGGGCAACAGCATATCTTGAACATTGTCCTTCGCAGGGAATGGTCTGATTCAATTACTGGACTATGCCCAGGACGAGTTTGAGTGGCGGCATCACAGTAACGCAGGAGGCATCCTTAGCCTGGCCCTTCAGCCTGCAGCTGAGTAAGTTTGCTCTGTGGGTCTTTCTGCTTGCTGCATGAGCAAATGAAGTCTTGGCTGGATACACCTGCCATTCAGGGCATCATCAAACAAACACTTTAGCAGCATGTTGACTAACAGCAGCTGGATCCATGTCTCATGCATGCAAAGCTGTGAGTAAGGAGAAATTATATAGGGTTGTGGGGCCGGTTTGTCTCCTCATTCTGTTCCTCGTCGAGCTCCCTTGTATCTGTCTGCAAGTTTGCTGTATCATAGGTGTCCAGAGTTGTGTGTTTTACATGGTCAGCAAATCACAACTGGTGTCCTACGCCTACTGTCTCCATCACAGCAATGTGAGAGCCAGCCCCTAAAAGATGTATGATTGTCATGATCCTCTTCGCTATGTTGGTACATGAAAGGACATTTGTGTACAGGCAAAGCAAGATGCTGTTGTTAGCTGGGTCCATGGATGGCTCGGTCACTCTTCTTGATGCTCACACTGGCACTGTCCTCATGCGACACAAGGCTCATGCCAAGTACTGTGTCAGAGTGCGATGGGCTCCGGATAGCAGCCATTGTGTCAGCTGCTCTTGGGACCACACCATGGCAGTCTTCACACACAACACCAGCACAGATGAGCCTAGTCTGCAGTTGCAGAAGAGCACAACATACCTCTCACAAGTGCAGGATGTTGAGTTCATCCCGGGTGCTGAGCCATCTGATCAGCTGCTTGCTGTGGCTTTGAAGAACACCAACTACCTACGGCTGTTTGATGTTCATCAGCTCAAGGTATGACATGAGATGTTGGTGGGGTCAAGCACACAAGTGCAAATGTGCTAGCACACTGAGTAATGATAGCTTTTTGCAGGAGCACTCCAAGGTCAATATGAACGCAATGGGGGATGATCATGTCTCATTCTCAGCCAGCCATTTAGCAATGTCCCCATGTCAGCGATACCTGCTTGTATCCACAGATGGCTCTCGCATCATCATGTTCAGAGTTAAAGGTACCTTCCTGCCCAACATTTTTGGCTCCTTTGCACAAAGGTATGCGGCTCAGTTTGCCAGATATGAACCATAAGCTGTCTGCAGATTGGACACAGACACGGAACTTCTATGGTCTGAGTGTTGAAGAAAAGTTTCATCAACCATGTGCTGCATGGCACAAGAGCAGCTTCTACATCTTTGCAGCTGCTGCAGCTGGCCATGTCTATGTCTTCCATGTTGGCACAACTAAGGTATGGGGGCCAAGTCAGTTTTGCTGCTGTGCCTTGTTGCAGCATACGGACTGACATCACTTCTGGCTGTAGGTGGAGGCTCAACTCAAGGCTCATCTGAAGAACGTGAGAGCGCTGGACTATAATGCTGAAACTAACACACTGGTCACTTGTAGTTTTGACAAAGCAGTCAAGGTGTTCACATGAATAGCTTGGATGTACGTTGATACCGTACTGCCTGGCTTTATCTTATTTGGAAACATGCTCCACGTAATGCATGCCAACTGAAGATGCTACAGAATCCTAGCTGAGGTCATGACAATATGTTGACGTCCACCAACAGACATAAAAGTCATATGATAGTAGCAGGCATGGCTTACTACACATTCAGTACTTGTGAATCCTGCATGAGCTGTGCCGTCAGTTTGCAGAGAGAGAAACAGCTCCAACTCTGACATCAGTTACAAAGTTGATTTTAGGCATGCGAACAGCAGCTCATGCTGGCAGTGTGAGCCACAATCAGTGTACCGACACTTGTATGGCATTGTCCCAACATCTATATGTGGATGTTCTGGAACTTTTCCTGTGCTTGGGCAAGTTGCGCACCGCTGATAGCTAGTTGCGACTTTGCCTGGTCATACTGCTGTTGAAGCAGCGCAAGGTCTGCATTGCTGGGTTGACCTGCATTGGCACCCCTGCCTCTGCCCCTTGTCTGCGGGCTGCGATGAGCAGCACCTGATTTTGTACCCTGCAAGGGTAGCACTCGACTTGTAAGCATTGCCATGGCTGTTAGGCACATCAGCACTGTCAGTAGAACAGATGTATACCTCCCATTCAGTACTACGTACAGTCAATGCTCTCTGATGATGAAAGCAACGGCAACGCCATGCTCTGCACATGTCATTCAGATGCTGCAAAGCATGATGATGTATTGGAACAGTCAAGCCTGGTTTGAGACTCCAGGCAATCAGGTTTGAGACATCAGTACTACACATGAAGATGCACAGTGAATAACAATGACTTACCCGACCTCCTCTGCGCCGCTTCCCATTCTTGGGAGGTGTCTGCAATCCAGGAGTGGGTGCACTTGCATCACTGTCTCTGTTGCCTGCCTCTGGAGCATCTGCTTGCCCATTTGCAGCTTGGGAAGCACTCACTGCTGTGGCTTGTGAGGGTGCCAGCGTGGGAGGCAGTGGCATTTGCACAGGGGCTGCTGCTGAGCCTGCAAGATCTGAAGCAGGCTTTGACAAATGCTGAAGCATAGGTCTACTACTGCAATCGTTGCTGTGAGTTGACACAACAGCATGCCAACAGATTCTGAGGTTTGTTGCCATGAGCACACCATTTCGCATGAGTGATTATCTTCAAGATGTGCAGCATGCCAACACGCCAAGATGACAGCCAGTACAGCTGAGTTAGAGCATGGCAAGCCCATGCAGGGTGAGAGTGTGTACCTGTTTCGCGCAGAGCTGCACTGCTTGCATTCACTATGGCAGGGTCAAAGAACGGTAATGTGGACTGTGCAGGGTGTGCATCCCAGCCCGACCCAGGAGCTGCAGCATTTGGCCGGTCCGGCCACATCTGATGATGGTGTGCATGTTGTGGTGATGAAAGTGCGCTGGACATCTGAAGCTGACGCAACAGTGCCTGCCCAGGCGCAACCTCATGCCCATTGGATCCTGCAGCCGCACTCATGTAACGGAACCTGGATGGCATTGAGCAAAGCTTCCCAACACAAGTTGTAATAGAAGCTATGATCTGCAACTACGAGTGCAAAGCATGCTGACACGCACATGCATCTGAGTATAGGCATGGCAGTTGCATCAAGTTGTGACAAGAACGACGCTGCATCGTGCATTAAGAACATTGTCTGCAGATGTGATGCAACCCAACCCTGCCAAGCCATGAAGTTGTAGCTGGGCCTTTTCATGCGCACAGGCTTGGGAATTTGAGTCAGCAAGTTACCTGAGTGATCCATCATGCAGGCTGCAGCATGCACAAAGCCATCCCCTTGACAGCCGGCCACACTGTGCATGCCAGGCTGACGTGGCGCACTTGCTCCACCTGGGCTGCTTGCAAACAGACTGGCAGAGGCAAAGCCTGGTCCTGAAGGAGGGAACAGCTGATGCCCTGACTGGTGCCTCTGGTGGTCATGCTGCAGCTGGGCATGGTTGTGATCATGCTGACCACCTTGCTGCTGAACAGCTGGTGACATGAGAGAGGAGTACATGGATGGGCTTGTGGGTCCATCAGCAAGGCTGCCAGGGCCCATAGGTGGGTCCTGAGCAAATTGGAAGCGTGAGCGCTGCCGGAACTGGCTCTGAGCAAGACCTGGCTGGTTGGATGAGCCCGAGAACAGACTGTGCTCACAGCCAGACTGCTCCCTCAAGTTCTGGAGGTCGCTCAGTCCTGGCATGGCAAAGGTTTGGCAGGGATAGCCAGCAAGTCCAGCAGAGTGGGACTGATGCAAGCCATGTGTGCTGTGGTCGCTGCCAGCTGCATTGGGGCTAGAGTGTGACGGGTGAAAGCTTGCCCACTGCTGAGGGGCAGCTTGGCTTACAGACCAGCTGTGTCCCTGGTGATCTGAGGAGTCGGAGCCAGAGTGTGATGGGAAGCCGGGGGGTGCATTGCCATTGGAGGGTTGTGCTGCAGGGCCAAAACCTGGAGGGGGACCCTGTAACAATAAGTTGTGTTTCAGGCAGTTCCTAGCCTACTTCTGTATAACAGGCTCAGCAAGACTACACTGGCAGTCGGAGCATCACACATGAGAGGCGCATTTGCATAATGTTCAAAAATGAAAGGCAATGGATGTCTGTAAAGTGCTGCTGCATGTTGCACAAGCACATCACCAAGGGTGCAGACTATAAGACCTGTTCTTGACTCAAGTGCAAAGTTGTTGCAATGAAAGCAAGGCTGATTCAACCAGGTTTGTGAACCAATGGCATGCAATACTTAAATGTCAGCCGCAGAGCCTTGTTCTGTGAACAGTCATGAAAGCATCTGAGACGGATGATTCAATGGCACAGCGAGATGATACCTTGTGACGTGCTGCATGTGAGGCTGTTTCAGAGGTAGTGGAGGGAGCTGCCACAGGGCCTGAGAAGCCAGGAGGGGGCACCCTGCCAGAGCTGCGACGGCTCACAAGCTGCACCACAGGATCACGCTGCACGGCATTGGACACAGCAGGCCTGCCTTGGCTTTGCGCCTGCAGCTGTGTGCCAGCTTGCTGTCTTTCATCAGTGCCCAGCAGCCCATTTGGGGAGAAGCTTGGGGTGGCCTGCTGGCTGCTGTGACTGGATGGGGCCTGCTGTTGTACTGCAGCTTGGGAAGCTCCTGCTGGGCTGCCACTGGCTGTGGTCTGGCCTGACACAGGGGTCTCAGGACTATGGAGGAGAGGGGAGGAGCGTGTGGGGGTGGCAGGCAGTCGCTGCTCTGGGCTGCTGCTACTGGCTGTTGCAGCACATTTACTAGCAGACTCTGATGCAGCAGGCTTGTGGGTGGCCCTGCTGGAATCTAACCGCCCTGCTGATGGACTGGTTTCAGCACTGCTTGATGCCTTCCCATTTGCATGAACAGCGTGGGAGGCAGATGAGGACAGCGCTGCAGGCCGTTCCTGTGCAAGACATGCTGCCTGCTGTGCTATGTTGGAGGTGCTGCCCCCAAGTTCAGGCCATTCCTGCAAGCATTAACAGCAGTGAAAATCACCTATAAAAGATTACTGGACTGTCAGTACAAGATCTGCTCAGTATCTTTGATGCCTGTGCAACAATAGGCCAAGCAGTGCAAAGCTGCATCCGCAGTGCTAGCCATTCAGTGAATCTACGTACATGGGTACGTCAGTATCAACCATGCCCACCAGCCAAGGGTGCAACACTGTCTTACCTGTTCATCAGCAGATGGAGGTACAGGGGCAGCAGAGGGCATGGGGGGTGTGGTTGGCAATGCATGACTGGATGCTGCTTTGGCAAGCCAGGAAGTGGCAGTTGATGGTGAGCCCAGCCAAGAGGGAGCTGCTGAATCCCATCCATCACTGGTTTGGGGAAGACCAGAGCTGGCCTCAGACATCTGAGAGAAGCTAAACTGGCGTGGCAGAGTCCCTGAGGCAGCTCCTTGCAGCCTGCCCTGCGCAGGAGGAGGTGGTGGTGGTGGCGTGCCTGTTAGGGGAGACTGGCTTGGCTGCCGTGTCATGGAAGCTGCGTGAGTCAGGTTAATGAACTTGGTTGACTTGGTCTCCTCTTTCGTGTAGCTGTCTGTATCTTCAGCTGCGGGCACAGACCAGATGTGAGTTTAAGTGGACAAGTGTTGAGCCTTGAGAAGTGTTTTGTTTGAAGGGCAGAAGCAGCAGCAACAGAGCGATGGGCATGTAAAGAGAGGTGTACCTATGTCATGAAGATACAGGCACTCTGGGTTATTGCAGATGACACCTTTGAGGAAGGCATTGCAATATTTGGTGGTTCCAAAGCACGCCTTCACCTGCTTGCCTGCAACATCAGCATCCTGTTCACGATGCAGTCCGCACCCTCGCTTGTGCAGCAGTCACCACTATGCCCAGGTGCACCAGGAACAACGTAATTTACCTCCCCACACAGCTCCATTGACTGCCTCAATGCACCTTTTGGCATCCTCTGGCCGTTTGAAGGTGATATATGCGCTGCCTGTTGGGCCATTTCGACTAACAGAGGATCCGTACGGTCCCATTCTATTCACTGACATCTGCTTCACCATCTTCCCAAAGGCACCAAAGTACTCAGGTCCCATGAGAGTGTCTTCATAACAGATTTCCATTGCCAATCCAACAGCATATACTAGATTCCGCTGAACCACTCGAACATTCTGCAAACACCGTGCGCATTGTAAGTACAATGCCAAGGCAAGGACATAAACATTCAAGGACACACTGGTACTAGCGGGAATGCTGACCGCAAGATCTCTGCGGGTCTTTGGCTGAGATACAGCAGTCCTCTTACGGTCCTCCTTCTTCCTTCTCCTGGTATCCTCCAGACTGAAAGTGCATCAAAGTGACGTCAAGCAATACAAAATCCCGTCTGGAGTTGATAGAGCTCAGCCAATGGTGCATTTGGTGCATGAGGTAAAACTCACAGGTTAGCGTCGATGCTCTCCATCTTCACTCTGTCCTGTTGATATACCGTCCGACAATTGGGACAACGAGCGGGCAAACTTTGCTTGGCAGCATCTTCTCTGATGCGATGCCAGCACCACAGGCACATGCTATATCCGC
>JAABUK010001171.1_pt1 | contig 50944 bp, 43 predicted proteins | sample 5559141 | NCBI WGS metagenome assembly JAABUK01 (sample SAMN10711869, study PRJNA513367) | rock metagenome | isolation source: Antarctica rocks | place: Antarctica: Victoria Land, Pudding Butte nord | collected 2016-01-03 | reverse complement strand
TGACAGCGGCAGCGAGGCGTCCCGGAGCGGTTGGTGCCGAACTTGATGACGGTGGTGCTGGTACAATGGGGGCAGGGAAGGGCAATCATGCCTTTATCTTCGGAACAACGCCCTCAAATCCATAGCCTATATGGCTATGCGCTACACCACACTGCCGCTGGCACTGCTTCTGCTCGGCGTCGCCGGACACGCCGAGGCACAGATTGCCCCCGCCAAACTCCCTACCAAAGCTCCCGCGCCGCTGACGCTCGCGCAGGCGCTTACCAAGCTGCCGCCGCCCGCTAAAGGCGTTCTGCTGGTCGTCGGCGCGGACAAAGTCACCCTGCCTGATGGCACCCTGCCGCCGCCCGCCGATGCCTCCCCGACCGTGCTGGCAAATACCTTCGGCGACATCACGCAAGACTTTGGCATCGTCACCGCCCTTGCCCCCGCCACCCGTGTTCTGCTTAACCCGGACCCCGCACCGCCCGACTTGTCGACAGGAGTAAGCTCATATACCGGCTTCAAGATGCTGGCAGCGAAATTAGACGACACGCAATGGAAGCTGCTCACTTCCGAAGGCGGCTTGGGACTCTCGGATTTGACCGACGACACGCAGCGGCTGCTGTTTCATGGCCTGTTTCCTGGCGGACAGCTTTGGGTCGCCTCGCAGGACCCGGCGCAGCAAAAACTGCCCGAAGACCAGCGCACGGACACGCGCAATGTGTCCGGCCAGATTGACGGCGTGCGCGTGCGGCTCGGGCAGACGGCGCATATTTACGTCCGCGACAAGAAAGGCGAGCCGATCTTTTTTTCAGGACCTGCGGCTGCTCCAACGCGGCTCCAGACCTGGCGTCCTGAGAATAATCTCACGGCGGGTCGGAATAACATGATCCTGCGGGATGTGGTCCCTAATACACCTAAATCCAGCGGCTTATCACTCACGAACGCCAAGTTTCAGCAGGCCGTCACGCTCACCGGGATAAAGACCGTGGGGGAGTTGGTGGCATGGATTGCCGCCAAAACGCATATCGAGCTGTACGCCGACCCGCATTATGCGTCCCGCCTGCTCACGGTGATTGGCCCCGCCTCCGAAGCCCCGGCGGCGGATGTGCTGCGGGCGCTGGCGCTGGCCGTCGCCGGGACGTACCGGCAGGTCGGCCCGGCCTTTGTGCTGACCGACGACCTCGAAGGCGTCGGCACGCGACGCGACCGGCTGGGAAACTGGGATAACGCCGCCGAGACACTCATGTTCAAGCTGAAAGACGAGGCGGGCGAGGCACTGCTTCAGCACCGTCTTTCGCAGGCGCGTTCATTGTCGGGGTTTGGGGACCCGCTGGCGCTTACCCCCGAACAGATGGCGGGAATGAAAGAGAGTCTTATTCTCACTGGCGTCCCTGGAGAGGACACCCAATACCCTTACGCCAAGCTGACCCCGGCCCAGCAAAATCAGGTCCATCAGATTGCCGAGGCTTACGAAGACTTTCAGGCCACACACGCCGCCGATAGCGATAATACCGCCCCGCCGCAGGAAGCGGACCCAACGGGAGCCGTCACTTTGAGGGCGGACTACGCCGTGCAACTTCTGATTCCCACCGTGCAGGGGCCGGTGGACAATCGCAGCAGCGTCGCCCTCTCGTCGCTTTACTGGCCCGGACACGTTACCTCCCCAGAAGCAAAAGCAGAGCAGGCAAAGGAGGAAACGAAAGCGGAAGAGGCCGCAGGCACACCGCCCCCTGTGCCGCCGCTCCTGCCTCTACTCCATTCCCGCCCCCGCCGCGCCGTCCTCGGACACCCCACCACGCCCGCCGCCGTCGATGCCCTGGTCGCCGCCATGCAGAAAGTTGGGCTGAACGAGCTGTGGCTGGACGTGTTTTCCGGGCGCAAGTCCCATCTTGACGCCAAAGGCACGGACATCTTGACCGAGGCTTTGACCAAAACGCAGGGCACGGGCATCACCGTCTATGCGGACCTCAGCCTGCTTCAATGGGGAGGCAATCCGCCCAAAGACACCTGGGACCTCAACCTTCTGGGCCAAAACACCCAGCAAGCGGTGACTGCCTACGTGCCGCCGGTGCTTGCCAGCCCTGCTTCGGCACAGGTCAAGAAGACGCTGACAGATACAGTGCGTAGCCTGGCTTCCCGCACGGGGTTGGTAGGCTTTGTCTGGGAAGACGCCGAGCGCGGCGAGGGCCTGGGATACACGCCGCCCATGCGGCTGGCCTTTTTGCGAGCGTTCCATGCGGACCCGGTGGACTTCACACAGAACGGCCATTCGGACAGCGTAAGCTTGCCGACGTTTGACGATGCCGCCGTGGACACGGCACTGACCGGCCACTGGGACAAGGCCCGTCTGGGAGCCAATGCGTTCCTGCTGGCACAACTGCGGCAGGCCGTTCCCGCGTCGGCGGACAAGCCGGTTTTGATGGAGCACCACAATGGCTCGGCGGACTGGCTGGTTTCGTGGGATGACCCGCGCCAGATGCCGCCGCCGCTGCGGATGCTATTCAAGGGCAACGACACCCCCTCGTTGGAGCAAGTCGCCGCCGAAGCTGCCAAACAGGGCCGTTCCACACTCCTGCGCGAGCGCGTGGCAGATGCCGCCAATACCGACGACCTGGCCCGCAATCTGCAAAAGGCGCTGCCGCCGCCTTCCGCCAAAGAGAGAGCCGCGTGGGACGGGTACGTTCTGGATTTTGACGATCCCCACGTCACCGACAGCACCGAGCCGCTGCGTGATCTGGTGCAGGCCGTGATGCGGGCGCAGAAAGAGGCCCCTACCCCATTCGCTGCCGCAGGACCTCAAAAGCGATAATCGCTGTGGCCGGGGCCGTGCCAAGCGAATGCGGCAGGGGCCGACCGTAGGGGATACGCAGCTTTAAGTCCGCCGATGCCAGAAACGAGCGGGTGACGCCGCGCTTTTCGCCGCCGACTAAGAGAAACAGCGGGCCGGTGAGGTCGGTGTCGTAGAGCGAGCGGCTGCCGGGGGCGTCCGACGCGCAGGCGATTTGCAGGCCCCGCTCCCGAAAGAACGCGGCGGCGTTTTCGGCGGTTTCGGCGACGGCGGTGGGGATTAGCTCGGAGGCCCCCGCCGAAGCGCGGGCAACGACCCCTGCCGCCGACAGCCAGTTGCGCGGGCGCAGGACCAGCCCGTCCGCCCCGGCGGCATACAGGGCGCGGACGGCCTGGCCGAAGTTGAAGGGGTCTTCGACGCCGTCAATCATGGCGACAAAGGGCGCGCCAGGCGCGTCTTTTAGCAGTTCTCCAAGCGGCTTAAACTGGTACGGGCCAACTTCGGCCAGCACGCCGCCGTGGCTTTTGCCGCCGGCTCTGGCTTCAATCTCGTCGGCGGACACCCGCGACAGTGGAACCCCGGCCTGTTTGGCGAGCCGTGCCAGTTGCCGGGTCTGTCCGTCCTCGTGGCCTTCTTTCAGCAGAATGCCTGTCACAGTGCGCCGTCCGCCCTGCAAGGCGGCGGTAACGGAAATAGAGCCTTCGAGATGGGCGTATTCGGTGCCGGGGGGCGCGGTGTCAGTCATAGGGAAAGTGTACCCCACAAAAAAAGGGCCACAGCGGGTGCTGCGGCCAAAAAAGGGGATGAGCAATGGGGAGGTCTGCCGACCTCAGCCACGCACACAGTATAGACCCCTCTCGTTAAGCCTGCGTTAAGACAGGATTAAGGTTGCGTTAAACTTTTCCCCGTGGCAGCAGAAGCCGCCGGGGAACGGTCCCCGAATTGACTTTGCCCGCCGCCGTGTGCTACACTCCCCCTGTGATGACACTTCCCACCCTCGATAAGCAAATGGCGCGGCTGGAGCGCGGAACCACCGAAATTGTGCCGAAAAACGAGCTGAAAGCCAAGCTCGCACAGTCCGCCAAAGACGGACGGCCCCTGCAAATCAAGCTCGGGCTGGACCCGACCGCGCCGGATATTCATCTCGGCTTCGCGGTCGTCCTGCGGAAGCTGCGGCAGTTTCAGGACCTCGGCCATGTGGTCGTGATTATTATTGGCGACTATACCGCGCTGATTGGCGACCCGTCGGGCCGCTCGGTCACCCGGCCTATGCTGTCGCCCGAAGAAATCGCGGCCAACGGCAGGACCTATGTGGAGCAGCTTGCGAAAGTCCTGGACCGGGGCAAAACGGTGATCCGTTTCAATAGTGAGTGGCTGGGGAAACTTAGCTTTGCCGATCTTGTCGGGCTGGCGTCCAAAATGACCGTCGCGCAGGTAATGCAGCGTGAGGATTTCAAGACCCGCTTTGACACAGGGCAGCCGATCAGCCTGCATGAGCTTTTGTATCCGCTGGCGCAGGCGTATGACAGCGTTGCGATCAAGGCCGATGTGGAAATGGGCGGGCAGGATCAGACCTTTAACATTCTGGCGGGCCGCGCCCTGCAAAAAGAGCTGGGGCAGGAAGCGCAGGTCGCGCTCTTTATGCCGCTCCTAGTGGGCCTCGATGGCGTCAAGAAGATGAGCAAGTCGCTCGGCAACTATGTCGGTATCAGCGAGGCTCCGGCAGAGATGTTTGGCAAGCTGATGTCCATTTCCGATGCGCTGATGCCGACCTACTATGAGATGTGTACAGACGTGCCGCTGGACGAAGTGAAGACGCTGACCAACTCAACGCAGACGCATCCCCGTGAGGCCAAAAAGCGGCTGGCGCGGGAGATCATCGCCCTGTACCACGGCCCCGAAGCCGGGCAGGCTGCCGACGACGAGTTTGAGCGGGTTCACAAAGAGCATCAAATCCCGGACGAGATGCCTGAGATTGTCGTCCCCGGTGACATCTGCGATCCCGAAGGCCGCGCCCGCGTCGCGGCTCTATTGGTCGCCGCAGGGCTGGCGACGTCCTCGGGCGAGGCCAAGCGTCTGGTGTCTCAAGGCGGCGTCTCTTTGGACGGCGAGAAAGTCAGCGACCCCGCGCAGCTTGTCACGGTGACAACCGGGCAGGTTCTCAAAGTGGGCCGCAACCGCTTCGCTCGCCTGATGGCCCCTGTCAGCGGCTGACGCTTCTTCGCTTCTTCGGATTAGAAACGCTCGGAAATAAATGCTAGGAAATTGCATGGCCGAAACGGAAACACAACCGATTTATACCGTTCCTGCTGACCTGCCTTCGGGGCTTTCCCCCGGCACGCAGGCGGTTCTGGACGCCCCCGCGCCTCCTCCGACGGACCCCGTTCTGTTTGAGTCCGAGATGAACCCGCATCTGGACGCCCTCTACCGCAATGCGATGCGCCTGACCGGCAATGCCAACGATGCCGAGGACCTGCTTCAGGACACCTACCTACGGGCGTACCGGTTTTTTTATCAGTATCAGCCCGGAACCAACGCGAAAGCGTGGCTGTTCCGAATCATGAACACGGTTTTTCTAAACGACTACCGGCGCAAGTCCCGGCAGGGCGAAACGGTGTCTTATGACGGCCTGGAAGACTTCTATCTGTATAACCGTTTGACCGAAGGCGGCGTCGGCAGCCTCGGAGGGGACCACCCGGAAACGGAAAACCCGGAAAAGGCAGTCTTAGAGAAGCTGGACATCGAAACCATCACGCGGGCCATCCAGGCTCTGCCGATTGAGTTTCGGGACACGGTGGCGCTGGCGACACTGGAAGAGCTATCGTATCAGGAAATCGCGGATACGCTGGAAATCCCGGTGGGAACTGTCCGTTCGCGCCTGTCCCGAGGCCGCAAGCTGCTTCAGCGGGCGCTGTGGGAGTACTTGAACGTGGACATGAGCGACAGCACAACAGGGAATGGGACAACGGGAAACGGGGCGCGGGGAAGCGCCGATGGGCAAGCTGACAATGGATAAAATGCAGAACGCGGGAGAAATGAAGAGTGCGGAAGACGTATGCGCGGGCCTGAGCGGGGCAGACTTTTATTCATGCGAGGAGGCGGTCAAGCGCCTGAACGAATATTTGGACCATCAGCTTTCGCCCGCCGAGGCCATCGTGGTGATGCGTCACCTGGAAATCTGCCGCCCCTGCCTGCGCCGCTTCACCTTTGAGCAGACTCTTGTGTTGTCCCTGCGCCAGAAAGTGAACGCCTCGGCGATGCCGACCGCTCTGCGCGACAAGCTGCATTTGCTTTTAATTGCCAAAGGGCACTAACATAAGTTAGAGTTTTTGGAAAAGCCCCCTGCCTTGCGGCAGGGGGCTTTTTCTTTGGCACCTGATCGCCCCCCCTACCCCCAATTCTGGGGGAGCCAGAGTAGGAGTAGGGGCGCGATTTATCGCGCCCTCCTTCAGGTATACTGCGCGTGCCCCGATGGAGCCACGGGTTAAAACCCGAGGCTTCCTCTCCGGGATTGTCCTTGTCCGGCTCCCCCAGAATTGGGGGCAGGGGGGCGAACCCTTTTGCCCCCCTGCCCCGTTAAGAGGCTATGCGCTACACCACACTGCCCTTCGCTCTGCTCCTGCTTGGCATCGCCGCACACACCAGGGCACAAACCAAGCCCACTAAAGCCCCCGCACCGTTGACACTCGCGCAGGCGCTGATCAAGATGCCGCTGCCCACCAAAGGCGTTCTGTTGGCTGTCGGCGCGGACAAAGTGGCTCTGCCCGATGGCACGCCGCCGCCCCCCGCCGACGCCCCCCGACGGTGCTGGCAAACACCTTCGGCGACATCACGCACGACTTCGGCAGCGTGACGGCCATCGCCCCCGTCACCCGCGTTCTGCTTAACCCCGCCCCGGCCCCGCCCGATTTGTCCGCAGACATCAGCCCCTTGACGGGATTCAAGATGCTGGCGGCGAGATTGGACGACACGCAATGGAAGCTGCTCACTTCCGAAGGCGGCTTGGGACTCTCGGATTTGACCGACGATACGCAGCGCCTGCTGTTTCATAGTCTGTTTCCTGGCGGACAGCTTTGGGTGGCCTCGCAGGACCCGGTGCAGGAAAAACTACCCAAAGACCAGCGCACGGACACGCGCAATGTGTCCAGCCAAATTGACGGCGTGCGCCTGCGGCTGGGGCAGACAGCCACTATTTATGTTCACGACAAAAAGGGCAAGACCATCTACTCTTCCGGCCCGCCCACCGAGACCACGCATCTGCATACCTGGCGTCCCAACTCCCCGCCGTCTTCGGTCAAGAACAACGTGACTTTGCGGGCGGTTGTCTCCAATACGCCTAAGTCAAGCGACTTATCACTGACAAGTGCCAAGTTTCAGCCGCTCGTTACGCTGGCCGGGGCAAAGACGGTGGGGGAATTGGTGGCGCGGATTGCCGCCAAAACGCACACCGAGCTGTACGCCGACCCGCACTACGCCTCGCGCCTGCTCACCATCATCGGCCCAGCACCCGGAGCGACGGCGACGGACCTGCTGGCGGCATTGGCGCTGGCCGTCGCCGGGACCTACCGGCAGGTCGGTCCGGCGTTTGTGCTGACCGACGATCTCGAAGGCGTCGGCACGCGCCGTTGGCGGCTGCAAAACTGGGAAGATGAAACACGCTCTCAAAACAGCGAACTGGAGGATCAGGCGGCACAGACGATGCTCAAAAACCATCTTCCCATCGCACGCTCGCTGCCCGCATTTGAAGACCCGACTGCGCTCACGCCCGAACAGCTCAAAGACATCAAAGGCGGCATCATAAACCCCGGCGTCCCCGACGAAGATAGAAATTATCCTTACGCCACGCTGACGCCTGCCCAGCAGCGGCAGGTGCGCCAGATTGCCGATGCTTACGAAGAATACCAGGCGACGAAAGCCACTGACAACAGCCGCGATGACGAACCGCCGCAGCAGCCGGACCCCACCGGAGCCGTCACTCTGGAGCCGAATTTCAATCTGCAAATGCTGGTTCCCACCGTGGAAGGGCCGGTAGACACCAACCTCAATTCCCCGATCTGGATGCTGTACTGGCCTGGCATTCCATTTCTTGAGGCACATCACGCCGAAATCATCGCCGCTCAATCCGCCCCCACCCCTGTAGACACGCGCCCGCCCGCGCCGCCGCTGCGGCCCCTGCTCCATTCCCGCCCCCGCCGCGCCGTGTTGGGACACCCGACGACGCCCGCCGCCGTCGATGCGCTCATTGCCGCGATGCAAAAAGTCGGGCTGAACGAGCTGTGGCTGGATGTGTTCTCGCAGGGCAAGTCCCATCTTGCCACCAAAGGCACAGACATCTTGACGGAGGCGCTCACCAAAACGAAAGGCACAGGCATCACCGTTTATGCCGACCTCAGCCTGCTATCGTGGGGCAATCAGCCGCCCGAAGACGCCCGTGACCTTGATATACTGGGTCAAAACAGCCATCAAGCCGCTATTGCCGACCATGACCGCCGGGGGAGCGATGAGGATAAGTACGACGCGGCGGGGAAGCCGATTGCCTACGTACCGCCGCCGGTGCTTGCCAGTCCGGTGGCAGACACGGTCAAGAAGACGCTCCTAGACACCGTCCGAAGTCTGGCCGCCCGGCCCGGTCTGGCTGGCTCTGTCTGGGAAGATGCCGTGCGCGGCGACGACCTCGGCTACACGCCGCCCATGCGGCTGGCCTTCCTGCGAGCATTCCATGCGGACCCCGTGGACATCACGCAGGGTGGTTATGCACGCGGCGATGTCAGCCTGCCAGCGTTCGACGACAGCACGGCGGAGAACGCGCTCACAAAGCAGTGGAACGACGCCCGGCTGGGAGCCAACAAGTTCCTGCTGGCACAGATGCGTCAGGCCATTCCCAGCGCGGCAGTCCGGTCAATCTTGATGGAGCAGCGCGGCGATCTGAACGCGCAGGACACCGTGTCTTGGCTGGTGTCCTGGGACGACCCGCGCCAGCTCGCACCGCCGCTCCGCCCGCTTTTCAGCAAGAATTATCTGGGGCTGACTTCCAGGGAGGAAGTTTTCCGGGTCTCTGCCAAACAGGGCCGGACGACCCTGCTGCGAGAGCGCTGCCCGAATGCGGCTGACATGGATGCGCTGGCCCGGTCTTTGCAGGCGGACCTGCCACCTATTTCTAAAGCAAAGGCCGTGTGGGACGGCTACGTTCTGGATTTTGACGATCCCCACGTCACCGACAGCACCGAGCCGCTGCGTGATCTGGTGCGGGCGGCGACGCCGAAATAGAAAAAAGCCCCCTACCATCAGGCAGGGGGCTTTTTCGGCTCACCTAGTTGTCCGCGAACGGGTCGTCGAGGTCGTCCTCCGCAGGCGGCTGGTAATTGCCACGGTTGCCGCCCCCGGCGGCGGGCCGGGCGGGCGCGGCTGCCGGGCGAGATGCCGGAGCCGGGGCGGCCTGAGCGCGGGCGGGCGCGGGCTGCCGGGCAGGAGCCGGGGCGGCGGGCGCTTCAAAGGCATCCTCGCCGCCGTCGTTATAACCACCCCCACCACCGTTCTGGCGGCCATAATTGCCGCCGCCCTGACCGCCCCCGCCGCCGCCTTCTTCGCCCTCTTTCGGGCGATCCAGCGATTTCAGGTTGTCCACGACTACTTCGGTGTCGCGGCGCTTCTCACCGGCCTGGGTGACGTATTCACGCACCTGGAGGCGGCCTTCCACAGCGACCAACCGGCCTTTACCGAGGTAGTTCGCGGCATATTCCGCCGACTGACGCCAGGCGACGATGCTGAAAAAGTCGGCCTGCTTTTCCTGTCCCCCGGCGCGGGCTTCGGCGGACATGGGCCGGTTGACGGCCATGCGGAACTGGGTCACGGCAATGCCGCTGGGAGTATATTTCAGCTCCGGGTCGCTGGCCAGACGGCCAATCAAAATCACGCGGTTAAGGTCCATCGTCTGCTCTCCTTGAAATTCTCACTACACCAATGCGTCTGTCTCGGGACCGCCGCGCAATCAGGCCGCGACGGGTTCGGTCGTGCTGTCAGTTGTATTGTCGGTCGTGCTGTCTGTGTCTGCCTCGGGGGCGGCTTCGCTGACTGTTTCTTCAGCGGTGGTTCCGGCGACTTCTTCGGTCGCAGGGGCCACTTCGGGGATGGCTTCAGCGGCAGGCGCTTCAGCGGGGGTCTCGGTTACGGCGGGGGTCTCGGTTACGGCGGGCGCTTCGGTCGCGTCAGGCGCGGCAGCGGCGGGCGCTTCCGGGGCGGTCTCGACGGCTTCGGCGTCGTCGCGGCGGACGATCATGTACCGAATCTGGTCTTCGCTGATTTGGAAGATGCGGCGCAGCTCGGCTTCTACGGCGGGCTTGGACGAGAACAGCATGACGACATAAATGCCCTCGGTGCGACCCTTAACTTCATAGGCAAGGCGGCGGCGCTCCCACACTTCGGCGCTTTCGACCACGCCGCCGTTGGTTTCGATGACGCTGCGGTACTTCGCCAGGATCGGCTGGATTTGCTCGTCCCCTAAACCGGGGTCTAAAATGTAAACGGCCTCGTAAGGCTGGGTGATGGCGATGGATGGCATTTAAGATGCCTCCTCTCTCTGGTCTTGGATTTTTGGCCCGGCTCGGCTCGCCAAAGACGAATCGGGCAGAGAGGAACTAAAGACGGCCGCAGTGAAGTGGTGTCCCGTTCAACGCGCTATTATAGCACGCTGGGCACTGAAAAAACAACTGTGTTCACTCCTTCGTGTTTATTCTCTCGGACGTGCCGGGTACTTTTGGATTACTATGCAATACACACTCAAACCCATCTCCCGGCTGACGCTTGCCGCCGCCGCGCTGGCACTGGCCTCGGCGGCGCTGGCTCCCGCCCCGGCTTTCGCCAAAACAAAGCACTCGCACAAGGTGCATACAAAGATGCACGCAAAAAATCACACGACCAGGCACCGCACCCTGCGCTCTTCAATGAGCAACGCCGCGCACCCGATGGCCCCCACCCCGACGCCCGGCCATGTCCTCCCCGGCGTCCGCAACTCGGTGGGCGATGTCGGCGGTGCTGCCGCCCCTCCAAATCCCAGCCCGGTCAACTCGCAGCGGGGGCGGTAAGTAAAACTCCTTTGCAGGAAGGAACAACCGCGCCGCCTGGTGAATCATCTCGGTATCACGCAGAGCTTTCTCGAAGATGGGGAAAGGGATACACCGATGGGACTCAAAAACTACGCGGCGGCAGTGCTGGCAGGAGCAGCGCTGGTGGCGACGCTCAAGGCTACTGCCGCGCCGCCCGCATCAGCGCCGCCCGCACCTGCCACCGTGTTGGCAGACACGCGGAAGGCGCTGCAAGTCAACTACACTGACCGCGACGGAGCAGTTTCGCGTAAGGACGTAGACGGGGCGTTAGGCCACTATGCGCCGGAGTTTGTCGGCGTCGGCCTCGCGGGCAAAGCGCATGACCTCAAAGAAGAGCGGGCGGACTTTGTCAAAACGTTCACCACACTGAACCCGCGCACCAGCGACATCAAAACTACTATCGACAAGCTGACCCTTGCCAAAGCCAAGACCGAAGCGGCGGCGACCGTTTCCCGCCACGGCGTTCTCTTAATCGTGGACCCGCAGACAAAGCTCAATAACGTGCTGGTGCTGGACGGCACGTATCAGGACACCTGGGCCAAACGCGCCGGAGCCTGGCGTCTGACCCGCGAGCAGACCATCTCGCTGAAAGCGACGATGAACGGGCAGCCCTTGTAGCAGAAGAGCAGCAGGCGCGGCAGGGTATTCCTGCCGCGCCTTTTTGTCTTTCGCCGCACCGGGTATACTTTCTCAAAGACAATTTGTGATGCTAGAAAGAAACCCCGCCCGATGACAGATATACTTACCCGACAGGCCCCACCGACCGCCAAGCGTGTTCCCAAGACCGACACCCTGCATGGGGACACCCGCACCGATGACTATTTCTGGATGCGTGACAAGTCCGACCCGGACGTGCTGGCCTATTTAGAGGCCGAAAACGCCTACTGTGATGCCGCGCTCGCTGACACGGCAGCCTTGCAGGAGACGCTGTATTTAGAGATGAAAGGGCGCTTGCAGGAAACTGACCTTAGCGTGCCCTCTCGGCTCGGCGACTACTTCTATTACAGCCGCACCGAGGAAGGCAGGCAGTACCCCATCCGCTGCCGTCGGCACGGCTCGATGGATGCCCCCGAGGAAATCACGCTGGACCTGAACGCGCTGGCCGAAGGGCATTCGTATCTGGGGCTGGGCACGTACACCGTCAGCGACGACACGCACCTGCTGGCGTACTCGCTGGATGTGACCGGCTTCCGCGAATACACGCTGTACGTCAAAGACCTCCGCACCGGCGAGGTATTGCCTGACCGCGTGGAAAAGACCGGCTCGGTGAACTGGGCCGCCGACAACAAAACGCTTTTTTACACCGTGGAAGACGACGCCAAACGCGATTACCGCCTGTACCGTCACGCGCTGGGGCAGACCGATGACACGCTCATCTACGAAGAAACCGACGCCCTGTACCGGCTCGGCGTGGGCCGCTCCCGCTCCAAAGCCTACCTGTTTATGACCTCCGAGTCGTCCACCACGACCGAAGTGCGCTATTTGAAGGCCAGCGAACCCGACGCCGACTGGACCCTGCTGCGGCCCCGCGAGACCGATCACCGCTACTACGCCGACCACCGGGGCGAACAGTTTTTCATCCGCACCGACAAAGTCAGCACCGTCAAGGACGCCAAAAACTTCCGCATCGTCACCGCGCCCGTAACCGCTCCAAACGACTGGACCGAGTTCCTGCCACACGACCCGGCTATCACACGCGAGGACATTGACCTGTTCGCCCGCTACGCCGTCATCTCCGAGCGCGAGGGCGGCCTAGAGCAGCTTCGCGTCATCAACTTGGAGGCCAACGACGCCCACCGGATGACCTTCCCCGAGCCGGCCTACTCGGTTTCATTGGACACTAACCCCGAGTTCGACACCGACACGGTCCGCTACCGCTATCAGTCGTTTGTGACGCCTGCGTCCATCTATGACTACGACATGGCGGCCCGCGAGGCGACCCTCTTGAAGCAGACCCCGGTGCTGGGCGGCTACGACCCCGATGCCTACCACTCCGAGCGGCGGGAAGCGACCGCCCCGGACGGCACGCGCATTCCCGTTTCGCTCGTCAGCCGCAAAGGCGCACCCCGCGACGGCTCCGCGCCGCTGCTGCTGATTGGCTACGGCTCTTACGGCATTTCCTACCCTGTCTCGTTCTCGTCTGCCCGCATCTCTTTGCTGAACCGGGGCGTGACCCTCGCTATTGCCCACATCCGGGGCGGCGGGGACCTCGGCGAAGACTGGCGCGAGGCCGGAAAGATGGAGCGCAAGCAGAACACGTTCACCGACTTCATCGCCTGCGCCGAGTTCCTGATTGCTGAAAAGTACACGTCTGCCGACCGCCTCGCCATTCAGGGCGGCAGCGCGGGCGGGCTTTTGATGGGCGCAGTCATCAATCAGCGCCCCGACCTGTTCCGCGCCGTGCTGTCTCAAGTCCCCTTCGTCGACGTCCTGAACACCATGCTCGACGACACCCTGCCCCTGACCGTCGGCGAGTATTTGGAATGGGGCAACCCCAACGTCGCCGCCGACTACGCTGTCATGCGTGCCTACTGCCCCTACACCAACCTCGCCGCCCGCGCCTACCCGGCGATGCTGGTGAAAACGTCCCTGAACGACAGCCAGGTCATGTACTGGGAAGCCGCCAAATACACCGCCAAGCTCCGCACCCTCGCCGCCGAAGATGGCCCCGTCCTGCTCCTCAAAACCAACCTCGGCGCGGGCCACGGCGGGGCTTCGGGCCGCTACGACGCCCTGCGCGAAACCGCTCTCGACTATGCCTTCCTGCTCACCCAAATCGGCGCAGCATAGAACGCAAAAAGGCCCCGCCGGAGCGTTCCGGCGGGGCGGTTCTGCCTCTTGCCTTCCCCGCCAAACTCCTGTATAATGGAGCTATTCCCGCACACTGCGCGTCAAGGAAAGACAGCTCCACCATGACTGAACTCCTCTGGGACGGCAAGTACGATGCGAACGGCAAGAAAGTCGCTCCGCTTCGTGTGGCCCTCCCTTTCCAGACCATTGAAACCGTCAACGAGTCCGCCGCCGACCGTCACCGCAACCTCAGCCTGTTTTCCGACGCCAAATCAACCGAGTGGCGCAACCGACTCATCTGGGGTGATAAAAAATATGTCCTAGCGTCGCTCCTGCCGGAGTTCGCGGGCAAGGTGAACCTTATCTACATTGACCCGCCCTTTGACACCGGCGCGAACTTCTCGTATCTGGCAACGATCCCCGACGCCCCCCAGCACGACAGCACGACAGCACGACAGCACGACAGCACGACAGCACGACAGCACGACAGCACGACAGCACGACAGCACGACAGCACGACAGCACGAAGACCGGCCCGTCCCTAGTCGGGGACGATGACGAAAACCTCAGCGAGACATTACCCCCCGCCCAGGGCCAGTCCGGCCTTTCTTTCGTAAAAGAACCCTCTGTTATAGAACAGAAGGCATACCGGGATACTTGGGGCAAAGGCTTGGACTCCTACCTCAAGTGGTTCTACGAAACCGCCGTTCTCCTCCGCGAACTACTTGCTGACGACGGCAGTATTTATGTGCATTTAGACGAAAATGTTTCTCACTATGTTAGAGGGTGTTGAAAAAGTCGGCTTTCTGGTGTCTAACGACGTTTTTTTGTATCAATGGAGGCTGGCGTTTTAGAAGCCATGCCCGATTTCAGACGAGCAAATTCCAGCCCAGCATTGGAAATTTCGACTTTTTCAACACGCTCTTAAGCCGGTGCTTGACGAGGTGTTTGGAAACGAAAGTTTTCAGCGTGAGATTGTTTGGCGTATTGGTTGGCTGTCGGGCTACAAAACGGTTGCTCCAAACTGGATTCGTAATCACGACACCATTTTCTATTACACAAAATCCTCCCGGCAGTTTACGTTTAATAAAGAGTACATTCCTTATCCTGCTGACTATGTGAGACGGGATGGGAAAAAGCCGGAAGGCAAAGGCTATCCGATTGAAGACATTTGGAATGGGTCCAATATGGATCGTATGGACTCAATTCAAATTATGAGCTTCAGCAATGAAAAGGTAGGCTATCCAACTCAGAAGAATGAAAATCTTTTAGACCGCATCATAAAAGCCTCCTCCAACCCCGGCGACCTTGTTTTAGACTGCTTCTGCGGCTCCGGCACAACCGCCGCCGTGGCGGAAAAGCTGGGGCGGCGCTGGATTACCTGCGACCTCGGACGCTTCGCCATTCACACCGCCCGCAAACGGCTTCTCGGCATTGAAAACGTCAAGCCCTTCGCGGTCCAAAACCTCGGCAAGTATGAGCGGCAGGCATGGCAGACAGCGGAGTTTGGGGAAGACGCCGAGGCGCTGACACGCGCCTACCGCGAGTTTATCCTGAACCTGTACCGCGCCAAGCCCCTGCACGGCTACACCTGGCTGCATGGGGTCCGCAATGGGCGGATGGTCTATGTCGGCGGCGTGGACTCGCCGGTCAGCGTCGGCGATGTCGCGCAGATTGCCGCCGAGTTCCGCCGCATGACAGGCACGGGCAAGGACGCGCCGACGCAAAGCAGCGTGGATATTCTGGGGTGGGACTTCGCGTTTGAACTGAACGAAGTCGCCAAGCAGCAGGCCGCGCTGGCAGGCGTCGATGTCCATTTTGTGCGTATCCCCCGCGAAGTGCTGGAAAAGAAGGCGGTGGAACAGGGCGACATCAAGTTCTTTGAGCTGGCCGCGCTGTCGGTCAAGCATGAAGTTAAAGACCGCTCCGTCCTGCTGGAACTCACCGATTTTATCATCCCCCTCGACGACGTGCCGCAGGAGGTTCAGACCGCCATCACGCACTGGGAGCAGTGGATTGACTACTGGGCGGTAGACTGGGACAACAAAGGCGACGCCTTCCACAATCAGTGGCAGTCGTACCGAACGCGCAAAGACAAAACCCTGCAAAAGCGCATCGTCTCCCCGCCGGGCACCTACACCGAAGCCGGAGAGTACAAAGTCGTCGTCAAGGTCATCGACATTCTGGGCAACGACACCACCAAAACGCTGAAAGTGCAGGTGAAGTAAATGCCCCGTACCAAAGCCGCTCCCGGCCAGCTTAATCTGCTGGAAGCCAAGACCCGCACCGCGCCCTGCGTCCCAGCTATCAAAATCGCCGTCAGCGCGTGGCGCGACGGCGGCTATCCGGGCGTGACCCAGACAACCCGGACACTGCTCAATCACTGGTTCAAAGCCGACCACCGGCTGCCGAACGGCAGGCCCTTTCGCTATCATTATGCCCAGCGCGAGGCGATGGAAACGCTCATTTATCTGTATGAAGTGGCAAAAGTGCGGCGGCAAAAAGACCTGCTTCAGACCTACACGACCAGCACCGACTTGAAGCTGTTGAAGTACGACGACTTCGCCCGTTACTGCATCAAGATGGCGACGGGCAGCGGCAAAACAAAAGTTATCGCGCTGGCAATCGCCTGGCAGTTCTTCAATGCCGTACTGGAAAACAGCGAGGACTACGCCAAAACGTTTCTGGTGCTGGCTCCGAACGTCATTGTGTTTGAGCGGCTCCGCACCGACTTTGCAGGCAGCGCGATCTTCCGCAAAGACCCCGTCATCCCGCCCGAGCTGTCGCTGTTCTGGGATTTTGACTGTTACCTGCGCGGCGAAGGCGAGCGGGCGACTTCCGAGGGGGCGCTGTACCTCAGCAATGTACAGCAGTTCTACGAGCGCAGCGGGGCCGGAGAGGGCAGCGAGCCTTCTCCCCTGACGGCCATGCTTGGCGCAAAGCCGCCCACGAAAAAGATAGAAGTGGAGGATTTCAGCGAGCGCATCACCGCCCGTGCCGGAAACTGCATGGTCGTTAACGATGAAGCCCACCACACGCACGAGGAAGACAGCGAATGGAACGCCGTCATCCGCCGCCTGAATACGTCCCTTACCCCTTGCTCGGTGATGCAGCTTGACGTCACGGCGACGCCGCGCCACAGCAAAGGGGCGCTTTTCTCCTGGACAATCTCCGACTATCCGCTGAAACAGGCCATCATTGACAACATTGTAAAGCGTCCTATGAAGGGCGTAGCCGTGGGCATTAGTGAAGCTTTCTCGGATATTGCCAGTGTCAAATATGAGGCGTACCTGACGGCAGGCGTCGCCCGGTGGAAAGAGTATCGGGAGCAGCTTGAACCGCTCGGCAAAAAGCCGCTGCTGTTTGTCATGCTGAATAGCACGGCGGAAGCAGACGATGTAGCTGACTATCTGCGCTCCAAGTATCCGGCGGAGTTTGCAGGCGACAAGCTCCACGTTATCCACACGGACCAGAGCGGTGAAATTCGCAACGCAAAAGCCTTAGAGGAAGCGCGTAAGATTGCCCGTGAAGTAGACGAAGCCACCAGCCCGGTCAACGCTATTGTCAGCGTGCTGATGCTGCGCGAAGGCTGGGACGTACAAAACGTAACGGTCATTGTCGGCCTGCGCCCATATTCCTCAAAAGCAAATATCCTGCCGGAGCAGACCATCGGGCGAGGTTTGCGCCTGATGTTCCGCGATCAAGGCAGTGCCTACATTGAGCGCGTGGACGTGATTGGCAACAAAAAGTTTATCGAGTTCGTCGAGCAGCTTGAAAAAGAAGAAGACCTGGAACTGGGCACTTTCAAGCTGGGCCAGGACAAGTTAAGCATTGTCACCATCGCCCCCGACCCGGCAAAAATGGACAAAGACATTGCTCTGCCTACACTCAGTCCGATACTGGCCCGCAAGAAAACGCTGGCCGAAGAAATTGCATCTCTGGACGTGATGACTTTTAAGCACCCGTTGCTGCCTAAAAAGGAAAGCGATGCCGCCGCGAAGAGCTTCAAGTACGAAGGCTACGACATCCTGACTTTGCAAAAGGAAATCGAGCGCGACTACACCATCCCGGAGCCGCAGACGCCCGAAGAGGTCATTTCCTACTACGCCAAACGCATCGCTCAGGATGTTAAGCTGCCGTCGCAGTTCGCCGCGCTGGTTCCGAAAGTCCGCGAGTTCCTGGAGCAAAAAGCGTTTGGAGAGGCTGTCGCATTAGACACCAAGCCTATGCTGAAAGCCATTGCGAGCAACGTCGCTCACTTCATTACCGTCAAGACGTTCGCGCAGGCACTTCGGGGGCTTGTCATTGAGGAGCTGATACCCCAGTTACAGCACGAAGGCCGCAAGTTATCGGAGACGACACCGTTTCCTTATTCGCGCCCCACTCTTGCCAATGCCACCCAGTGCGTGTTCAACCTTGTGCCGTGTGACAATGAGTTTGAGCGCAAATTCGCCAAATTTCTGCAAGACGCCAGAGACCTGAAATGCTTTTCCAAACTGCCTTCACAGTTCAACTTCGTCATTGAGTACACCGACAACGCAACCAATCTGCGCTATTATGAGCCAGATTTTGTGGCCGTACACGATGACGGGATACACTGGCTGATTGAGACTAAGGGCCAGGTGAACGTAGACGTGGCCCACAAAAACCAAGCAGCAACTCTCTGGTGCGAAAACGCAACCATGCTGACCGGCACAGAGTGGCGTTATGTCATTGTCCATCAAACAGACTATGAGCAGTTGCAGCCGGATTCGTTCTCAGATTTGTCTATCTCGCTATTTTCGCAGTAAAGCAAAAGCGCCCCTCGCTGAACTCTCAGCGGGGGCGCTTTCGGGTTGGCAGCCAGCTACGCCGCAAGTTTCAGGGGGGCGTCGGGGCTTGCCCTCAGGTCGTGGTCGTCTTCGCGGACGGGGGCTTCGTCGTCGCCGTGCCAGAGGAGGCGCAGCTTGTTGGAGCCGTTGAGGGCGGCGACTTTGTAACACTCGGCGAGGGTCGGGTAGTTGAAGACGTTGTTGATGAAGTAGTCCACAGTCCCCTTGAAGGTCATCACGGCCTGGCCGATGTGGATCAGCTCGGTGGCCCCCGTGCCGATGGCGTGGATGCCGAGTATTTGACGGGTGTTTTCGTGGATGAGCAGTTTCAGCATTCCGACGTCGTCGCCGAGAAGCTGGCCGCGTGCGATTTCGCGGTACTGCGCCACGCCCGCCTCATAGGGGATGCCGTCGGCGGTGAGCTGGGCTTCGGTCTTGCCGACCATCGAAATCTCGGGAATGGCGTAGATGCCGAGCGGGAACAGCTCGGGCAGGGACATGGTCGGCTCGCCGTAGGCATGGCAGGACGCCTGCCGGCCCTGCTCCATCGAGGTCGACGCCAGCGCGGGGAAGCCGATGACGTCGCCAACAGCGTAGATATGCGGCACGTCGGTCTGGTAGTTTTCGTTGACTTTGAGCCGCCCCCGGTTGTCCGGGACGAGGCCGACGGTCTCTAATCCCAAAGCGTCGGTCGTGCCCTGCCGCCCGATGCAGTACAAGAGCGTGTCCGCCCGGAGGTGCTTGCCGGATTGCAGGGTCGCCTGCACCAGACCGTCGGAGAGGACTTTGATCTCGTCCACGCGCTCGCCGAGGCGCAGGGTGACATCCATCGCCCGCATCCGGTATTGCAGGGCTTCGCTGATCTCAGAGTCCACAAAGTCCAGCAGAGAAGTCCGCGCTTCGGTTAAAATCACGCGCACGCCGAGAGTCGCCATCATGCAGGCGTACTCCGTGCCGATGACGCCGCCACCGACGATAATCATGCTTTTGGGCAGGTGCGACAGTTCCAAGAGATTATCGCTGTCCAGGACTTTTTCGCGATCGAACGGCACGCTAACCGGGCGGGCGGGGACGGTCCCCGTAGCAATCACAAAATGGTCGGCTTCGATGACTTCCGACGAATGCTGGTGCGTGACTCGGATCGTGTTCGGCCCTTCGAATTTAGCCTCGCCGCAGATGATTTCCACTTCATTGCGGACCATGTGTTCGCGGATGACCTGCATCTCCGTCCGAATGACGTGCTGGCCGCGTGCGATCAGGTCTTCAATGGTAATTTCCGGCTTGCCGCTGCCGCGTCCGCCCTGACCGTCGCCGTAGAAGCCGCGTGTCTGAATGCCGGACAGGTGCAGGACGGCCTCCCGGAGCGCCTTGCTGGGGATGGTGCCGGTATGGGTACACGCGCCGCCAAGAATGCGATTGCGCTCAATCAGCACGACACTTTTGCCAAGCTTGGCGGCTTGAATGGCGGCTTTCTGCCCGGCGGGTCCGCTTCCGATGACGACCATATCGACGTGCTTCATAAACTCTCCTGGGGGGCGGCCTGTTCCATTTGTTTCTCGGGCAACAGCGCGGCGCTCGGGGCCGTTGTAGGGGCGGGCGTCCAGATTGTGCAGGTAAAGGTGTGACATAACACCTGTATCCTCGGACAATTACCGGGATTTCGTTAGTGCTGTGACACGAAAAAAGCGCCTCTTACCCGCTCCGCCGTCGGCGCGGGCCGGGGCGGACAGCAAGGACGGCGCTGCCCTTTCGTCATAGCAACAGGATACCCGGCAAGGCGCAAAACTGTCAAGCGAAGTGTTGACAATCGTGCCCGGCGTGGGTATACTTTCCGTGTCGATGGCTTCGTAGCTCAGCGGATTAGAGTACTTCCCTCCGAAGGAAGGGGTCACTGGTTCGAATCCAGTCGAGGCCGCCATCGTCAGCAGGAAAAAGAGAGCCTACCGCACTGCGGCAGGCTCTCTTTTTTTACTTCCTGAGCAATTGTTCCATGTCGGGTAGCGAAGGCAGGCGCGGCATCCACGAAACGAGTTGATCGCCTCAGCAGCACGAATTGCAACTTAAGCAAGGAGAACTTCCCCATGAAGACAGACACTCAACTGAAGACAGATACCTCACCGAAAGCGAAGTTTGTCACCCTGACAGGGCTGATGGCCTTGCTCGTCGTTCTCGGCAGCGGCCTGTCGCAGCGGGCGTCGGCCATCGCGGCAGGGGACGCCGACGCGGCCATCAGCGCCTACAACAGCGCCTTTCTGGTGACGTCAGGCGGCAGCATCTATTACAAAAAATCGCTGACTGATGGGGCCGCAGATGGCACCTGGGTTGCGTCCCTGGACATTATGGGCCAGGAAGACGCCTATGAGCGCACCGGGAGCGCCGCGCAAAAGGCGCTGGTGAACAGCCTGTGCACCACCTGGCTTCAGAACACGCCGCCGGGGAGCGCGGACAAGCCCTGGAGCTGGGACGGCTGGAACGACGACATCGGGTGGTTCACGCTGGCGCTGGTCCGGGGCTACCAGATCACAGGCAATACCAGCTTTCTGACTGCGGCTGAAAATGGGTTCAACTACGCTTTTAGCCGTGGGTGGGACACCAAGTGGAACGGCGGCGGTATCTGGGAGCAGCAGATCGAGTACGCCCTGCGCTCTACCCCGCCTGCCGCCGTTAATAAAGGAACCCTGTCGAACGACAGCCTGGGACTTGTAGCCTGCCTGCTGTATCAAAGCACCCATGACGTCGGCTACCTGAACAAAGCGCAGCAAATCTACGGCTGGGAATGGAACCATCTCTTCAACCCGAACACCGGCCAAGTCTATACCGGCGTAGACCAAAGCGGGATCGTTGATAAAGGCACAGCCGTCTACAACCAGGGAACGTTTGTTGACTACGCAAACTACCTCTACCAGATCACCGGGCAGACCACTTACTACAACGACGCCAAAAAGGCGATTGATTTCACCAAGAACAACCTGACAACCGGGGGCGTCTTCAATAACAATGCTGGTTATTTGAATACTTGGGCAGACACCTTTGCGCGCGGCCTGGGGCACTTCGTCCGGGATAACCGTCAGTGGGACACCTACTACCCGTGGATGGTGCAGAACGCGAACGCCATCATGAGCAGCCGCCGAACCGACCACAACATCACCTGGAACGCATGGGCACAGCAGACACCCATCGACAACACACTGACAACGTCAAAGTTCGTCAGCGCGGTGGCCTGGCTGCAATTCACCCCGGCCACGCCGCCGAACGCCATTGCCGGCGTTCATACTATCGTCAGCCAGCAGAACGGCGTTGCGATTGACAGCGGTGGCCTGTACACCCATCCAAACGGCACCCCTGCGGGCGTTTCGCTGTGGGGACCGAGTCCCAACAACCTCAGCCAAAAGTGGAACTTCACGCAGAACGCGGACGCTTCTTGGAACATAATCAGCGAGTCAAGCTGGCAGGCCCTGGATGACCCCGCCGGTTCCACGACTAACGGCACACAGATGATCCAGTGGCCGCTGAGCCGTGCGTCCAATCAGCGCTGGCGGGTGACTCAACAGCCGAACGGCAGCTACAAGATTTTGAACCAGTCCAGCGGTTTGGCACTGGACAACTCCAGCTCCGCTGTGAACGGCCACCCGCTGGTTCAACTGGGCTGGAACGGTAAGCCTCAGCAGCTCTGGCTTCTGAAATAAACTCTGCCAATTCGCGGTTTGCAGCAGGGCTTGCTTGAAAGAGCAAAACACAGCCCGGCTCTTCAGAGCCGGGGCTAGGCTTTCAATTGAAAGAAAAAATTATCATGCCCGTTTCCCCCGTTCTCATTGTCGGCTCGATGGCCCTTGACTCCGTCCGTACCCCGATGGGGTCGGTCACGGATGCGCTGGGCGGGGCGGCAGATTATTCCGGCGTCGCCGCGTCGTTCTTCGCGCCGGTGCAGCTTGTGGGCGTGGTTGGCAGCGACTTCCCACCGGAACATCTGGAGTATTTGAAGTCACGCGGCATTGACCTCGCCGGGGTGCAGACGGTGGAGGGCGGCAAGACGTTCCGCTGGGCGGGTTATTACGACTTTGACCTGAATGTCGCGCACACGCTGGACACGCAGCTGAATGTGTTTGCGGACTTTCAGCCTTCGCTCCCCCAGAATTACAAAAATGCAAAATATGTGTTCTTGGCGAACATCGACCCGGAGCTTCAGCTTCAGGTCCTCACTCAAGTTGAGTCGCCAAAGCTGACCGTCTGCGACACGATGAACTTCTGGATTGAAGGCAAGCGGGATGCTTTGGTAGAAGTCTTGAAGCGCGTGGACATCGCGTTCATGAATGATGCCGAGGCGCGGCAGCTCACCGGGCAGCTTTCGGTGATCAAAGCCGCCAAAGCCCTTCAGGAGATGGGGCCGAAGACGGTGATTATCAAAAAAGGCGAACACGGGGCACTGCTGTTCAGCGGGGATACCCACTTTGCCGCGCCGTCGTACCCGCTCGAAGACATCGCCGACCCCACCGGTGCGGGCGATACGTTTGCGGGCGGCTTCATCGGTTATGTAGCCTCGCAGGATGATACGTCGGTGGCGACGCTCAAAAAAGCGGTCATCTACGGCAGCGTGCTGGCCTCGTACAACGTCGAAGACTTCTCGCTGAACCGGATGCGAACGCTGACCAAAGCCGATATCCGCGCCCGCTACCGGGCGTTTCAGGAGATTGCCCACTTTGAGGCGCTGGAAGACGTGGGGGCGTAGGCAGGACAGGAGCAGTCAGGCCGAAAAACGGGGCGGTAAACGCCCCGGCATCCTCCCCGGCTTAAACGCGAACGGAGTCGCCGCTATGACCACGACCACATCAACCGCCCCGCCCCCGACGCTTCCGGCCCTTCTGGCCGCCTGCCTTGACCCGTTTCTCACGCTTCTCTACCCGCCCCGCTGCCTGCTCTGCCGGACTATGGGTGAGCGGGATCTCTGCGCGGCCTGCCTTGCCGACATCGCCGCGCTGCCGCCGCCCTCCTCCGGGGCGGGACGCGCCCTGTGGGCCTATGAAGGCCGTCTGCGCGAGGCTATTCACCACTTCAAGTACCGTGACCGGCCTCAGCTTGCCCGCCCGCTCGGTACGCTGCTGGCCGCTGCCGCCCAGGCTCAGGCCGCGCACTTCAACGGTTTACTGGTCGATGCCATCATCCCCGTCCCCATGCACCCGGCGCGGCGGCGGGAGCGCGGCTACAATCAGTCCGAGCGGCTGGCCCGCGTCCTGGCCGCCGACCTGTCCCTGCCGCTGGATACCCACTCCCTGCGCCGTGTCCGCCCCACCCGCCCGCAGGTGGGTCTCAGCGCCGAAGCCCGCCGGACGAACTTGGAGGGCGCGTTCGCCGTCGCTCGCCCCGAGGCCGTCGCGGGAAAGACGCTGCTTCTGGTAGATGACGTGTCCACCACGGGTAGCACGATTATCGAATGCGCGGCGGCGCTTCAGGCCGCCGGGGCAGGCGCGGTGTATGCGCTGACGCTGGCGGCGGGGTGAAGAGGCCCCCCGCTCCAATAATGGGGAGCCAGAAGTTAGGAACAGGCCCATCCTGTCCGTGTCTGGTTCCCCCATTATTGGGGGCTAGGGGGTCCTAATCCGGCAGCGTTTCCAAAATCTCCTGCACCGATAGATACGCGCCGCAGATGACTTCGTCCGCCGCGCCGTAATAAAGCGTGATCGTGTCGCCGTCCAAAACGTGGCCGTTGGTGAACACGACATTGCCGAAGAAGCCGGTCTGCTCATACGGAGCCACCGGCTCCATAATTGGCTCAAGCGAGCGGGCCAGCACTTTCGAGGGGTCGTCTCGATCCAGCAGCACGGCCCCGAGGCAGTAGCGGGAGTTTGTGTCCGCGCCGTGGTAGATCGCCAGCCAGCCGCGTTCGGTCAAAATCGGCTCCGCACCCGCGCCAATCCGTGCGCCGTCCCACATTCCGGGCCGGGTGTAGAGGATGCACCGATGGTCGCCCCAGTGCAGCAAATCCGGTGAGCCGCCCAGCCAGATGTCGCTGCCGCCGATGTAGACATTGGACGGGCGATGCAGGCAGAAGTAGTCGCCGCTGATCTTTTGCGGGAACAGGGCGCAATCTTTGTTGGACGGCGGGATGATGACGCCGTGGTTCACAAATGTCTTCCAGTCGGCGGTGCTGCTCATGCCGACGGCCACGCCCGACGGCGAAACGGCGGTGTAGGTCAGGTAAAACCGCCCGTCAATCTCGGACACGCGGCTGTCTTCGATCCCGAACGACTCCAGCTTCCCCGACCCCACCAGCGTCGGCGTCTCATTGACAATGAAATGAACCCCGTCATCGCTCCCCGCCAGCCGCAGGTGCGAGAGCGTCGTCAGCAGCGTCTGGCCTTTGTACTGGAACGCCCGTGGGTCTTTGGCGACCACATCGGGGTCATCCAGCGCGTACTCCAAAATCGCAATCCCGCCCGGCGCGAGGGGGTCCAGCACGGGCGTCGAGATGCGCCCGTCCGGCTGCGGGGGCCGCTCCGCCACCCGCAGCAGCAGCCACGTCCTGCCCTCAAACCGGAACGCGCCAGGGTTCAGCAGGCACTCCACCGTCAGCCCCTCCCGGCTCGGTTTCACGTCCGCAGGCCGCAAAATCGGGTTCGTCTCAAACCGCCGTGCGATGTCCGCCATGTGTCTTCTCTCTTTCCACGGTCCCACCTACCACCTTGCTTTGCTCATTCTTCGCTTCGCAGGGTCCTTCCTAAAGGAAGGATTAGGACAGTAGGCGTAGGGGCGCGATTTATCGCGCCCTTCTCTCTAGTTTCTCCCGGCAGCATTCGCCTTCGGACGCCGCTTTTCCTGTTTTGTGGAGTAAGATAACAATGGAGGCAACCCATGTCTGAGACCACGCTGGACCCCGAAGATGTCGCCGGGCACGTCACGCTTGCTAACGAATTGACAGAGGCCGGTTATTCTCTCGAAGCCCTAGCGGCGGTGCGGGCGGCAATTCGCCTGTCCCCTGACAACAGCGCCCTGTATGGCATGCTTGGCTTTCATCTCGCAGCGCAGGCACGTCGGAATGGCGACAGGGCAGGTACAAAGGGCGACAAAGTGGAAGTCGAAGCGGCGGCAGCGGCGTTTCAGCGGGCGGTTGAGCTTGACCCCACGTATGCTTATGCCCTGTCCTACCTGGGCCAACTGCAAGGCTGGCTTGGAAACAAAGCGGAAGCCATAAAATTATTGCAAGCTTCCATTACGGCAGGGGCAAGTGATTTCAGAACATTCAATACTTTACGTTATTATCAAGTACGGATGAGAGACTTCCGGGGCATGGCCCGGACGATGAAATCTATTGAGGCTCTGCCCGACTCAGTGGAGCGAGATGAATGGTATCAGCAGGCGGATCGTTGTGAGCGGATCGTAAAAATTGGCCTCAGCGTCGTAGGAGGCGTGGCCGCGTTTTTAATTTGGCGCAAATGGCGGGGGAGTTCGAGGGGCTGAACCCCCTCGCTTCAAAAAAGCAAGCCCCCGCCTTCGCGGGCGAAGATAAACCAGGAACGGAGATTCTGATGCCCGCGAAGGCGGGGAATTGCCCTTCAAAGCATGGGGGTTCAGCCCCGTGTCCTTCCCGTCTCACAGAAGGGCATCACAAGCTGTCAAACACGGACAGGTCCCACGAGTCGTGCCAGGTCATAGAGATTTGGTCACCGTCCACCGCCAGCGGCAGCCAGACGTAGCGCGAGTCGGCGAGGTTCTCCGGGTTCCAGCGGTCGCCCAGGTAGATAAACGCGCCGGGGCGATTTGCGATGGGCAGCACAAAGGCACTTTGAGACTCAAACGTCTTATCCGCCCCCGGCCCCTCGGCAGGGTTGCCCAGAATGTTCCACGGCCCGAGCGGCGAGGGCGCGACGGCATACTGCGCTTCGTTTGCCGCCCAGCCGGTGCAGGCCGAGCTAATGATGTAGTAGATGCCCCCATAGGTGAACACGGCGGGGGCCTCGCGGGCTAGCCCGACAAGCGCGGCTTCATACACGTCGGTGAGGCTGAGATAGTCATCAGAAAGACGGACGATCTTCAGGGTCTGGTTCCTGTCCGAGGAGAAGTACAGATACGCCGCGCCGTCGGTGTCCTGAAAGACGGTCATATCGCGGCTGTCCGAGTTCAGAGGCGCGATACTGCCGACATAGCGGAACGGCCCCGTCGGCGAGTCGCTGACGGCGCACCCCGCGCGGGCGTAGGCGTAGTCGGCGGTGTCGATGTGCAGCCACAGAACATACCGCTTCGTTTGCGCGTTGTATAGGACTTTAGGCCGCTCGGCGATTTTGGAGGGATGCAGGTCGTGGGCGGGGTCATCCGGCACAGCGGGCAGCACGACGCCTTCGTTCTTCCACTGCATCAAATCCCGCGACGAATAACACGAAACACCGAGGACTTCCACCCGGCCCTCGTGCGTATTAGGAGTGGCCTTGTTTTCGCCGTACCAGTAATACGTGCCGCCATTGAACAGCACCCCGCCGCCGTGCGCCTGAATGGGATTGCCATCGGTATCCAGCCAAATCGCGTCGGGATAGAACGCCGAAAAAGCCACTAAATCGCTCCCGTTTCGAGCATCTGTGCCATCGCCGGGCGGGTCAGGCGGTACAGGAACCACTCTTTCATACGGCGTGCGCCCATGCGCTCGTAGAGCGCCTGCGCGTTGGTGTTCCAGTCCAGGCAGGTCCAGTCCATGCGCCCATAGCCCCGGTCATAGGCGGTCTGAACGCAGTGCCGCAGGAGCGCCTTGCCGATGCCGCGCTTGCGGTACTCGGGCAGCACGAACACGTCCTCCAGATACAGCGACGGCTCGGCTAGAAACGTGGAGTACGTTTGCAGCAGCAGCGCATAGCCGACCGGCCCCGGTGCGCCTTCCACTTCGGCCAGCATGACCTCAAACTTCGGGGTGTCCCCAAAGCCATGCTCAATCAGCCGTGCCTGCGCCGCTGCATCCGGCGGCGGCAGGTTTTCAAATTGGGCGAGGGCGATAATCAGCCCGATGACCGTCTCAGCATCAGCGCGTGTCGCGCTCCGCAGGGTAGTATTGCTCATACCGTTGTTATTCGCCGTTTGTTCGGGATTTCCTGCTGAGGTGTTCGGGGGTGGATAGAAACCATGCCATGAATGGCACGGCTATCGGGCGCGGACGCCGGGACCCCCCACTTCGTGGGGCTAAGATGACAGCAAAGTTAGCTTGGTCTGAGTGCCGCGAAGCGGTAGTTTTTAGCGTTTTCGCTCGGTAGCCGTGCCATTCATGGCATGGTTTGTACACCCGGCGTATTACTTTTTCCCCAGCGCGAAATCAATCCGCTCGGAGAGCGGTGGGTGGGTGAAGAGCCAAAACTTGATGAACGCAGGCGGGTTCGGGTCGCTGAGGTTCTGCTCGGACAGGGACACGAAGGCGCGGGCCATTGCCGGGCGGTTGCTGGTCACAGACAGGCCGTAGGCGTCGGCCTGATGCTCGATCTCCCTTGAGACGCCGTTGGTGACGGGGGCCAGCAGGAACGAGAACAGGGAGACCGTCAGAAGCAGCGCGGGTACGGCGGCATAGTCGCCGGGGCCGTTGATGCCCCAGGCCGCGCCGTAGCGACGCAGCAGAGCCTCGTAGCAGAGCTTGGCGAGGGGCAGCAGCACCAAGAGGCCGCCGACGGACAGCGCGAAGCCCCAGTAGATGTGCTTCAGGACGTAGTGCCCTATCTCGTGCCCGACAATCGCCACGATCTGGTCTTCGGGCATCCGCTGAAGCGTCGTGTCCCAGATGACGATGCGGGCCGACGACCCGATGCCGGTCACGTAAGCGTTGGTTTCATGGGTCTGCTTGCTTTTATCGGCCACCAAAATCGGCGCGTCCGGGATGCCCGCTTTCGCGGCCAGGGTTTCGATGCGGTCGTGGAGTCGTCCGGGCGGCAGGGGCGTGAACTTGTTGAACAGAGGGTCCACCACAAGCGGCGCGGCGAAGATGCCGAAGGCAATCATAGGAACCAGACCTGCCCAGGCCCAGAGCGCCCACCGGCGCGGGAAACGGTTAATCAGCCAATAGAGGCCCCACAAAATAGGAATGGTCGTCAGCAGGTCCACCCCAACGCCCTTGAAGAAGTCGCCAAGCCAGGCCCCGAGGGACTGCGACGACAGGCTGTAGGCATGGCTTAAATAGTACCCGCTGTACCAGGTCAGCGGCGCTTTGACGAGAAGCAGCACGCCAGTCAGCGCGGCATAATACCCGGCCATGCGAAGGAGCGAAAACTTCCACGGGCGCACCCACGTCCGCAGCTTCGCGGACACGCCCGACGCCAGTACGCCGCCGAGCGCGGCCAGCCCGAAGGCGGTGCTGACAAAATACATCCCCCAGCGAATGCGCGAATACCGTCGGGCGGCGGGCGTGACTACCGGCGGCGTGACGGTGTCCGAGGCTATTTGTGTGACTTTTTGGGTGACTGTTTGGACAGCGGGAACAGGCGCGGCGGCGCGGGGCGGGACGGGCAGCAGGGCAATGGCAAGGCTGACGGCGATGACCCCGGCGAGAAATAAAAGGCGCATAGGGTCTACTACGAGAACGGGGCGTGGGAAGTGCCGGGGGGCCAGTCTTTCAGGTACAATCGCTACATGGAACCTGTTGATCCCGCTCCGATCAAAATTGTCTTTGCCCCCTTTGGCGCGGATATGTTTGGCGACGACGTGCTGCTGTTTGAACACGGCCTGCTGCTGGCCCTCGAAACCGCCGTGGAAGCGGTCGGCGGGTTTGCGCTGGCGGATGTTCACGACGCCCTCGGCGGGGCGGACAAGAAAGACCATCCCGTGCCGCCGCTGACGGAGGGGGAAGTTTACGCGCTGGCGGAAAAGGCCGAGTGCGACTTCTTAATAGACGGTCTGCTGGCGTGCGAGCGCGACGCGGACACGGGGGCACTGGCAGAAATCACGGTGTCCCTGCGCGTCTTTTCGGCCCGAGCGGGAACATTCGCCGCGCCGGACGCCCTGCGCTTCACGGCGTTTGATGCCGGGGCGCGGCCCGAGATGCTTGCCGTGGACTATGATTTATGGATTGCTTTGCAATACCGTCTGTGCCTGGCACTTCTGGACGCGCTGGGGGTCAGCGCCCCGTGGACCTTTACGACAGATGCGCTTCAGCAGACCCACTCGTGGCCTGTGTATGTGGCCTTCCTGAAGGGCAAGCGGCTGGCACGGACGCCGGAAACCAAGCTGGGCTACTATGAGCAGGCGGTCAAACACGACCCGGACTTTTTTCTGGCCCTCTACAACAGCGCCATGCTCTATAAAACGCAGACGGACTATGCAATGGCTCGCAAGCGGCTGACACGGGCGGCGGCGGTGACGGAGGTTCCAGCGGATTTGGGCGATGTGTACTTTGAGCTGGGGCTGGCGTCTATCTATCTGGGCGACCCGAAAACTGCCCGCAACTTCTGGGAAAAGGCATTAGAGTACGCCCCGGAAAACCCGGCGCTGTATGTCAATCTGGCGGGAACGTATGAGCAGGAGGAAAACTGGACCGAGGCCACGCGCCTGAACACGCAGGCGCTGGAAGTCGCGCCGGATTACCACAAGGCGCTGGTCAGTCTGGGCCGTCTCCATGCCATGTTCGGGCGGCTGGACCTCGCCGTTCCCCTCTACGAACGCGCTCTGGAATTGTCCCCCGATGATGCCCTGCGCCGGTCAGTGCTGGGGGGCTGTTATCTGGCCGATGGCCGAACCGAGGACGCCCGCCGGGAGTTTCTGCGGGCGGTGGAGCTTGACCCGGCGGGGGAGCCGGGCCTGTATGCGGCGCGGGAACTGCAAGCCCTCAGCCCGCCGCCGGGCGCGAGCGGCGAGCCAAAGAAGAAATGGTGGGGCCGTTAGCCCCCTACCGTCCCGACTTGCGAATTCGGTTAGCCCGGTTGCGCTCTTTGGAGCGGGCCAGTGGGGAGCCGGAAGTTGCATCGGATTCGGCAGCGGGCGTCGCCGCAGCCGCCCGCTTGAGGCGCTGTGTATGCCCCCCTCCCCCCCCTTCCACCTCGGATGCATACAGCGCCGACACCGTGGCTCCGAGAAGCAGTATCATCATGGAATAGTAAATCCACAGGATAAACGCGATCAAATTACCCAGTTCGCCGTAGAGTGACTTGTTCGGCTTTAGTAAGTAAACCGAGAGGCCCTTTTTGGCAACCTCAAAGGCAATCGCCGACACAAAGCCGCCAATCAAGGCCGCTTTCCAGCTTACGTTGGCACAGGGCAAGAACTTGAAGATAACTCCGTACATCAGGCCGCTCAGAACGACGGCCCCCAGTTCTACCGCGCCGGAGCTGATCGCCCCTGAAAACGGCAAAAGCTGAACGTATTTCGCGTCGGAAATCGCCGTGGACAGTGCCGTGGCCGCCAGCGACAGCACTAGCAGGACACCAACAGCTACCAGCAGGCCTAGCGCAATCAGGCGAAGCTGCACCCAGCCCCGCGTTTCCTTCGTCTCCCAGGCCGCGTTCATGGCGGAGGAGCCGTTGATGAAAATTTGCATGGAGGCCCACACAATCCCCACAAGACCGACAATTCCAGCGATCCCATGCTCCCGCAAAATTCGCAGCAGTGTTGGCCCGGCATTGCCGTGGCCGTCCGAGATGTTTGCACGGTCCATCAGGTGCTGCACTTCCTTGCCCGCCGCCCCTGGCAGCACCTGAGTCTGCAAAAGATGCTGAATTTGGGCCACCGCCCGGTCCGGGTGATTGTAATACACCAACCCCAGCCCCCACAGACCGACCAGCAGGAGCGGGACAATGGCAAGCACCAGAAAGAACGCGAGGCCCGCCGCAAGCAGGCCGCCGTTCTGCTGGCCGAAGCGGGCAAAGACATCGAACGCAAAGTTGATCCAGAAAATGCGCTTCAGCCGCGCCAGAATTGCTTTGCCGAAATTGACAATGGGAGCCATAAAAGTAGAGGTGGCTTTCTGAAAAAAAGACCCGGCACAGAAAGTGCCGGGTCAGGCGGTCACGAAATTAACCGGGACGCACCGTAATCGTCGCGTCGTCCGAGGCGGGCTTGCCCGAAGAGTCCAGACGAGTTGCCGTGATGGTGAACACGGTGTCCCGATTGGTCCCGAACAGCGATTGCACTTTCAGCGACAGGTCCTCGGCGGTCCAGTCGCCGTCTTTAGTGGCAACCACATCTTTAGTCGCGCTTTGGCCGCGCACCGGCAGGATGCCCCCGAGCGCCTTGCTGTCATAAGTAACCGTCACACGCACTGTGCTGCCGGGCGTCGCTTTGCCCCGCACCGTCAGCGGCGCATTGGCATTGATATAGGCACTGTCTTTCGGGTCCAAAATCTGCGGCGCGGGCGGCGGACCGGCGGTCACACTCAGATTGCTTGCCAGATTGGAAGTCACCACCGTGCCGTCGCGTGCCACAAACCGGGCGGACACCGGGGCATCCGCCGTGCTGTCCCCGGCCTTGACCGTGTATTCGCCGGTATAGACGCCGGGGTTGTTCTCGGTCAGCGGAATGTCTTTTTGCAGGCCGCCAACGGTTGCCGTCGCCTTGCCGCCCGGCTGGGCGTTCAGCGTGAAGACAATCGTGGACCCCACCCCAACCGTCTGCCCGGCAGGCTCGTTGGTCGTAAACGAGCGAACAATATTGCCCGTGGAAACTTTGAAGGTCCAGCTTGCGGTCTGCACATTGCCCGCCGCGTCGGCGACGCTGACATTGACCGTGTGCGGGCCGCTGGCGAGGGCGGCGGCGGGTTTCAGCGTAAACAGCGAGGGCGTCAGGCTGGCATCGCCGGTCATGTCTTTGCCGTCTACCAGAATTTTGGTCGCGTTCGGGCTGACCCCGGTGCCGCTGCCGTCGGAGAGCGTGGCATAAATCAGCGGGTGCTGACTTTCCACCGTTGCGCCCTGTGCCGGGCCGAAATCGGTGACTTTGGGCGGCTGGCTGTCCACGGTCAAGCGGTTTGGGGCTTGAATCAAGGCACTGGTCACACCGGCCCGGATGAGACGGCCCAGCACGGCGGCATTTGTCGCGCTGACGTTCTTCGGGATAGTGTACCGGCCTTCATAGACGCCCGGCGAAATCTCGTTCATCGGGAGGTTGTCGGCGACGCCCGGAATGGAAAAATCTGCTTTGCCGCTCGGGCTGCCCGCAAGAGTTGTGGTTAGCACATCACCCTGCCGCAGCGGCTTGTCGGCATTGGTGACAAACGACGTGACCTCCACGCTAACTGAAGTTCCGTCCAGCACGCCGCCGGGGTTGGCAGGCAGGGGCACGTTGCCTACGCCGGGCGGGGTCGGGTTGGGCGTGTCCGCCGTTACCACCGCCGCGCCGTAGCCCAGGCTGTTGTCCGGGTTGGTGCGGATGACCACGCTCTCATAGGGCTTGACATCGCCGATACCGACTTTGCGCCCGTCAAAGGTAATCGGCGCATCTGCGGCCAGCTCGACGACGCGCCCGCTGTCTAAAGTCAGAGCCGTGTTGCCATTGGCAAGCTTGCCGATGCCGACAATTTTGCCTTTGACCTGCCCGTAAGTGGCCGTAATAATCGATGCCGTGCCATTACTGTTTCGCTGCACCGTGACCTGATCGCCGGGGCTGATGTCCTTGATACCGATCTGCGTCGCGGGCTGCCCCGTCTCGGAGCGCAGCAGGATGGTGGCTGGAGACAGGGCAATTACTGTGTTCTGTCCGCCGATACGCAGCGTGATCTGTGTCGGGGTTGTGTTGGTGTATACACCCGTCACCTGCCCAGAGATCGTACTTGTTCCATTAGTCGGGGTCGGCGGGGCGGGCAGCGTGGTCAGATGCGGATCAATCGTCTGAATCTGCACCGTGTGGGTCGACGGCACCCAGCGGACATCTGCCCCGAGGGCTTCCGAGATAAAGCGCAGGGGAACCAGAGTGGTGCCGTTGATAAGCTGTGCGGGCTGCGGCAGAGCGGTCGGCTTGCCGTCTACCGTGGCGGTCAGCGCCCCGAGCGGCAGAACGATAGAGGTCTGCCCGCGCTGTCCGAAGACGGTCTGCGTCGCGCTGTCGAAGCGCACGGACGCGCCGAGGGCTTCAAAGATGCCGCGCATCGGAACCAGCGTGGAGCCTTTAATCTGTGTCGGCTGCGTGCCTCTGAACGTCAGTGTACGCCCGTTGAGGTCCACGGAAATGGGAGCCTGCGCCCGTACATTCGGGGCAGCCAGCAGAAGCAGGGACACCCCCAGCAGTGCGTTTGGAGAAAGTTTGTGAAGGTTGTTCATAGATTTACTTTATCCGAATGCCCGCTTTCCTAAACGGCGATAGCGGGTACACTATGACTATGAGACCCGTTTTTCGCACCGTGTTTGCCCTGTGTGCCGCCGCCTGCCTCATCGGCCCGCCCCTGCGGGCACAGGCTCCTGTGCCGGTGACTATCACCGTCACGCCCGGTGCGCGGCAGACATTTCACGGCTTCGGGGCAAGCGCGTTAAACTTTGGGCACGAGTACCAGACGCTCACGCCCGCCGAGCGCACCACGCTGTCGCGGACGCTGTGGCATGATCTCGGCTTCCGCACCCTGCGCCTGTGGGCGAACATGGACAAATACGCCCCGACACCGGGGGCGCACGATTTGTCCCAGTTTCGCGGCTGCTATGTGAATTCGGGTCTGATTACCGACGCCCGCGCTCAGGGAGTCACCACGCTGCTGCTTGCGCCCGACGGCCTGCCGCCCTATATGGCCGAGAAGCGGGCAGGCGGCAGCGCCCAGACGGGGATGGCCCTGAAAGCCAGCGAAGTCGAAAACTACGCTGACCTGCTGGCCGACTTCATCGCCCGCCTGCGGGCCGAAACGGGCATCACGGTCAGCGTCACCGGCATCCAGAACGAGCCAAACGACCTGGAGCGGTTCACGCCCGCGCAGATTGTCCGCGTCGTGACGCGCCTGCGGGCCGATTTGGATAAGCTTGGCCTGCAAAGCGTTCAGATTATCGCTAGCGAGAACGCCAGTGCCGACGACAGCCTGTACGCGCAGCTCGACGCCCTGAAGGCTGATCCCGCCGCCTGGGCTGCGCTTTCTGGGATTGCCTCGCACTCCTATAATATGGCCGCCACCGACAAAGCCGCCGGGTACGTCGCGGGCACGCAAAAGCGCTACTGGATGACCGAGGCCAGCGACAACGGCCCGGAAGCGCCGGGCGACGGCCTGCGGGCGGCATCTCTGGCTTCGCGTTTTCTCAGCGACATGAACCACGGCGTCACCGACTGGGTGCATTTTGTGGGCTTTGAAGTGCCGGACCCGAACGACAACGCGACGCGCATTCTGGCCTATACGCCGAAGCCGTTTGCCGTCATGCGCTTTCAGAAGTACTACTACTATAAGCAGCTCTCAGAGGCGTTCCCGGTCGGCTCCGTGTTCCGCAAATCCGAAAGCACGCTGGACGGCTCGATGACCTACACCTACGGCAAAAAGCCGCGTGTCACGGCAGCCGCCGCCAAAACTCCTAATGGCGCATGGGCGATTGGCCTGTCTAACTTTACGTCGCCGACGTTTACGGATGCCGACAATGACAAAGACTTCCCCGTCCACAACGGCGGCTATCATGCCCAGACTTACACCGTCACCGTGCGCGTGCCAGAACTAGCCCGTATCCCGGCCCTGCGCTTTCAGATGCGCCGCAGCACTGCCACAATCAGCGATGCGCCCGCCGGAGACGTCATCATGCGCTACGGCACGGTCAGCGTCCCCGCAATTGGCCCGCTGGAACTGATTACGTTAAGGAGTACCCCCAATGCCCGCTGAAACACAGCCGCTCTGTCTCGATTTATCCGGCAAAATCGCCGTCGTCACCGGCGCAACCGGACAGCTTGGCCGCGTCATGGCCCGCACCCTCGCCCGCTGCGGCGCGGATGTGGCCGTGCATTACCACAAAAACGCCGACATGGCCGAGACCCTCTGCGCCGAGCTGCGGGACATGGGCCGCAAATGCGTGGCCGTACAGGCGGATGTCGCCGACAAAGATGCCGTCCTCAAAATGCGTGATGCCGTGACCGACGCGCTTGGCCCGGCGACAATTATCGTCAACAACGCCGTCGCCCCCTCGCGCTGGGCTTCGGTGCTGGAACAAACGCCCGAAGACTACGAGGGTCAGTTCCGGTCGTCGGTCCTGCACAACGTTCTCATGGCGCAGGCGTTCGTGCCGGGCATGAAGGACGCGGATGGCGGGCGCATTATTGGTATCAGCACCGAATGCGCCATGCAGAACGCCCCGACGCAGGGGGCGTATGTGTCCGGCAAGCGCGGCATGGACGGCGTTTTGCGCGTGCTGGCAAAGGAAATCGGCGAGCATGGCATCACGGTCAATCAGGTCGCGCCGGGCTGGACCATCAGCGACAACGACCGCGCTTCCGGCTCCGAAGAGCAGCCGGGCTATTCGGCCAATGTCCCCCTGCGGCGGCGCGGGACTGACCAAGAAATCGCCAACGCCGTCGCGTTCCTGGCCTCGGATTTGGCCGCGTTCATTACCGGCGTCTACCTCCCCGTCTGCGGCGGGAACGTCATGCCGACGATTTAGGACCCCGCTTCCATGCCATTCTTTTCTACGCTCGCCGATGCCTGGCCGACGGTGGCTGCCGCGTTTCTGGCCTCCACGGTGGAGTTTGTCGAGGCGCTGACCATTGTGCTGGCGGTTGGCGCGGTGCGCGGCTGGCGTCCCGCCCTGCAAGGGGCCGGGGCGGCGGCAGGGCTGCTGGCCGTGCTGGTGGCGATTTTCGGCCCGAGTCTGGCCCGCTGGCAGTCGCCGCTGTTTCAGCTTGTGATTGGCGTTCTGCTGCTCCTGTTTGGCCTGCGCTGGCTGTGCAAAGCCATTTTGCGGGCGGCGGGGGTGATTGCCCTGCGGAACGAGGACGACGAGTACGCTGAAACCGAGGAAGCGTTAGAGGGCGGGGCGGGGGCGTTTTTAACGGCTTTCAACGGCGTCTTAATTGAGGGCCTGGAAGTGATCTTTCTGGTCATCTCGATGGGCGCGGCCCGGCATCGCCTCCTGCCTGCGTCGCTCGGCGCGGCTTTGGCCGCCGGGATGGTGCTGGTGCTGGGAGTGATTGCCCGGCGTCCATTGTCCCAAATCCCCGAAAACACGCTGAAGCTGGCGGTCGGCATTCTGGTCTCGGCGTTCGGCACGCTGCTGACCGCCGAGGGCTTGGGGCTGCGCTGGCCGACAAGCGATGCGTGGACGCCGGTGGCGCTGTCTCTGGCCTGGCTGGGGATTGCTGGCATCGGCGTCGCGCTGGCGCGGGCACTGTCGGGAAAGCCGGTGGCACGGGGCTGAACCCCCATGCTTTAAAGGTGCAAACCCCCGCCTTCGCGGGCGAAGAGTCTAGGAACGCTCACGGTAGGTTGTCTGATGCCCGCGCAGGCGGGGAATTGCCCTTCAAAGCATGGGGGTTCAGCCCCGCGCTACCGGCTCCGTATTACGCTTATGACCCTCATAAAATCTATTCTCACTGAACTAATCGGCCTGCTCGTGGACGACTGGGTCTTCGCACTCAGCCTGCTTGCATGGGTCGGCGTGTGTGCCCTGCCGTCGTGGCGCTCGAACCCGGAACTCGACGCCGAGGAGCTGTTTTTGGGTCTCGCCGTGCTGACGCTGGCCTTTGTGGCCCGGCGGGCGGCGCGGAAGAAGTGACAGATTAGAAAAACTAATGAAGCAGAACGCCGGGTTCTCACCTGTTTCTCATAGAACCTGTGGTATGCTAAGAGAATAACACGTCTCTTAGACGTACTCCGCTACTCCCAAGCAGCAAGGATTGCCTCACGTATGTATATTCGCACGATCCAGCACGCCGTGCCGACCCATAAAGTTACCAACGACGATATTCTGGAAACATTCCGCCAGCAAAGTGTCGGACGGCTTTCCCCCGCCGAGTTCAGCAAACTGGATTCTCAGGTGCGGGACACGCTGGCAACAGCGGGAACGCAGGTGCGCTACAAGCTCGCGCCGGGCGAGAAGGCCATCAACCTTGTGTTAGATGCCGGACGCCGGGCACTGGCCGCCGCTGACCTCAAGCCCAAAGACGTTGACTTTCTGATCTACACCGGCGTTGGACGCGGCTGGATTGAGCCGGCGATGGCAAACGTCGTGCAGTCCGAGCTGAAAATGCCGAACGCCACCTGCTTTGATATGCTGGATGCCTGCGCGTCGTGGCTGCGGGCGATGCAGATTGCCCGGAGTCTTATTCAAAACGGGACCTACAAGCGCGGCATGATTGTCAACTGCGAGGCCAGCCTCGTGCGCTCGTTCTGGTGCTCTGAAATCAAAGACGCCGCCGACCTCAAGCACCGTGTCGCGCAGTTCACTATCGGCGAGGCGGCGACGGCGACGATTGTGACCGATGAGAACCCGGACGACGACTTTTACTTCAACTTCAAGAACTTCGGCGAGCATTACAACCTGTGTATGATCCCCCTCGCCAATGTCAATGACTTCCTGCCCGGCGACCCGGACCCACGTTTTGCCGCCTCGCAGTTCTTCTCCCTGTCGCGGGAGCTGGTGGTCACCACGGTCAAGAAAATCGCCGAAGTCTACGCCGCCGACCCGCACTTCAAGGGCCGTTGCTTTGACATCGCGTTTGCTCACGAGGCCAGCCAGAAGGCCAGCGAAGTGCTGGTCAAGCACCTGCACCTCCCCAAAGGCGTTTACTACAGCCTGCACCCCCGCTTCGGCAACTGCGTCTCCGCATCGGTCCCCCTCGGCATGAGCATGGCCTTCCAGGAAGGCCGCTTGGAGCGCGGCGACCACACGCTGATTGTCGTCGGCAGCGCCGGCGTCACCGTCGGCCTGTGTTCGTTTACGTTTTAAGAACCTACTCTGCCTCGTTCCTCGCCACCCCTCCCGAAGCGGGAAGGGTAAAGGCTGTGGGTAATTAAACGGCTCTGCCTCTTGGCATCAGCCATTGTCGGAACGCACAAGCCCCATAGTTATCTACATCCTTTCCCTTCCCGCCTCGGGAGGGGTGGCGAGGAACGAGGCAGAGTAGGTTCCCCCTTGACTTCCCCTCCCCGCTTCGGCTATACTCAAAACCAGCACAGAACTATTCGCATAGAATAACTGGCACACAATTTCAACCCGCTGGGGGTGCCGCCTCGTCGTGAGACGCGGCGGCTGAGAGGCAGTTGCCAACCCCATGAACCTGATCCGGGCAATACCGGCGTAGGAAAGCGCAGGACTGGCACGTCCCCTGCACCCGTTTCGTTTGCATCAAAGGCCGCTGTTCCCACTTTCCGGGGCGGCGGCTTTTTGCGTGCTTGACGCAAACTTAGCAAGGGAACCGACCAATGATTTCTTCTCCGAGACGCTCCGTGACGCGGGGCTTTACTCGTGCATTCACTTTGATTGAGCTGCTCGTCGTGATCGCCATTATTGCGATTCTTGCGGCGATTTTGTTTCCCGTCTTCCAGAAAGTGCGCGAAAATGCCCGGCGCACCGTCTGCCTCTCCAACGGCAAACAGATTGGCCTCGCCGTACGGATGTATATTCAGGACTCCGACGAAACCATGCCGATCTTTCAGGCTTATAACGACGGACAGCCTGGAGACCCCGGCGCAGGCGGCGCACCGGGAACCGCCACCCATCGCGGCGTGGAAGATGAGCTGATGCCCTATACTAAAAGCAAAGACTTGTTCAAATGCCCCGATGATTCGGGCGGCCCAACGACGGCGGGAGCCAGCTATCAAAAGACTTATGGGTCGTCGTACCGCTTCACGAAAGCCTGTTATACGGTTACCTATGGGCAGACAGCCGATGGGACAGCGTCCTATGAAGACGATTACTTTGTAGGTGCCCCAACAGACAATCCAAGTCTCAAGATTGCTGTTGTCACCGATTCGCAGTTCAGCGTGCCTTCGGACACGCGCATTATGCGCGACGAGATGTTCCCGTGGTTCTCCGCCGATCAGGACCCCGGCGGGGCAAAGTACGGCTATGTCCCGCCCAAAAGTGGAGATTATAGCTATTACCAGCAATGGCATCCGAACGGCGGCACGATGATTTTTGCGGATGGGTACGCCAAGTTTATCATTTCGGCGGATGCTTTCAACAAGGTTGCCGTGACGCCCAGTGGCAAAAACTACTACGACATCAACCCGGTGACTAACCAGAACTATTACAGCGGCTACGATTAGGAACCTCACCCCCGCCCTCTCCTTAAGCAAGAAGAGGGAGCAGACGAATACGGACAGGAGAAGGAGGGCAGGGGCAAGCCCTGCTCCTACATGACTGGTCTGGTCCTAATTTGTCGGGTTCCCCCATTGCTGGGGGCTAGGGTTCTACTCCTCACTTCCGGCTCCCCAGAATTGGGGCGGGGGGCCTCCGCTTTTGCGCCTATGAACGCTCTCATTTTAGCCAATGGCGACCCGCCTTCTGCCGAGCTGCTGGCGCGGCTGGCAGGCACGCACGGCCTGTTTATCGCCTGCGACGGGGCCGCGCAGAAGGCGGCGGGGATTGGCGTACAACCAGACATTGTCAGCGGGGACTTTGACTCGCTGGATGTGGAGGCCGCACAGGCGGCGCTTCCCGAAGCCGAGTTTGTGGCGACGCCGGATCAAAATCTGACGGATTTGCAGAAGGCGGTAGGGATTGCGCGGGAGCAGGGCGCGAAGGGTCTGACGATTGCGGGGGCGGCGGGCGGACGGATTGACCACACGCTCGGCAATGCGTCGCTGCTGCTGCGCTGGCAGGAAGACTGGCCGGACCTGCCGGTTGCCATCGTGGCCGATGGCTCGGAAACGCGGGCGCTTCGGGGCGAGCGGACGCTGGACACAGCGCCGGGCGATGCAGTGTCGGTGCTGTCAATGGACGGGCGGGCGCGGGTGAGCCTGTCGGGCGTCCGCTGGCCGCTGATGGATTTCCCGCTGCCGGTCGGGGTTGGCGGGCTGCTCAATGAGGCAACGGGGGAAAGCGTAACGGTCAAGGCCGAGGGCGGCACGATTTTGGTGTGCCACTTGCAGGCGTATTTGAGGCGGCAACAATGACCGATTTGCGGGCGGCGTTTGCGCCGCTAGACTGGGGCGTGCTGGGGCTGTATCTGGCGTTTCTGCTGGCGGTCGGCTTCTGGAAGCGCAAGGATGGCAGCACGGACGACTATTTAATTGCTGACCGGAACCTGAGCCTGCCGGTCTTTGTGGCGACGCTGGTGGCGACGTTCTACGGCGGCATTCTCGGCGCGGGCGAGTTTGTGTACACGTCGGGCATGGTGGCCTGGACCGAGAACGGGCTGCCGTACTACATCTTCGCGCTGCTGTTTGCCGTGTTTCTGGCCCGGCGCGTGCGCGGCGGGGCGGCGCATATCTACACCATCCCGGACAAGCTGGCGGAAGCGTATGACACGAAGACGGCCCTGCTCGGGGCCGTCTTTGCGTTTGTGTATGCCGCGCCGTCCACGTATGTGCTGATGGCGGGGACGCTGCTGCATATTTTGTTTGGCTGGTCACTCATTCCGGCCATGCTGGTCGGGGTCGTGTTCTCCATTACTTATGTGTTCCGGGGCGGCTTTCTGGCGGATGTGCGGGTGAACACGCTGCAATTCTTGCTGATGTTCGCGGGCTTCGGCACGATTGTGGCCCTGTGCCTGCACCGATTTGGCGGGCTGTCGTTTCTGACTGCGCCGGGGCACCTGCCGCCGTCATACCTCAAGCCGATGGGCGACTACGACTTGGCGGCGGTGGCGGTCTGGTTCTTTATCGCGCTGGAAACGCTGACCGACCCCGGTTTTCATCAGCGGTGCTACGCGGCGAAGACCCCGCGTGTGGCCGCCATCGGTATCGGGCTGGCGGTGCTCTGCTGGATGACGTTTGACCTGCTTTCGCTGACCACCGGCCTGTTTTCCCGCGCCCTGCTGCCGCATCTGGCGGACCCCAAGCTGGCCTTTCCCGCGCTGGCCGAGCGCGTCCTGCCGCCGGGCCTCAAAGGACTGTTTTATGTGGGAATGCTGGCCCCGATCATGGCAAGTTTGGTATCGTACACGTTTATCGCCGCCGTCACCGTGGGCCGCGACTTTGTGTGGCGTCTGCGCGGTGACAAGGACAACGCGAACGTCCCCGCCTACACCCGCTGGGGGCTGGTCGGGACTTCCCTGCTGGCATTGGTCGTCGCCGTGCTGGTTCCGTCGGTAGTCAAACAATGGTATGCCTTTGGCAGTGTTCTTGTGCCGGGCGTGCTCATCCCCCTGCTTGGAGCCTATGCCGCGCCCCGCTGGCGAGCACCGGCGACATTCGCGTTCTTTTCGATGTTGCTCGGCGCGGGCCTGGCTTTGTTTTGCCTGCTCTGGGGCTGGGGGCACGGCGGCTTTGACACCCCGCAGTTTCCCGGCAACTGGCAGCCGCTTTATCCGGGCCTGTTGGTGGCCGCATTAGTCTATGGCGCGGGCCTCGTTTTCGGGCGGCGGCGTGGAAACAAGGCCAATTCTGGTACGCTGACGTTTTAATCTCATATCTTGTGCGGACCCTTTCGCGGGAAAGAGAAAGAACAGCAGACCACTTATGGACACACCACGCACGACCGAGCAAGGGCGGCAAACCGCCGAACGGGGCCGGGAAGATGCCGAAGAGGGTCGAGAAGTGGCGGAAGAAGTACGGCAGGGCGGCGAAGGGCTGCGCCTGACCGCCGAAGGAAGCCGCTCGGAGGCCGAAACCGTTCGAAGCGAGGATGAGGACGCACGCGGGATCGACGAGCAGCGGCGGCAGCTCTCGGAAGAGCGGCGATGCGCTCGAGAAGAGCAGCGGGAGGCGGCAGAAGAAATGCGGCGGCTGGCGGAAGCGAGCCGTGAGGTGGCCGAAGAAATGCGCCGGGCGTCGGAAGAGATGCGGCAGACCATCGAAATGCTGCGGCAGGCTGCCGAGCAGGAGAGGCAGATCGGCCTGGAAATGCGTCAGGCCTTCGCCGAATTGATCGACAAAGCCTACTCCCTGCCCCCGGCCAATTTTCTCCCTGCCCCTAGCAAACCACCTGTGCCTAACGAACGAGCGACAGGGTAGTTTTTTCCCAGTAATCGGACAGGCTGCGATGCTCAAAGCAGTTTTCGTGCGGCTGCACCAAAACTTCGGAGCGCGTCTTCTGCGACAGCATCCGGCAGCGCCAAACGGCGGCATTCTGCCGCCCATTCGGCGAGGTCAGGTACACGCGCTCCTTGTGGCGGCAGGCCGCGCATTCGTGCAGGGCTTCTTTGGTAAGTGTTTCTTCGGCAGTCTGGCGGGCGGTGCTGGGCTTTTCTAAAAGTTCCAGTGTCATGGCGTTTTTCCTCGGGCTTATTTCTAACAGGTTAGTTCCGGGTGGTTCAACGCCATTGTACCAGCATTCGTTCCTGATTTTATATAAAGTTTTGTTAAGTTTATATTAAGTTCCGTCCACTGCCTTTGGAGACCTTCTTTCTTTGACCCTGCCCTTCTTTTCCCCGATGGCGAAATAGGAACCGAAGGGTAGGGGCAAGCCCTACCCCTACTCCGGCTCCCCAGAATTGGGGCGGGGGGGGGCGTCTTAATTCAGGCTGAACGTCCCGGCGACGCTCTGCGTGTGGTTCGCGTCCAAGTATAGCGTGTCCGTCGCGGCGGCTTTGTAGTTGCCGCGTGCATTGGTCGCGGACGCCGTGGCCTGATCTAAACCGGGCGTACCGTTGTGGCCGGACGAGATTTGAACGGGCCGGAGCCACTTCACATGGCCGTCGGCGAACAGGAAGTTGGAGCCGTCCGTGTGGATGCCCGTCGGCCCGGTGTAGTAGGAAGAAATCGTGGCCGGGTCATAGGGGTCCACGCCGCTCACTCCGGCGGCGAGATCGCCCGTGGCGAGCTTCAGGCCGGCGGCGGCCGTCCCGTTCAGATTGTTGGACAGCGCCCCGTTGTAGATGTTGCCGCCGTCCGGCAGACCGTTGGTCGCCGGGGACAGAATAGTTGCGCCGGTGGACAGGCCCTCGTCGGGCAGGTTAATCTGGGCCGCTGAGCCGAATGTCTCGCACAAAAGCACGGTGGACGCCGGGGACGCGAACGCGGCCAGGGGCCTGCCGCCCGCGTTGGTGTTCAGGGCATAGGAAACGGGTGAATTGGTCCCGTTCTGCGCGGTGCTGTCATCGGGGCACTTGAAGACGCCGGTGCTGCTCACATAGGAGTAAATCTGGCCTGCCCAGCCCTGCGCGTAGCGTGCGCCGGGGACCGGAACGCCGGGCGGATAGGCTTCGTCGTAGTCCTGCGTGTACTGGGTCAGCGCCAGGCCAAGCTGCTTTTCATTGGACTGGCACGATGCCCGGCGGGCGTTCTCGCGCACATTCTGGAAGACGGGAAACAAAATCGCCGCAAGAATCGCGATAATGGCGATCACGACGAGCATCTCAATCAAAGTAAAGCCGTTCTGGGAAGCGCGGCGGGTGGTCTTGGGGGTCATAGGTCTGGGTTCCTTTCGCAAAGTCAGCGACACAGAGAGGATGACCCGGAACAATGAAAAGCCTATGAAAGCGCCGGTGAACAAACAAAAACCGGGGGATGGCCCCCGGTTACGACACAACGTTTGTTTTGCCCGAAGAACTCAATCTAATCAGAAGATGCAGGATATAGCTTCGATGCAACCATTTTTTCAAATTCGAATACCCGGACAGGCACAACAAATGACTGAGAAGCAGTCACCATGTACAAGTTACCCTTGATAGTTTCTCTCTGGAGGAAAGAACTAATAACACCATCGTAGTTGATGTTGGAGCGAACGAGAGATTTTATGTCGTCGGTATTTCCTAAATGGAATGCGAAGAAGTTGTCGGCTTGCGATCTAATCTCCTCAGCGATAGCGGAAGGTCTTTGTGTTACCGCTACTAACCCCAAGCCAAATTTCCGGCCCTCTTTAGCCAGTCTGACGAAAGGGTTAGCGTTAGAGCGAACAAATTCCTCGGAGAGAACGTTTTGCGCCTCTTCAATGAAAGTAACGGCTTCTATCACTTTATCCTGTGCGTTACCCGTGTAGTTTCTTTTGTTGTCCTCAAACAGTTTTCTAACAAGGATTGTAGAGATGATGCTAGCGTCAGTGCTGTCTTTTAAAGACAAGTCAATAACAACAGTTTTGCCTTGCTTCAAGGCCACCATTGTCTGCTCAACTAAAGTTGAGCTAGAACTATGGATTCCTTTGCCAGACTCAATCAAATGACCAATCCGTTTGCGGATACCAGCAATCGTCTTTCTTGAACTAACTTCCTCTTTTGTGTCTTTAGCTGGGTCTTTGGCATTGGTAGCCCAGAAGTCTGGATACTTTTTATGGAGTTGTGCCGGGTCTGTGACATAGGAGTTGATGTTTTGAACAAAATCTTCCACTCCTTCATCGTCTAAGTACAATAACAGAGATTTCATTACCTCTGAAAAACCAGGGGCGAAGTTGAGAATATCGCCTACAGTCATGTGCTTGTGCGTGTTTAGCGTTACGCTACCACCATGAGTAAAACGATCCTTGTATTCAGGCGGCAGTTGCCGGTCCGTAAACACTACCAAGTTTTCACGGATTTTAGGTTCATCTATGTCTCCGAGGCCGCAGGTATCCTGGCTTTTTGTGGCATACTCGCCATTTAGGTCAAAGATTAATTTTCCATAGGAATTATCTCTGCACAAATGGTAAGCAAGCACCTTTACAAAATTGGTTTTACCAAAGCCGGATTGTGCCAGCACTAACGTTCTACTGCGGCGTAATCTGTTTAGGTCGAAACGAATTTCACCTTTGTTTTTAAAGAGTACCTCACCTACGCAGAAATGCCCTACGCCGACCCCATTCTGATTGCCATAGTTTAGAATGTGTTCGATCTCTTTTGGGTTGAGATGGCGTGCATGGTAAGAAACCACTGGCAACTTACGTACAGCGGTTGTAAATGCTAAAGAAGTGCCTTTGTCATCAAAAGTCCCTAGCATTCTTACGCGGTAAGTATAGCTAAACATTTTCTGCTTGTCGCGCTCAGATAGGTCTCTCTCCGCTATCCGAGCATAATGAACTGCTACCAGGGTTTTGTCTTGATTGCGGAACATAGGGTCCTCATCATAGACTTCCTGTTCAATCCGTGCTAAAAATTTTGGATTGGATTCATCTTTAGGGGTAAGGACAATGAAGTCCCCGACACTTGGGGAAGCCTTAGCATCCTCGTATGCTGAGTAAATCAGCAAGACATCGTCTTGGGTTTTTTGCCCATAGAGTACGCCGAAATCGCTCTTCTGATCCATGTTATTTACTTTCTAAAATCGGCTGTGAATGTCAATAAACAGATTTTCTATTTCTGTATGATCAAGGCGGCGCGTTGAATATAAAGACTCTTTGACTCTAGCTATCATTTCTTCCTTGAAAGACCCCTTGACTGTTACAGCATTGTGAGCTTCTGCAAGAGGATATGGATAGCCCAATATAAAATGCTCTTGAGTCAGAGAAGTGAGGTCGTACATAATTGACTGTATGGTTTTTATAGAACGTGTCAAATCCGCTTTTTCAATGGCAGGAATGGCATCCATTATGTTTAAATCAACCATGAGCCAATCATAGTTTTGCAACTTTTCGACATAATCAAGTCGTGCTGCAAAGAACAAACCGCAACCCCGCCCTCCAGTGATACCTTTTTTGGCGTACATACTCCCGCTCCCATACGCCCCTAGAAGAACTGATTCAGGAACCTCAAAAAAGACGCATAATTTACGGTCTGATTGCAGGGAGTTGGTGAAGCTGTAACGCTGCTTAAGTTGATCCTGAAGATAAGCATCAATCTGACTAAAAGTGTATGAAAGCTCAACTTTGACGGCGCTCTGTTTAGTTACTGCAACCAAACGAATGCCGTTATTTTTGAGAAAATTTCCTAGTTTGACGATGTATTTCTGTTTAATTTGCAAACTTCGCAAAGCTCCGTCTCGCAGAATTACATTTCCCGAGGACGTTTCAAGGCGCGTAGCAATTTCGTAAACTAAGGACCACTCACATACATCTTGAGCGAAACCAAGAAGCGTTGATATTTGTGCCGCTACAGTTTCACGGGAGTAAGCAAAAACAGTTTTTGCTTGCTCACCACAGAAATCCAAGAAGGCAGCGACGGGTGGCAAAGCTATACACTCTTCATACATCGAAATGAGATCGTCATCACGCAGAACAAGAAAGTTGTTCGGAGAACAGATGCGAGACAAATTGACCGGGTCGTCATTGTCATTCATGCGTACCTGCTTGCCGTTATGATAGCATATGTAGCCAGCTCTGTAAATTGCCAGGGAAATACCATTGTAAAACGTATGTTGATTGTAAGAGCCATCGACAGCGAAAAAACGGCACTGTACTTTATCAATATCCGTAAAAGGCATGATCTCGAACACTTGAGGAGTTTCCAAGTTCGCCGCTTGTCCCATAACAGGGATGTTATAATTTTTAGAAGTGCGTTCTTGAATCCGTTCAGCAACAGCGTCTATAGCTTTTTGAGGAATTAGATCGGTCATTTTCTCGCCCTTGCCGAAAAATCGTCAGTCAAATCCAGTCTTTCCAATAACATTTCGCGGTTCCACTCACTCCAAGACGAGATGCGTTCTGACCGTGGCAATAACCACCGTTCACGGAAGCGATTACATACTTCACTGAATGGGATGGTAAGGTAGGAAGGTTGCTCTGATTGTCCGGTAAGTATTTCACGATAATTTTCAGCGAGTGGCGCTATGAATATTTCCCGCTTGATTCCATGATTTATCGCTTGACCATCTATGCCTAGTTTCATAAACGCTCTACGCAAAGTTCGCATTCGCCAGTTTGGACCTTTGCCATAAGCATAGCTGTCTGCGTAAGAGTCATTTTCCGACCGCAACCAATCACGTAATTTGGAAAACAGTTCGTCAGAAACATGGAAATGACCATAACCCGACGTGTATCCTATGCTTTTGAATGAGACAGCACCATGAATTCGTAAGCGATTATATATAGAAGATTTTCCTAAAGCAGACGTAGTAGTAACTAGAACCAAGTCAGCGTTCTTAGTGGTTTGAGATATGACAGTGACATTTTGTGCGTAGCGAGAGCGAAATCGCTCTCGAACTTCATTGGTTGTTGTAGCTAAAGCAATCAATTTCCCGACAAGCAAATCGTTGTAAGGTGGGACAGCTCCCAGAACATATGCGTCCATGACGTGATAGAGATGTTGCATACGATCTTGAACATTCCAGCCAACTTCAAGATCACGAGCCTTCATATTTAGTACAGGATCACCCAAAGCAAACAAGCCCATGAGCTTGTTATTGGACGCATCCATGACTAAATATCTCATCCGCCGGCCATAGCCCCTACTCACAGGAACACTCCAAAGCAATGTTGCAAAGCGGAAAAGCCTGCCCTCAAACGACTCTGACTTGCCTACAGGGATAAGTTTAGGAACAATACGCTCAGGATTGACTTCTTTGCCTTCAGCAAAATGTTGAAGCAATGAAGATGAGTGCTTGCTTATAAAGTCCTTTTCTGAGGCTGAACGTGCAGCTCTTTTAAATTGATAGGCATCTCTGATAACTTGCTTGCCATCAGTGCATCTTAGTTGACCGCCAACAATGTTGAGGCGAGCCAACTCAGCTAAAACATCATAGCGAAGCGATTGCTGAACATCTTCATTGGAAACTGCATCAGGCATTTGTATGTTATTCACCAATGATTTTTTATTTCCTTCTATATTCTGAGCTTTTCGTCAAAAAAACTTCGGTAAGACAGCCCTGCACTGATGAACAACTACACTCTGGTATAATAAAAGCACCATGCCCGAAACCCAGTACCATTCTCAAAAGAACATTCGCAATTTTTGCATTATCGCCCACATCGACCACGGCAAGTCCACACTGGCCGACCGTCTCCTGGAGTTCACCGGGACCGTGCAGAAGCGTCATATGCAGGAGCAGCTTCTTGACTCGATGGACATTGAGCGCGAGCGCGGCATCACTATCAAAATGGCCTCGGTGCGGATCAACTACAAAGCACTGGACGGGGTGGAGTATGAGCTTAACCTGATCGACACGCCCGGACACGTCGACTTCACCTATGAAGTCTCCCGCTCCCTGGCCGCGTGCGAGGGGGCTGTCTTAGTCGTTGACGCCGCGCAGGGAGTGGAAGCGCAAACGCTCGCTAATGTCAACTTAGCGTTGAACAATGGCCTGGAAATCGTTCCCGTCATCAACAAAATCGACCTGCCTGCTGCCGACCCCGACCGCGTGGCCGAGGAAATTGAGGAAGTGCTGGCGATTGACGCCACCGAAGCCATCCGCGCCTCGGCCAAAGAAGGCATCGGCACAGAAGAGATTTTAGAGTCAATCGTCCGCCGCGTCCCCCCGCCACAGGGCGACCCAACTAAGCCCCTCCGCGCCCTGATTTTTGACAGCCATTTTGATGCGTATTTAGGCGTCGTCGCCTATGTGCGGATCGTGGACGGCGAGATTTCGCCCGGCACGCAGATACGGGCAATGGCCTCGGGCAAGACATTTGACGTGACCGGCGTGGGCATTTTCTCGCCGCGCATGAAGGCCGTAGAAACGCTCAAAACCGGCGAAGTCGGCTACGTCACCGCGAGTGTGAAAACCGTCGGCGACTGCCGCGTTGGCGACACTCTGACGCTCGCTACGCATGGCTCGACGCAGGCACTGGCGGGCTACCGCAAGGCGACGCCCGTGGTCTTCTGCGGCCTGTACCCCTTAGACAGCAGCCAGTATCCCGACCTGAAAGAAGCGTTAGGCCGCTTGCAGCTCAACGATGCCGCCCTGACCTTCGAACCCGAATCGTCGGCGGCGCTTGGCTTCGGCTACCGCTGCGGCTTCCTCGGCCTCCTGCATCTGGACATCGTGCAGGAGCGGCTGGAGCGCGAGTTCAATCTGTCGCTGATTGCGACCGCCCCGAGCGTCATCTACCGGGTGCACCTGACCGACGGCGAGACCATAGAAGTGGATAACCCCGACAACCTGCCGCCGCCCTCGCAGATTGCCTCCATGGATGAGCCGATGGTCGCCGCCAGCGTAATTATCCCGTCGCTCTATGTCGGCACGGTGATGGACCTCGCCCGCGAGCGGCGCGGCGTCTATGTCCGCACGGATTACCCGGCCAAAGACCGCGTGATGATCCATTACAAGCTGCCGATGAACGAGATTTTGATGGACTTCTTCGACCAGTTAAAGTCCCGCACCAAAGGCTATGCCTCGTTTGACTACGAGATCAGCGGCTACGAGCCAGCCAGTCTCGTCAAGCTCGACATCAAGATCAACGACGACCCCTTAGATGCACTCTCGTTCATTACGCACAAAGACAAAGCCTACGAGCGCGGCAAGCTGCTTGTGGAAAAGCTCAAAGAAGTCATCCCGCGCCAGCAGTTTGAGATTAAATTGCAGGCTGCCGTCGGCGCGAAAGTCGTCGCCGCCGAGCGCATCTCGGCTCTCCGAAAGAACGTCATCGCCAAGTGCTACGGCGGCGACATCAGCCGCAAGCGCAAGCTCTTGGAAAAGCAAAAAGAGGGCAAAAAGCGGATGAAGTCCATCGGCAGCGTCGAAATCCCCCAGGAGGCCTTTATGAGCGTGCTGAAACTCGGGAGCGATTGACAGAAGAGAATTGGAAACAATAATGCCTTATCAAGAGGAAACTGCTTTGCGTATTCCCTTTGAGGAATACAAAGCGATCACGGACTTGATGCACGCTCACCTCAAAACGCACGAGGGTAAGGTGCGGGCGCTGATTGCGTTTGGCGAGATCGTGACACGCGGCGGCACATTTGATATTGATCTGCTGGAAGTAGTAGAAGATTGGAACGGGCCAAAGTCCGTCACATTCAGCAGCTCAAAGGAATTGCCCCTGCGCGGTCAGCTTCGACTGCATCTTCTGACACCAGAGGAGTTTGAAGGCAAAAAAGGTGACGACACTCACTTCATGGAAAATTTGTTGATGGATGATGTTCGTGAGGGGTACGACATTGTCTACGAGGACCCTCCTGGTTACGCCCGCGACGTATTCGCTGGGAACGCGCAAATCAGCAAGAGCAACCCGCTGGAGTTTCTCGTTTCCGGGAGCATAAGATAATGTCCCAGTTCCCAGATGGCAATGCCCTCGGACGCGTCTTTTTCGAGGAAGGCATTCGGCATCTGGAAGACGCTGGCATTCTGCATGAGGCGGCCCGTTACCCCGCCGCGATTGCTTCTGCGATGAAGGCAGCAGAACTTACGATCAAATCTGTGGTTATCCTCGGCGGTGCCCTGGGATGGTGGGACAAGATTTTTAGCACCCACAGCCCTCTGAGTGCCATCAGCGATTCGAGGACGTTTCCTTATTTTCAGCATCATATTGTGGCCCTCGGGCAAAAAGACAAAACTTTGGTGGCGGAAATCAAAAAGATGGAAAAGCTGGCCCCGCTTTCACCTAGCGGTCCTTATAGTTTTGACGATCAAATGAACTACGTCGCAGCAAGCTGCGAGGTATCGCACGTTTCACGCAGGCTTGTCCTGCGGCAACGGGGTCAAAATAGCTCCATCTGTTGGGAGTGCAAGCGCACGTACTCTTTCTCTGTGCCCT